>Ga0228624_1000505_pt1 | contig 19941 bp, 19 predicted proteins | sample 29DmetaG_FD_182744 | JGI IMG/M metagenome (GOLD analysis project Ga0228624, IMG submission 182744) | Seawater microbial communities from Monterey Bay, California, United States - 29D | ecosystem: Environmental > Aquatic > Marine > Coastal | place: USA: California | collected 2016-10-10 | reverse complement strand
TGTGTGTCCAATGCCAATATTCCCAACCGTATTGTGGTCAGAATTTATTTTATCTTGAAGGTCACTTACTTTTCCTTTGGTTTTTGTTACGTTGATGTCTTTTCCATCAAAAAGTGCTATTCCTGCACTATCATAACCTCTATACTCTAGGCGTTGAAGACCCTTTATGATAATGGAGTGTGCATCTCTGTGACCAATATATCCTACAATTCCACACATATATTTAGTTGGTTGGTTCGGTGTAATACACCTTAAGCTTCACTTTTTTATGTTCATCACTGGAATTACTACCATGCACTACAACACTCTTTGGGGAAAGAATATTCCCAGATGGGATGCCCTTAACATCTTGGTCATATTGCTGAAGTTCTTTCATATCTACAGCACCTACATTAGAGGATACCAAAAGCCCAAGTTTTACATTTGTAGAATCTTTAGTTAAAATGTTATTAAGATGGCCCGTAATACGAACTTTATATTTTTTGTGTTCAACGCCTTGTTCATCAGTTTCAGAACTTACAGGAACAAGATGTGTGTATTTTGAATCAGATGTTGCCGTGTTAACCGTATTGTCTAAATAATAATCCACAAGAGGAACATTATTGTTCAAATCATATACAAATATACGGTTTGGATGATCTGCATCTGTACCTGTGATTGATTCATCAATGTAAAATTCTAAATAAGCTTCATTGATTAATCTCTTAATTGTGGTCTCTTCTCCATCATTTTCTCTAAAGTCTGTGATAAAATCATCAAAATCATTTCCATCTTCATCTTCTGAAAATAGTTCTACAACAGCCATCGATCCTTCGCCGCCTTTCAAATACAAGTGTTCATCGCCGTCTTGTTCATTGGCGTTTGCAATAGATTGAAGTATGTTAGTATCAAAGGTGTTTTCATAAATGCTAATGCGGTTGCCGTTAAATCCCATATCGTAGGTGCTGTTTCTAGTTGTTACTCCACCATCTGATCCAGTGTTATCATATTTATAATGTAATTTTAAATGTGCATTGCTAGATACAAAATTTAATTGAATTAGGTTGCCATTATTTGGATCTACAGCCTCTACTTTGAAGTATAACCCTCGAAAGTGATTATAAAAATTATTACTATTTGATAGCTCATCGCTATCTTCTCTTTCAAGAATCAATTCTTCCCAAAAATTGTTAGGTAATGAGGCTATTTCATCAAGCTTAATACGAAGACTTGGGGTCAACGTTGCTGATGTTTCCATTTCTCCCTCATCATTTTCTTCTGTTAGTACAATTTCTTCATTACTTGGAAAGAATTCAGTCGTGGTATAAAGTAGTTCCCCTTCCATATCCGAAGTATTGAGTTGTTCTGTGCTAGAAAGACTCCCGTCCGAAAAATAGCGTTGACTTTCGTCTAAGTCGCTATTGGGATCAAAATCACGTAATAGAAAATTATTTTTAAAAATAGATAGCTTGACAGGGTGCTCGCCATAAAGCGAATCTATGGTATAGATGTCGTCAGATTTTTTAACGGAATAAGGAATTGTCAAAACGACAGAATCTAGAACAGGGTTGTCGCCAAAGCTTACATTATAATTTTTTGGTGTAAGTTGCGCCAGAAAATGAACAGATGTTGACCCAAATAAAGGATCATTGTAATACCCTAAAAAGTTTTTTGGAAGGCCATTTGATTGAAACGGTGCAATACGTTTATTGTAAGTTTTTGTTGGATAAACTTGGTATTTTATTTCGATATTTGGGTCACCAACAATTCCAGAACCTATCTCAGAAAATTCTTTTTCGCAAGCAAAGAAAAGAGATGTTACTAAACCAAGGGTGAATAATTTTGATAAATTATGCTTCATTTGTTTCATAAAATATTGGGACTAACTTAAAATTTTAGTTGTATAAAAATCGGTGTATGCTTCTGCAAATTCTTCAGGGTACTGGTACTCCAAAACAGGCTTTTCAAAGCCATCAATATATGTTTCTAATTCTTTAGGAAGATCCTTCGAGCCTTTGATAAGTCCATCAGAAAAATCAATAGCAGTTTTCATTAGGTTGATATAATTTGGGGGATTTAAATTTTCAAGGTGATTGTCTTCAATTTCATCAAACTTAATCTTGTTAATTAATTCATTATTAAGTTCTTCATCAAAGCTTTGCTCGTATATAGAAGTTACAATTTTGCTTTCACTAAAAAGGGGTTCATCTTTGTAATATTCTTTCAAATATAGGGGTAATAATGATGCCATCCATCCATGAACATGTATGATATCTGGTGCCCAATTGAGTTTTTTCACGGTTTCAATGACACCCTTTGCGAAGAAAATGGCACGCTCGTCATTGTCTTCAAACAATTTTCCATCTTCATCTGTAAAAGTTGCTTTTCTTTTAAAGTATTCTTCATTGTCAATAAAATAAACTTGAATTCTTTCTTTTGGGATTGATGCAACTTTGATAATAAGTGGCATATCTAAATCATTGACAACTAAATTAATTCCAGACAAACGAATCACCTCATGAAGTTGATGACGGCGTTCATTGATGTTACCATAGCGTGGCATGAATATTCGTATTTGTCCCCCTTGTTTGTTTACCATTCTTGGAGCTTCAAAGGACATAGAAGAAATCTCTGTTTCTGGTAAATAGGGAATTACTTCTGATGATACGTATAATATTCTCTTGTCTTTCATAAATTCTTCTTCTTAGTTATTATCAACAAAAATCATGCAAAAGTACAAAATTTTATGCAGATTAACGCTAATAGCTTAAGTTTGCAAGCCGTTAATTTTCAAAAAATGAAAGTTTTTGCAACAAAACATGCGCTCAATACTATGTTAGCGCCATTTAGAGAAGAACATTTTAGTCTTGGTTTTGTGCCAACTATGGGTGCTTTGCATCAAGGACATTTGTCATTAATACAAAGCGCTTTAAAAGACAATGACTGTGTTGTAGTTAGTATTTTTGTCAATCCAACCCAATTTAATAATGCTTCCGATTTGGATCATTACCCTAGAACTTTAGAAGCAGATTTAGAAAAACTCAAAACATTATCATCATCCAAAATTGTCGTTTATGCTCCTGAACCAAAAGATATTTATGGAGAAACTGTTTCAAAACAATCTTTTAATTTTGATGGCCTAGAACATCAAATGGAAGGAAAATTTAGACCAGGTCATTTTGATGGTGTGGGTACGGTTGTCCAACGTTTATTTGAAATTGTTCAGCCCAATAATGCTTACTTTGGAGAGAAAGATTTTCAGCAATTGGCTATTATCAGAAAATTGGTAGAGCTTACAAAATTTCCAGTAAAAATAGTGGGCTGTCCAATTGCAAGAGAAAAAAATGGTTTGGCAATGAGTTCAAGAAATGTGCGTCTAACAGAAAAAGAACAAGTGCATGTGACCAAAATTTTTAGAACATTGAAAGCTTCTAAAGAAAAATTTGGCACAGAAGATGCCACTAAAATTAAAGAATGGGTTGTTCGACAGTTTGAAAACGATCCAATTTTAACATTAGAATATTTTGAAATATCAAATGAATCGACACTTGAACCAATGGGCCAAAAACAAGACAAAATGAAGTACCGCGCCTTTATAGCAGCCTATGTTCGAGAGGTTCGATTGATTGATAATATCGCATTAAATTAATTACATTTGCAGTATGCTAATACACGTTGTTAAATCAAAAATTCACCGCGTCAAAGTTACTGGCGCTGACTTAAATTATATTGGAAGTATCACTATCGATGAAGATTTGATGGATGCCGCTAATATTGTTCAGGGTGAAAAAATTCAAGTTGTTAATAATAACAATGGCGAACGCTTAGAAACTTATGTTATACCAGGTCCAAGAAAATCTGGAGAAATTACACTTAATGGAGCTGCCGCCCACAAAGTAAATATTGGAGATGTTCTGATTTTAATCACTTATGCAATGATGAGTCAAGAAGAAGCCAAAACATTCAAACCTTCCTTAGTTTTTCCTGATGAAGCTACAAACCTTTTGAAATAATTCTATTGAATACATCCGTTAAGTCCATCCTGAAAACTGTATTACCACTTTTGTTAGGAGGGATTTTGGTATGGTATTCACTGCAAAAAACACCCATTGAAACACTTATAATATATTTCAAAAATGTCAATTATTTATGGATTGGTTTAGGTGTTTTTCTTGGTATTTTAAGTCATATATCTCGTGCCTATCGTTGGAAGTTTATGATAGAGCCCATGGGATATACCTTACGTTTTCCAAATAGTTTAATGGCCGTGTTTTCAGCCTATTTGATCAATTATACAATACCTCGCGCAGGTGAGGTCTCTCGGGCTACAATTCTAACTAATTATGAAGGAGTTCCTTTCGAAAAAGGCTTTGGAACTATTGTAGCCGAACGTGTTGCAGATGCTCTTGTAATGTTTTTGATTGTTATTATAACGTTTTTCTTGGAATTTGACTTTATTTACAACTTTCTGTTTGCAGATGTAAACTTTAAAAAGCAATGGTTGTTTTTGATGTTATTTGTCACAATCCTTTTTGGACTTTATGTGTTGTTCAAAAAAGGAGAACATCCACTTATACTCAAATTAAAAGCCTTTTTTATGGGATTTTTGGAGGGGGCTTTAAGCATTTTTAAAATGAAAAAGAAATGGTCATTTATTGCTCATACACTTTTTATTTGGGTAATGTATGTAATGATGTTTTATGTGACCACATTTTCTCTTGATGCAATTTCAAACCTCCCATTTTCGGCAGTTCTAATAGGATTTATTGCAGCAGGGTTTAGTATTGCTCTTACAAACGGTGGTATAGGAGCCTATCCACTAGCTATTTATGCTGCATTTTCAATTTTTGGTGTTGCCGAAGCTCCCAGTCTTGCTTTTGGTTGGATCATGTGGACTTCACAAACTATTATGCTTGTTGTTTTAGGGGGAGTATCTCTAATATTATTGCCTTTTTTTAATAAATTCAACCCAAAGCACTAAGCAAAACAAACTTTTATTTAACTTCTTTTTTTTAACTGATTTCATTAACTTGGCAGTTCAAATTAATGCCAATTTAATGAGACGATTAATCCTTTTTGCAATGTTTTGCACAACATCTTTATTTGCACAAACTCAGTACGAATACATCGAATCAGATCGGCTAGGATCTCGAGAACTAAAGATACAATTGCCAAGAAACTATGAGGAAAACGCTGAAAAGTTTTACCCATTAATATTAGTTTTAGATGGCGATTTTCTCTTTGAAATTGTAGTGGGTAATGTGGATTATACTTCCTATTGGGATGATATGCCAGAAGCGATAGTCGTAGGGGTTAATCAAGATGGGACAAGGTCCGATGATTTGTTTGTTTCCGACGCTACTTTTTTTCCCACCCAAGAGGGGGCAAAATTTTATGAATTTTTAGGTGCAGAGCTAGTACCATTTTTAGAAGAAAATTATCGAGTTGGAGGTTTTAAAGTTGCAGTAGGACATGGTAAATCTGCAAATTTCATTAATTTCTTTAGCTTTCGAAAAGCACCACTATTCCAGGCCTATATCGCTTTAAGCCCAAGCATGTCGCCATATATGGATACAAACCTTACAAAACGATTAAAAGATTTAAAATCTCCTGTTTTTTATTATATGTCAACTGCCAGTGAAGATTTTAGAGAACAACGCAAAGAGATTTTTGAGTTAAACATTAATTTAGAGGCTATTGAATCTGATAATTTATTTTATGAGTTTGATGATTTTGATGGCGCAGATCATTATGGGCTAGTCAATATTTCTTTACCAAAAGCCCTACAACACATCTTTTTAATTTATCAACCAATTTCACGCTCTGAATACAAAAATTATATTCTCACATTGGAAACATCTCCAGTAGATTATTTAATCGAAAAATATAAAAAAATAAAAACCCTTTTTGGTATTGAAAAGCAAATCCTTCTCAATGATTTTCGAGCCATAGCTACTGCCATTAATAAAAATGAACGTTTTGAATATTTTAAGGATTTAGGAAAATTGGCACGCGACTCTTATCCAGAATCCCTTTTACACAATTATTACATGGGGCGCTTCTATGAAGCTACAGGGAATCCAAAAAAAGCCATGAAAACCTATCGAGAAGCCTATATTTATCAAGAAATTGATGGCATTACAAAAGACGATTTATTGGAGAGAGCCGATCGAATACAAGCAGAATTTGGGTACTAATGGCAAAGGTAAAAACAACATTTTTTTGTCAGAATTGTGGCGCTCAATATGCGAAATGGCAGGGGCAATGTACGTCCTGTAAATCGTGGAATTCAATTGTTGAGGAAGTTGTACAAAAACCAAATAAAAGTGACTGGAAATCTTCGACTTCTCTTTCTAAGGAACGCGTGTCAAAACCATTAAAAATTTCTGAAATTGATACGAGTAAAACACCAAGACTAAACACCACAGACAATGAACTCAATAGAGTTTTGGGCGGAGGAATTGTTCCTGGGTCGTTGATACTACTGGGAGGAGAGCCAGGTATTGGGAAAAGCACACTTATGCTTCAGCTATCTTTAAAATTACCTTATAAGACTTTATATGTTTCTGGAGAAGAAAGTCAGAAACAAATCAAACTCCGCGCAGAACGTATTCATCCAAATGGCGAACAATGCTATATTTTAACTGAAACCAAAACCCAACATATTTTTAAGCAAATTGAAAGTCTAGAGCCAGATATTTTAGTCATAGATTCTATTCAAACACTACAAAGCGAGTTTATAGAAGCATCAGCCGGTAGTGTTTCTCAAATAAAACAATGCACTTCTGAATTGATGAAATTTGCTAAAGAAACCGCCACACCAGTTATTCTCATTGGTCATATTACAAAAGATGGAAGTATTGCTGGGCCAAAAATTTTAGAGCATATGGTGGATACCGTTTTACAATTTGAAGGCGATAGAAATCATGTCTTTAGAATATTACGAGCACACAAAAACCGTTTTGGATCTACACACGAGTTAGGAATTTATGAAATGCAAGGGAGCGGGCTTAGGGAAGTTCAAAACCCTTCGGAGATTTTAATTTCTAAGAAAGATAGTTCACTTTCTGGGAATGCTATTGCAGTTACATTAGAGGGCATGCGGCCGCTGTTGGTTGAAGTACAAGCTTTGGTGAGTTCTGCAGTTTATGGAACGCCTCAACGAAGTGCAACAGGATTTAATGCCAAACGCCTTAATATGTTGTTGGCAGTATTGGAAAAACGAGCAGGTTTTCGGCTAGGTGCAAAAGATGTTTTTCTAAACATTACAGGGGGGATAACTGTAGATGATCCTGCTATAGATTTGGCCGTTGTTGCTGCAATTTTATCCTCAAATAACGACGATGCGATAACAGAAAATTTTTGTTTTGCAGCAGAAGTAGGTTTATCAGGTGAAATACGCCCTGTACAACGTGTAGACCAGCGTATTATGGAGGCCGAAAAGCTTGGTTTTGAGACCATTTTTATTGCAAAGCACAACAAGTTTAGTCTAAAATCGACAAAAATTCAAATTCAATTGTTGTCAAAAATAGAAGATTTGTTGAACTTTATCTAACAAATTTTCCCGAATATTACGTCAGATGGCCGTTTATTACGTCAAATGGCCGTTTGTTACATGACACTATTAAAATTCATTTTTTATTAGTTAATTGCAATCAATTAAGTAAAAGTTTTATGCCTCTAAAATTTTACGTCTACTTTTCGACTATTCTATTTTCATCAGGATTATACTCTCAGGTTGGAATAGGAACACCACAACCTAATCCTTCTTCACAATTGGAAGTTGTTGCTGCAGACCGCGGAGTTTTACTTCCACAAGTTCCATTGACAAGTTCTACAGATACACAAACGATTATCAATGGCAATATAGAAAGTTTACTAGTTTATAACACCTCTACTGTTTCAGATATTACGCCAGGATATTATTATTGGGATGGTGCAAAATGGAATCGTCTTGGTAATGAACCAGAAATTTTTACAGGGAATGGTGCTCCTACAACAAATAATCCCAATTCTCCAAGTGCAGGAAACATCTATGTTGATGAAGCCACAGGTGACATATATACTTTTGATGGCACAACTTGGGTAAATCAATCTATAAGTGCTACAAATGGGTTATCCATAAAAAATAATGAAATAATTTTGGGTGGACCATTAACAGAACCTACAACAATAACAACAACCAATACAAATACATTAGCAATAGCAGGGTTAGAAAATGACCCTCAACCTCAGGAAATTATGGTGGTTGATCCTCAAACAGGAACATTAAAGAAAACATCTGTGTCTAATCTTTTTAAAGAAGAGGTTGTACTACACATAGCCCAAGACGGACAACTACAGTTTCAAACACCTTTGACGATATCTGACCCAAAAAAAGTAAATGTTTACAGAAATGGTGTACGAATAGATTTTACAGCAATTAGCGCAACTGCTATAGAAATTGAACAGGGAGCTAAGTGTTATAAAGACGATGAAATAAGAATCGTTCAATTCAATTAAAAATAAATATTAATTAAAATAAACAATAATGAAACAACAACCCAAAAAACTACATTACAATGCACTACTTATAGTATTTGCAATTTTTTGTTCAACTCCCTTTTTTGCACAACAAACTACAGGTGATGTTCCAAAACAAGGCGATATTGTCCCTGGCACAACCGTTACTGCAGGTGCAGTACGTGTTATTGACAACAAAGGAACCATTAAGTATTTACAAGCCAAAAATGGATTGACTCTGTTGTCTAATACTAGTGCAGATGTTACCACAACAACTTGGCAGCTTGGAGGAACATTGACAGATGACACATACATAGATGTGGATGGCAATGTTTTTGCTTTGGATGGAATTGAATTGGTTGACGTGACAACTCTAGCAGCCTCAACCAATGCGACCGACCAATCAGATCATGGAACAGGAACAGGCTGGACTTTATTAGTTAGAGATGAAGCCACAGGTGCTACTAAAAAATTGTTAGCAACAGACCTTTTGCAAAGTGGACAAGAGAAATTTACAGCAACAGCTGGACAAACAGCTTTTGCTTTAAAAGGAGCTCCAGTACTACCCAAGTTTTCTCAAGTTTGGGTGTATAGAAATGGCGCCAAATTAGTTGCCAATGTAGATTACACAGTTGCAGCATCAACGGTAACACTCGTCCCAAGCACAGCCGTACCTAACGATTGGCAGGTCTTTGCAAATGATGTTATTGAAGTTCACTTTGTAAAATAATTACATAAAACAAGCAACTCGTTATGCTAAAAAAAGCGCTTTTAATTTTTTCCTTTTTACTGCCATTAATAATGGTAGCTCAAGATGTTGAGGTTATTAATCATAAAGGCACTAAAATTAAAATTGCTAACAATAAAGTTACCACCGCAACATCCGCTCCAACCACTCCTGCGCCATTCAAAGGGGACATTTGGATAGATAATACAGATCCAACTCACCTTATGACGTATTTGTGGAATGGAAGTGTATGGGTACCATTGACAGAAAACAACCATATTAAAGCTATGGGAAAGGTTGCTGCCAATGGAACTGCTTTAAAGATTAAAGGAGCAACAGTTCAAAGACTTAATACTGGAACATATAGAGTTACTTTGAATCAAGCATTGCCAACGGCACATTATATTATACAGCTTACCTGTTTTGAAATAAACATGTGGAGCAACAGAGATGATATCAATATTCATGTAACAAGCCAGACCACAAGCACGTTTGATGTTTTAATACATGAAGGGGACAATGGCACAAATGGAAATGTTTCAAGGGATAAAGACTGGCATTTTGTAGTTACTGATTTTTAAATTAAATCTTGTTAAAAAAGCCTTGAAATTTCAGGGCTTTTTTAATTTAACAATACTCGTTATAAGCATTAATCAGATTTTCTGCAATCAGTTCTGCAGGCCGTCCTTCAATATGGTGGCGTTCGAGCATATGCACCAATTCACCATCTTTAAACAATGCCATACATGGTGAGCTTGGAGGGAAAGGAATCATATGTTCACGGGCTTTGTCTACCGCTTCTTTATCAACGCCAGCAAAAACAGTTACAGTTTGTGTTGGGCGTTTTTCATTTTGCAAACTTTGTATAGCCCCTGGGCGTGCATTGGCAGCAGCACATCCACATACAGAATTGACAACAATAAGTGTTGTCCCTGGTTTTGCCAAAGCATTATCAACGGCTTCAGCACTATATAATTCTTCAAATCCTACTTGCGTAAGGTGTTCACGCATGGGTTTTACTAACTCAGCTGGATACATAAATTTAATTTTTAATAATTAAAGCACAAAGATACATAAATGCATTTCAAATTGTATGACTTCAAACGAGATATAAATGTTAAATTCAATTTAAAAAAATAAACTTATTTACGTAGGTTTGAATGTTGAATTTTTAATTTAATTTATGAGTTTTGCAAAATGGATTGGAGCTTCTGTAGGGTGGTCTTTTGGTGGTCCCATAGGGGCAATTATTGGATTAGCTTTGGGAAGTTTAATAGATGGCTCGTCTTCAAAAACAAAAACATATACCAGATCAAAAGCGCCAACACAATCTGGTGATTTTGAAGTGAGTTTGCTGATTTTGTCTTCATTAGTGATCAAAGCGGATGGCAAACAAGACCAACGAGAATTAGATTTTGTACGTCGTCAATTTGTTCAAATGTATGGTAAAGACCGTGCTAATCATGCCTTTAGATTGTTTAAAGAAATAAATAAACAGTCCAATATTTCCCTACGTCAAGTTTGTTTACAAATTCAGCAAATGATGGATCATGCTTCGCGTTTACAATTGCTTCATTTTTTGTTTGGAATCGCTAAGTCTGATGGTCATGTTGCTGTGAGCGAAGTTTTTGTTATAGAGCGTATTGCTAATTATCTTCGAATAAATCATAGAGATTATGAGAGTATAAAAGCGATGTTTTATAGCGCTAGTAATAATGCTTATAAAATACTAGAACTCGAAAAAGGCGCAACTCCGCAAGATATTAAAAAAGCCTATAGACGAATGGCCAAAAAGTATCATCCAGACAAAGTTCAACATCTAGGGCCTGAGCATCAAAAAGGCGCTGAAGAAAAATTCAGAAAGGTACAAGAAGCTTATGAACAACTTCAAAAAGAGGTGGGGTTTTAATCTCAATAAAAGCTTATAAAAATTATCTCATTGTGTACCTTAATCCAAAAAACAAACGTCTTCCTTGGTTAGGTGCATAAATATAGGTTGGATCAAACGTAAGTCCATATGGATTGTCTGGAGTAGCAACAGCATTTCCATTGTTGTCGAAAGTAACATTTTTGTCAAAAGGATCACTGGCTCTAGCGATTATAAAAGGGTTTCCTCTGTTTGGAGTCCAATTCAATATATTCTTTACTCCTGTATATAATTCAATATTTTGTAGCCCTTTGAACGTAAACTGTATGTTTTGAATGCTCCACAATGGTGACTTGTCTTTTCTAGGGTCTAGCGTATTCAGCACCGGTAACCTCATAGGGCCATACATATTCCCTGTATAATCTATACTAAAATTGTTTTTTATATTTAAATATGAAATAGACCATGTTCCAGAAAATTTTTCGGTTAATATTTGTTGTTCTGTTACGTCATTTTCCTTTTTAGAAACTTCTTGCAAGGTAAGTCCAACGCCCCCTTTAAAATTTTGTGAGAGTACTGCATCAAAATTAATACTTGCGCCAAAACTAGTTGCCAACCCATTTAAGTTGTCGTAAATAACTTGATTGGGGTTGGTGTCATAATCGGGGAGGATAGCGTTTGTAAAATAGGTGTACCAGGCAGAGATATCCCATCCTAAAATATGGCCTTTTTTGGTGTATAATTTTTTTAAATAGTTGATATTGATGTTGTAAGACTGTTCAGGATTCAATTTATTTTGAACAACCACCTCTCGAGCACCATTAAGTGCTGCGTGCTCTTCTGTAAAAAGGTTGACGACTCTAAAACCTGTACCCGCATTTATTCTAAACACATCGTCTTTTGTAGGGGAGTATTTATAGGCCACACGCGGAGAGAAGATAGATCCATGTCTGCTGTCATAATCATATCGCCCACCCAAAAGAAGTTTCTGCTTTTTGCTTAAAGTGATTTCGTTTTGAATGAATAACGAGGGGATAAAAACTTCATCGGCAGTCTTTGTGACTGATGTATTGTCATCATAGAAATTATATCTTATGCTGAGTCCAAAAAGCCAATCGTTTTTTTGAGTAGAATGGTCCCATGTTAGTTGTCCAAAACCAATTCGTTGTTGGGCAAGATATTCGGTGTCTCCATAAACAGAATTTTGATCGTGATCTGAATAGGAGAATTGAACAAACATTTTTTTATCAATAGGAAGCTGGTAGTTTCCAATAATTTCAAAACGAGAGGTATAAATACTTTCTCCATACACTTCATCACCACCTCGATTTTTGGGCGTCCATTGTAATTCTCCGCCCCAACGGTCTTCGTAAAAGTATCGTCCAGCTAAAGAAAATACACGGTTCAGGCTTCTTTTAAAATCCCATTTTTGAAATACTGATATTCGATCTTGAAGGGTGACATCTGTAAAGTTATCGTTGTTGTTGTCAATAGGGTTGCTATAGTTGTAATAATTAACACCTAACAACATGCTGGTTTTGTCATTCACTTTTGCCTTTAGACCCAAGTTTAAATTGTATTCTTCCCAATTTGTTCCAAAAGAATCAAAAAACAATAGCGGGGCGTTGTCAGGATGTTTTGTTACCACATTAATGAGGCCGCCTACTGCTTCGCTACCATACAAACTGGATGCAGGGCCTTTCACAACCTCTACTTGGTCAATTAAAGAACTTGGGATGCCAGACAACCCGTAGACAGAAGATAAGCCACTTACAATGGGCATACCATCGATAAGCACAAGCGTATAGGGACCTTCCAATCCGTTGATGTGGATGTCACCAGTATTGCATACAGTACAATTTATTTGAGGGCGAACACCATTTACGTTTTGAAGTGCTTCAAAGATGTTTGGTGCTGGGTTTTTTTTCAAAAATGTAGCGGAATAAACCTCTACAGGAATGGGACTTTCTAATCGTTTTACAGTTTTTTGCGTTCCTGTAATGACTACCTCATTCAATAGCTCTATTTCCTCAAGAGAAATATTTATGGTGATGTTTTGGTCAACTATAAGTTGTTTTTTTACAGCTTTGTACCCTGTAATAGAAGCGATTAGAGAATAACTTCCCTTTTGGACACTTTCGATTACAAAAGTTCCATCAATATCAGTCATAACGCCTTTTGAAGTCCCCTTTAGATAAATGCTAGCATAAGGAATGCCATCTCCGTTTTCGCTGGTTACAGTGCCAGAAATAGTAAAAGTGTTTGTGGCATTTGTTATGGCACTAAAAAAAAGGAAAATAAATAATATTTTGTTCATGGTTTGGGATTTAAAACTATAGCACAAACATACTTATGTTTATTAAATCTAAATAAAAATTTTATTTATAAAAAAACACCAAAGAGTGGCGTATTAACAACTAGTTTTTGCAAATATAATTATAAATTTAGACATGACTAAAAATTTATTTATATTTGTATAAATTTAGAGATAAATGGTAACTTTTTCTGAAGAAAATTATTTAAAAGCAATTTATCACTTGGCCATGCGCAATGACGCGATTGTAAGCACGAATGCCATCGCCAAAAAAATGCATACCAAAGCCTCTTCTGCAACAGACATGATAAAAAAACTTTCAGAAAAAGGTCTTGTTAATTATCAAAAATATAAAGGTGTTCATTTGACAGAAAAAGGGCGATTGGCTGCTGTATCTGTAATAAGAAAACACCGATTGTGGGAAGTATTTTTGGTTAAAAAACTAAATTTTTCTTGGGATGAGGTTCATGAAGTTGCAGAACAATTGGAGCATATCAAATCGGAAAAGCTGACTCAACAATTGGATGTATTTTTAGAGTATCCAACAAAAGACCCTCATGGTGACCCAATTCCCGATTGTAACGGGAATATGCCCTCTACTCAAAAGTTATTATTATCCAAAATTGAACCCAATAATAGTTGTATTTGTATTGGTGTGAAGGACTCATCATCAAATTTTTTACAATTTTTGGATAAGCATAACATCGCCTTAGGAACAAAAATAATAGTCATCTCAAAAGAAGTTTTTGACGAATCGATGACTATAGAAATTAATAAAATACAATTGGTTATTTCGAAAGAAGTAACCCATAATTTATTTGTAAAAACCAATTAATATGTTAGATGAAATTATTCAATATTTTGAATCAATAGATCCTGTTTTAGCAGCATTTTATGCTTCTCTTTTTACATGGATTTTAACCGCACTTGGGGCATCGCTTGTTTTTTTTCTAAAAAAAATGAAAAGAGGATTACTTGATGGCATGCTAGGATTTACGGGAGGTGTTATGGTAGCAGCGAGCTTTTGGAGTTTGCTTGCGCCAGGAATAGAAATGAGTCCAGGAGAGGGGTTTATAAAAGTTATTCCAGCAGCTGTAGGGTTTGGTCTCGGAGCTCTATTTTTGTTTGGCTTGGATAAAGTACTTCCCCATTTACATATCAATTTTAAAGAAAGTGAAAAAGAGGGCGTTAAATCGCCATGGCATAGAACAACGCTTTTGGTTTTGGCCATTACCATGCACAATATTCCAGAGGGGTTGGCTGTTGGGGTTTTATTTGGTGGAGTTGCTGCAGGAATTCCTGAAGCTACAATTGGTGGCGCAGTCGCATTAGCTTTGGGTATTGGCATTCAAAATTTTCCTGAGGGGATTGCAGTATCCATGCCACTTAGACGGCAAGGTGTTAGTCGTTTTAAAAGTTTTTGGTATGGTCAATTATCAGCTATTGTGGAGCCCATTGCAGCTGTAGTTGGTGCATTGGCCGTTACATTTTTTACTCCTATTTTACCTTATGCTTTGGCTTTCGCTGCCGGTGCAATGATATTTGTAGTAGTAGAGGAGGTGATTCCTGAAACGCAACGTGATAAATATACTGATGTTGCTACCCTTGGATTTATTGGAGGTTTTATTGTAATGATGACACTCGATGTGGCCTTGGGCTAGCACTTACAGTTACCGCCTCCACAATTTTTATCATGATTTTTGGAACTTATTTTCTTTCGAAAAAGAAAGAAAAAAGCACATAAGACTAATACACTAATAATAATTGTTTCGACAATTGTATTCAAAATATTATTTTAAAACTTGAAAGGCAATAAGTCCACAAATATAAGCAATTGTACTCATGCCAATGAGTTGTAAAATTGGCCATTTCCAACTCTTTGTTTCTCTTTTCACAATCGCTAAGGTACTCATGCACTGCATGGCAAAAGCATAAAAAAGGAGTAGTGAAATACCAGAAGCAAATGTAAATACCTTGCTACCATCGGCGTAGGTTTCATTAGACATTTTTGTTTTTATGGTATCAATACTTTCATTTTCGTTGGCGCTACCAACACTATAAATGGTGGCCAAAGTCCCAACAAACACTTCTCTTGCAGCAAAAGATGCAACAAGCCCAATCCCAATTTTCCAATCGTAACCAAGAGGCTTAATAACAGGTTCAATTGTTTTTCCAATAATTCCAATATATGAGTGCTCCAAGCGGTATGCAGCAACTTTATCCTCTAATTCAGTTTCTGAACTGTAGACATACTCTTTTGCTACAATTGATTCGGCATTTTTAAATTGTTGACCAGGTCCATAAGAAGCTAAAACCCACAAAATTATAGAAATAGCCAAAATAATTTTACCTGCCTCAAAAACAAAAGTTTTAGTTTTTTCAAATACTGTAATGAGGACATTTTTCAACAGAGGTAGTTTATAGTTTGGCATTTCAACCACAAAGAAGGTTTTACGATTTGTTTTCATAATCCTGTCTAAAACATATGCTGAAAATACAGCCATTCCAAACCCAATAAGATACAACAACATAAGGGTTAATGCTTGGTAGCTTAACCCAAAAATATAGCCTTCTGGGATAACCAAGGCAATAATTATAAGGTACACTGGGAGTCGTGCAGAACAGGTTGTAAATGGTGTAACCAAAATGGTAATAAGGCGTTCTTTCCAGTTTTCAATATTTCTGGTGGCCATAACAGCAGGTATTGCACAAGCTGTTCCAGAAATTAATGGGACCAAGCTCTTTCCACTCAATCCAAATCGACGCATAATACGATCCATCAAAAAGACAACACGACTCATATATCCACTTTCTTCTAAAATGGAAATGAATAGAAATAAAAAGGCAATTTGTGGGATAAAAATCACAATGCCACCAATTCCCGATACAATTCCTTCTGCAAACAAATCGGTAACTTTTCCTCCGTTTGGAAAAGTATTTTTAATCCATTCTGCAAGTCCTGCAAAGGTAGTATCAATCAAATCCATGGGGATGGTTGCCCAATCATAAATGGCTTGAAAAATGGTAAGTAATATGACAAAGAAAATGACATATCCCCATATTTTGTGTGTCAAAACTCTGTCGAATTTACTTCTTAAATCACGTGCTTTTGAACGGTCAATATTTTGCCCTTCCTTAAGAACATTATTTATGAATTGATACCGCTTAATGGCTTCTTTTTGTTGGAGTCTTTTAAGTTCTGAAAATGATTTTGTTTTAAACTTCGAAACATCAGGTTCTTGTCGGGTGATTTTGCCAAAATTTACATCTTGAGTAATGACTAGCCAAAGTTTGTATAAATCTTGATTTGGGAATGCTATTTTTAGGCGCTCAAAATAAACAGGATCAATAGTGGAGGCGTCTAAACATTGTTGTGTAGGTAAACTCTTGTAGTTTTCGATGAGTATTTTTAATTCTTTTATCCCTGTATTTTTTCGAGTACTAACCAAAGCAATTTTGGTGTGCAATTGTTTTTCTAAAACTTCAATATCTAAAGATATACCTTTTCGACCCATAACATCACTCATATTGATAACGAGTATGGTTGGAATTTTCAAATCTTTTACTTGTGTAAAAAGGAGGAGATTTCGTTTTAAATTTTCTACATCACTTACAATTACTGCGACATCGGGGTAATCTTTGTCATTTTTGTTGAGTAATAATTCAATTACCACATTTTCATCAAATGAAGAAGCATTTAAGCTGTAGGTTCCAGGAAGATCCAAAACATGTGCTTTAACGCCTCTTGACAATCTGCAAACTCCCTGTTTTTTATCGACAGTAATTCCAGGGTAATTTCCCACTTTTTGATTCAGTCCAGTGAGGGCATTGAATACAGAAGTTTTTCCTGTATTTGGATTTCCAATAAGTGCAACATTTAATTGTTTACTCATTGGTTTTTTCTATAATTATTAGTGCTGCAGTTTCTTTACGAATGGCCAAATAACTGTCATTTATATTGAGGTACATAGGATCTGAAAATGGCGCCAGCTGAAGAAGTTTTACCTTATTACCGGGCAAGCAACCCATCTCCAAAAGTTTAAGAGGGATGTCTTTTGAAGAACTATCAGTAATAATTCCTTGTTCACCTTTTTTTAAATCGGCAATGGTTGTGCTCATGCTTATTTAGATTCGTTTTAAAGAAGCAAAAGTAAAAAAAGATTAGTTATTGTAGCTTGCTTTTAACACTTTTATATCATCTAAAAGTTTTTTGATGGCCTTTGGATCGGTGCCATCATAAAATCCTCGTATTTGTTTTTTTTTGTCAATAAGCATAAAATTTTCTGTGTGGATCATGTCATAAGGGCCGCCATCCCCATTGGTTTTTACAGCCAAATAGGACGTTCTTGCAAGACTATAAATTTGCTTTTTATCGCCAGTAACCAAATTCCATTTGCTCGAATTTACCAATTTCTTTTTGGCGTAGCGTTTTAATTGTGCAACGCTATCAATTTCTGGTGTAACTGTATGTGATAATAACAAAACTTCTGGATCAGAAATGGTTTGTTTTTGAATCTCATACATATGGTCTGTCATAATGGGACAAATTGTTTGACAGGTTGTAAAAAAGAAATCGGCCACATAAATTTTATTTTTATAAAATTCTTGAGTTATTGTATCTCCATTTTGATTAATCAACTTAAAATTGGCAATGGTATGATACTTTTTTTTGTGTTGAATTGTACTGTCTACCAATTCAAAATTAACTTGTGCAGGTTGGTATATTGGAAGTACTTTGTTGGGTTTCAATATGTTGTAAAAAGTGGTGATAATGATTGCCGATAGTACTACCATTGTAGTTACAAAAAGTTTATATTTTTTAAGAAATGAAGTCATACTTTTTAAGTCAATTACAAAGGTACAACAGAATCTGTAAAATGTAATTATAGCCTATCAAAAATGTGATATTGACAAGGTTTTGTTACTAACACGAAAACCGCTACATTTGTTCCCCTAATTATATCATACAACCATGGAATTTGTAATCAAAATCTCTCAGTTTTTATTAAGCCTTTCTTTTCTTATTGTTTTGCATGAATTGGGGCATTTTATCCCTGCTAAATTATTCAAGACTAGAGTTGAAAAATTTTACTTATTCTTTGATGTAAAATATTCATTATTTAAAAAGAAAATAGGCGAGACAGTATATGGAATTGGGTGGTTACCTTTGGGCGGTTATGTCAAAATTGCTGGAATGATAGATGAAAGCATGGACACCGAGCAAATGCAGCAAGAACCTCAACCTTGGGAGTTTCGATCCAAACCCTCTTGGCAACGTTTAATCATTATGTTAGGTGGTGTGACGGTAAATTTTATTTTGGCTGCTGTAATTTATATTTTGATGGCATTTGCTTATGGTTCCGTAGAAATAAGCGCCAACAGCATACGTGGGGGATATGTTATTTCCAATGATGTTCTACAAGAGATTGGGCTAGAAAATGGCGATAAAATCTTATCTATAAATGATCATAAAATTGAATATTTTTCTGATATACGCAAGTATATTTTGGAGGCTCAAACCATGACGATTGAGCGCAACGGTTCTCAGCAAACCATTGATTTTCCAGTCGATTTTTTAGGGCAATTAAGCGCTAGTAAATCAAAAGGGCTTGTAGATTTAAGAGAACCTTTTATTTTTAGCTCATTTCTAGACAATTCAATTAATGTTGGTGCAGATCTTCAAAAAGGGGATGTTTTAAAAACGATTGATGGACAAAAAGCAGAATTTTTTGATGAGTTTGTGCCATTACTAGAAAATTATAAAAATCAAAATGTAAGTGTAGAGTTGGAGCGCAACGGCGTTTTAATATCTCGTGAACTTCTTGTTTCAGACGAAGGTACATTTGGAATAGTTCCTGTTAAATCAATGAAAGCTTACGACTCTGCAGGGTATTTTGATATCATTCAAAAAAAATATGGTTTTGGAGAAAGTATAGGCGTTGGTTTGGATCGCTTTGTATCTCAAATTTCGTCGTATTGGATGCAGTTGAAACTTATTTTTTCACCAAGCACAGGCGCCTACAAAGGGGTTGGCGGTTTTAAAGCGATTTTTGACATTTTTCCAGATACATGGAGTTGGGAGGCCTTTTGGAATATTACTGCCTTTTTATCCATTATGTTGGGGGTTTTAAATTTATTGCCTATCCCTGCACTCGATGGAGGTCATGTCATGTTTTTGCTATATGAAATGGTTACTGGGCGTAAGCCAGGCGATAAGTTTATGGAGTATGCCCAGACGGCTGGATTTTTTATCTTAATCGCCTTGGTGTTGTTTGCCAACGGGAATGATATATTTAAGGCGATATTCGGATAATTATTTTTAGTTTTCTATTTGTGTAAACTAAAAAATGCTATATATTTGCGCTCGCGCAAGCGAAAAACAGTCCTCCTTAGCTCAGTTGGTTAGAGCATCTGACTGTTAATCAGAGGGTCCTTGGTTCGAGCCCAAGAGGAGGAGCCATATTAGACAGGAGGTCATTTTTGACCTCCTTTTTATTTTTATTCCTCCGTAAAACCTTGCTGGCCAACATAATAGACTTTATCTCTGGAGTG
>Ga0228624_1000492_pt1 | contig 20363 bp, 33 predicted proteins | sample 29DmetaG_FD_182744 | JGI IMG/M metagenome (GOLD analysis project Ga0228624, IMG submission 182744) | Seawater microbial communities from Monterey Bay, California, United States - 29D | ecosystem: Environmental > Aquatic > Marine > Coastal | place: USA: California | collected 2016-10-10 | reverse complement strand
ATTCAGATAATTCTTTTTTCCCTTTATTAGATACGAAAATTGATAAAGATGTTAATATTGAAGATGATATTGCTTATTTTATTGATTTCGATTTAAATATAAATGATATTAATGAAGCTATAATTGTTGAAATTTATTCTGATGAATTTATAACTGAAACAAATGAATTGATTTTAGAAAGGTTTTCATTTGATATTTCAAATCAGGATCTTCAGTATTTTGTAAGAATGACAGCGCCAATTTCAAACAATTTACCAAATTCAAGCGCAAAAAAAGAAGCATATCTTCAAGTTAAAACACCATATAATCCAATTACAGGTATTTTAGAAGTTAGACTTTATTATCCTTTTATTATTAGGTGGGAATATTGGATTAAACAACTAAATGCAACATCTTTTTATAATTCCAAAAATATTGGATTTAAAGATTGGAAAAATTACAGCGATTCTTTTTTATATTCTACACAATTAAATATAAGAACAAAAATCAGGAGAAATTCAGTTGAAGATTTTAATAAATATACATTTGATGAAAAAAATGAAGTGCAATATTATGATGGATCTTCAGATATAAATTCAACTATTAATTTATATGATTATCCTTCATTAACTCCTTTAAATTCAATAGAGAATGGAAAACAGATATTAATTGAAGCTGTTCATGTTTTACCGAAAGATTGGAATTACAACAGAAAAGAATTTTTATTTGGGGATGTAAGAATATATGAGAAAGAAAGCAATCCTTCTTATTTAATGTCAACAGAAATTGATACAGATGTTAATTCATTGAATCCTTTATATGGTATTAATAATAATAGATTAGAAACAGAATATTTTACAATTGCACCCAATTTTGATTATCCTGTTAAGTTTACTTGTTTATTAGATACTAATAAATTAAACGGATCTGAATATTGCATAACATCAAGAATTTCAGATAATGGGGAAATTTACAATGGAATTGAAAAAAACAAAATAACTGAAGAAGATTCTTTTAAAATAACAGAGGATTTAAATCAAAAAATAACAGATTAATTTTTAATTTTATAAAAAAAATAAAATGTCATTAAACGAAAAAATTACAGAATATATTCCTTCAGATGGGAATCCGGATCCTTTATCTTTGTTGGATATATCTGAAAAAATTGGATCAGATTTTAAAACTCGATCTTTAACTCTTCAAGAATTGTATGATATTATTTCTTTGTCAATATCAGATGTAGTAACTTTTCAAAATAATTCAGGTGTTTTAATAGAAAAGGGATCTTTGGTTTATTTGGATGGGGAATCTTCAGGAATTGCTTCAGTTGTAAAAGTTGATTCATCTTATAATACAGATTCAAAAATTTTTGTTGCAAAAGAAAATGTTTTAAATGGCGCTTCAGGAAGTTTTATTTATTATGGTTTAATAGATGAAATTGATACTTCATTATTTACATTAGGAAGCAAATTATATTGGAATGTATCAACAGGAATAATTGAAGAAACTGAAGGATCAGATAAAGTTTTTGTTGGTATTTGTGTTGTTTCAAATGTATCAGGATCAATATATTTTGCACCACAAAGAGAAAAAGGAACAGCTTTTTATTTATTTAATTCTGTTATTGATGCGGGGGATAATAAAACATCAGATATTGTTAGATCCGGGAGAATTTGGATTGAAGAAGATTCTGAAAATAAAGCAGTATTACAAAAAAACGGATTGAATGTTTTAGGGAATGGCGGTACTTTTATAGGACTTTCAACAGCTTCAGATACTTCTTTTCCAAAAATAGAAACAAAAAGATGGCGCGGTACATATTTAACACCTTCACACCTTTTAAATGGGGATTTATTAGGTTTAATTTATTTTAAAGCGGGTTTAATAAGTGATTTTGGAGCAGATATTAGAGCAAAAGCAACTCAAAACCATACTGATTCAAATGGCGGAACTTCATTAGAATTTTTTAATACTCCTAACAATTCAGCAACAAAAGTTTTATCATTGAGAATTGATCAGGATGGATCTGTTTCATTTAGAAATTATAACTTCCCGGCTAATGATGGAGCAGTTAACCAAATATTAAAAACTGATGGAGAAGGAAATTTAAGTTGGGCAAATGGTGGTGGAGGTGTTACAAGTTCAGGAACTAATAATTACCTATCAAAATTTAATACTGATGGTCAAAATTTAGTTAATTCGTTACTTACTGATAACGGAACAACATTGGAACTAATCGGTTCATCTACTGATAACTACAAAGGTTTGTTTCTTATTAAAAATGAAGTTAACAATCCAACAAATAATAGTTTTTTAATTGGTTTAAAGTTAGACAATAGGTTTATAGGGAATCCTGCTACTACTTTAAGGATTAGAGGTATTGAGTTAGTTACAACAAACTTGATTGGAGGTTATTCTAATATAGGAATAAGAAATGGTGTTAATGGTAATTACGAGTTAGGTGGCAATCATTTAAAAGGAATTTCAAATTATGTAGGTAATAACATTACTAATGATGAACAAACATTTGGTATTTTTAATCAGGTTGGTAATCCAACAGGCAATACAAATAGTTCTGTAGATGCAATTGGGATTTATAGTCGTGTTATGCCTAACATTGGAGGTGGTGGCACTTATTTGGCTCAATTTAGAGATGGAACTGAAGGAGTTGGAAAATTTATAAAATCAATTACGGCAGAGGGTAAAGCTAATTGGTCTAATATAAACGAAAGAGATGTTCAAGTTAGAACAGTTACAGGTGCAACATTTACAGGTTCAACATTTGATTTCCTTTGCGAAAATTATTTGATTTCAGAATATACAGCAGATACTCTTAATGTTACTGTAACTTTTAATAATCCACAGGAAGGACAAACTTATTCAATGGTTTTTATTCAAAGCGCTTCATTGATCAATTTAACACTTCCAACAGGTTATTGGCTTAATGATATTGCACCATTTGATTTTTCAACAGAATTAGCAAGTACAGAAAGAGCAATGATAACAGCAACTTATTTAAATTCAACATGGTATTTTGCTGTAAAAAAATTAAAATTAGTTTAAAATTATGATGAATCTATTATTACAAGGTGTAACAGGACAGCTTTTTGGTGGTGGAGTTATACCGCCCGGAACTATTCAGATAGGTACAATTGGCACAACTGCAAGTGGTACATTGGGAGTTGCACCTTTTTCTTATGCTTATGATAATTCTTTTTCAGCATGGATAATAGAAGGATCAGAACTTTCTTCAATTGGTGGTGGTGTAGATTTTACATCTTTGGAGTTATATTTAGGTGCTATGAATACTGCACCTTATTCAATGATTAACCAAAGAATTTATATGGCACATATTGATAAATCAAATTGGACAGGTTCGTTGCCGGATGTTAATATAACAAGTTCAGAAAATTTAACCAATATAACCTATGTTAAACCAACATTCAGTAAAAGTTATCAAAGTTCAGAAATAAATACATGGATAAATTTCAGCTTTGGATCAAATTTCACTTGGAACGGAAATGATAACATTGTTATTTGGTGGGAAAACAGAGATGATTCTTTTGCTTTTGGAGGTCCCCGATTTGATATTGAAAATAAAAGTGGTTCAGTTGCATATAAAAGGCAAGATAACAACTATCCAACAGGTTCTTGTTTTTTAGATGCAGAAAGACCGATTATGAAATTAAATTACCAATAATATGAATTTAGAAATAGTTAGAACAGAATTAGAATTATTAGGTGTTGTTTCTTTATTAGAAGAAAAAAACAATATGTTATTTATTTCAATAAATACAGTTTCAGAAAATCAATCAAGTGTTGATTTTTTTAATGAAATTGTAAATAATTACATATTGTCCACTTATCCAATATTGGAAGTTTTCGCTTTAGAAGGTGGAAGTATAAAAGCAATTTATAAAAAATAAAATAATGGCAGATCTTTTTTATAATAGAACAAAAAAATGCTTTAAATTAATTGATGTAAAGAAAATAATAAATAGATTAGATTTCAATATAAAGGAATGTTGTGATCCGTTTAAAGTTTTTGGAAATGGATCTGAAGGTTATATGAATGATTTTACTTCAGCATGGTTTAAACTTCAAACAATATCAGATAATGTTACTTTTGTTTTAAAGGATTCAGAAGGTAATAATACAATTTATCAACCGGAAAGAAAAAGATGTTTAAATGATTCTTTGGGATATGTTTCTACAATTAATTGGAGTAATGTTTTAAATTCTGATGGATCAGGATGTTATACTTTTGAAGTTAATTTTGATATTGATGGCAATACAGGTTCTTTTATTTGGGGTGTATATGATTTAAAAGAATTTTCTATTGATAGAGTGAAGGGATCTGTAAGGGTTTTATCAGTTTTTAATCAATATTTCAAATCAGATAATATTGATCTTACAAACATGAATTTAGTTGATACAGTTAGATTTAACGGATTTTTTGGTAATAGTCAGCCAAATTATGAAATTGATAATCTTATCCTTCAAAATAGATCAATTGAAAACATTCAGAGGGAATCAATAAAAACATTTGAATTAAATTCTGATGCTGTAAAAGAAGCATTTACAAAGCTTTTGATTGATGTACATTTTTTATTGGAGAATGAAATTTATATTTCAGATTTTAATGAAATGAATCATGATCAGTATTTAAAAGAAGTTCCTTTAATAGTTAAAGAAAGTCCTGAAATTGATTATTTGGAATTATCGAAATTTGCAAAATTTAAAGTAATTTTACAGGAAAAGAAACGAAATAAATTAGCAAATTATAATGGCGGTTAAAAAAAGAAGATTTTACGAAGGTCAAAACATTAATGGAAAGATAGTTAAAGAAATTTTTAAGGATTCAAAAGGTTATTATCTTCATTTTACTGATGGTACTTATCAGGAGTTTCCAAACATAAAAAAGTAAAAGTGATGAAAACAACATTGATTTCAATAGTTAAATATTTTGGATTAGCTTTATTTAGTTTTTTCGCACCTATAATTTACGCTTTTTGGTTAATTACAATTTTAGTTGTTACAGATACAATAACAGCAATAATGCGGGAAGGTCGAAAAGATGTTAAAAACATTACATCCAAAAAAGCTTTTCCATTAATTCCAAAACTAACTTTTTATTTTCTTTTGGTTATCGTTGCGCATGGTTTAGGGGTTTTAGAAAATCAACTTCCTTTTGTTAAATTTGCGTTAATCGGGATCGGTTGGATCGAGATTAAAAGTATAGATGAAAATTTTCGGGGGTTGTTTGGTTTTTCTTTTATAGATAAAACACTTCATGCGATTAAACAGGTAAATCAGATTAAAAGGCATAAATAAGATGAATAATAAACATTTTAATTATTTAATTATAGTTTTAATTTCTGTTTTAATTTTCAGATCATGCTTTAATAATGAAGATAAATTTGAAGAAATAAAAAGTTACTCAATAGAAGAAATTGATTCTTTAAAAGAATTAGTTGAAAAAAGTGAAATTAAAATTGATTCAATTACAAAATTGAAGCAAAAAATAAAGGTTAAAATTATTGAAGTTTCTTTAATTAATGATTCAACTGAATATGATCTTCAGGAAGCAATTTATAAAAAAGATACAACTGAAATAATAAGAAAGCAAAGCATTTTAATTTCAGGACTTAAAACAGAAAGGGATTTTTATAAAGAATTATCTATTTATACAGATTCAGTTTTAATGCTTCAGAATGAAGATAAAGATAATCTGAAGCAATCCGTTATGAAATTAGAAAAAAGCCTTCAGGAGTCAAAAAAAGACAATAAAAAGCTAATTGATAAGGTAAAAAGAAGATCAAACATCATTAAAGGTTCTATTATTACAAATTTAGCATTGATAACCATATTAATTTTAAAGAAATAAGAAATGAAAACAGGAGAAGAAGGAAGGAATTTAATCATGAAGTGGGAAGGATGCAGGTTAGAAGCTTATAAATGTTCAGCAGGAGTTTGGACAATTGGATATGGTAACACTTTTTACAAAGATGGAACTAAGGTAAAGGAAGGGGATAAATTAAAACTTTGTGAAGTTGTAGATCTTTTTAATGAACTTCTTCCAAAGTATGAATCAATTGTAAATAAAAAAATAAAAGTTGATTTAAATCAAAATCAATTTGATGCTTTAGTTTCTCACACTTACAACACCGGCGGATCAAACACTTTATTCAGATTAATAAATGAAAATGCTTCAGATTCCGAAATCAAATCATGGTGGATTAATAGATATATTACAGCAAATGGGAAAAAATTAAATGGATTAGTAAATAGAAGATTAGAAGAATATGATCTTTTTACTGAAAAATAAGTATATTTGAAACGCTGTTTGACTTTTTAATCCAATCTAAAAAGTGAAAAGAAGCTTTGTATTTATTGCAAAGCTTTTTTTTGCTTAAAACTTTACTGATTATCAAGGTTTTAAAAATTAAATCAAAAGAATATCTTTTTATATTTGTTTTGTATTAAAAAAAATACTTATATTTGTGTCAGCAAAGAAACAAATAGACAAAATGGAAACAGTTTATATTTTTAAAGGAGTTGCATATTTAAACTATGATTTAGCAATTTTAAATGGTGCAAAGAAAGAAGATCTTCAGGAAGTATTATTGAATGAATCAGAATCATTTGATATAAATGTAAGTTTAGATGAAGTAACAATTGAAGATGAACATGAAAATCAGATATTTTTGAAAACAAACAGAGATGTTGAATTTTTAGATACTGAAGAAGATTTTTCTGAATTATCCAAAACAGCAAAGAATGAATTAAAAAATGCTTTTGTTGTTTTTTCAGATGAATTTGATCCTTCAGATTATTACAATAATGATGATGTTTAAAAGTTTTAAATCTTATTACGTTTATATGATTTCAAAGAATCCGGAAAAAAAAGGATGTAAATTATATAAAAAAGATCTTCAGAAAGTTTATGATCAGAGATTAAAAGCTGAAATTGAAACAATGGATGCTTTAATGAAGATTAGAAAGCACCGGAAAGAAACAAGGATTAAAAGAATTGAAGAAAAAATTAAAGATCCTGAAAAAAAAATTGAAACTATTTTTGGAAAAAGAACAGAATCATATTTTGATGAAGAAGAAATTTATTCAGGTTATATTGCACCAAAATATAAAGATTTATCAGAAGAAGAAAAAGTAATATTTAATAACATAAAATAATAAAAACCATGAAATTTTTTAAAAAATCAAACAGCAAAAAAAACAAAATGAAAATTCAATTATTAACAGAAGTTATTTCAATAAATATGAATAATGAAGTTTTAATAAAAGCTTCTTCAGATTTTAATCTTAATGTAAGGCATTACTTAAACGTTTTAAAGGTTAAAGGAATTGAAAATAATGATATTCAAATTTTAAGAACATTAAAAAAATAAATTTATGGAAGGAAAATATTCAATAAAAGTTGAAGAATTTGTTAGTGATCAAATTTTGGAAGTTAGAAAAAGGGGAATAATTGATGAATCGAGAATTAAACATTATTTGAATTACAGATTTAGATCATTAAGGGATCACTTTAAATCAAAAGAAGATGGTTTTATCTTTTACAACAGTTGTTTAATAGAGTTAAATAAAAGGTAATGAATAGAATTTATAAAAGATCCTTAGAAGCTTCAAAATCCTTCAGGAGAAGAAACAGATTCTTCAGAATGTTACACAAAGAACATGTTGTTTCTTTAGCAGAAAATGAATTTTTTAAAAACTTCGAAAATGATTGAAGGATTTGAAAAAGTGACTTCAGAATTGAAGGAACAGGAATTGGAGTTAGCAAATGATTTAATTAAACATTTTTTAACTAAAACAAAAAACAATAAAGCAAAAGCTTCTGATATTGTAAAAGGTGTTAATTGTCATTACAATTTAAGTTTTAAATTTACAGAAGTAAGGCTTCGTAAAATTATAAATCATTACAGATCTAATTCAATCATTCCAATTATTTCAGATTCAGAAGGTTATTTTGTTTCTTATGAAAAAGAAGATTTGGAAAAAGTGATTAAATCATTAGATCAAAGAAGTAATTCAATCAAAAGATGTTCTTCAGGTTTAAAAAAATTCTTAGATAATGTTTGATAATAAATAATTATCTTATATATTTGCAAAGTCATTAATATAATATTTAACAAAATGAAAAAAATAAAAGGGTATCCAAATTACAATATAGATGAATATGGAAATATTGTAAATTCAAAAACAGGTAGAATTTTAAAACAGGGTAAAAACCAAAAAGGATATTGTCATGTACAATTGTCAGATAATGGTTATTCAAAAACCATAAGTGTTCATAAGCTTGTTTTTATCAATTATATAGGTGAAGTGCCTAAAGGTTATGAGATAAATCATATTGATGGAAATAAAGAAAATAATAATTTTAAAAATCTTGAAATAGTTACAAGAAAAGAAAATATGAATAAAGCTGTTGAAGTTGGGTTGATTAAATCAGGAAAAGATAGTTTAAACTCTATACAAGTTTTTCAAATAGATCCAATATCAAAAGAAATAATTAATGAATTTGGGTCTATTAATATTGCTCAAAAAAAGACCGGCATTTATTCTTCATCTATATCTTTAGCTTCAAGAGGTATAAGAAAGAGTGCGGGTGGTTTTTTATGGAGAATTAAACAATAAAAAAATGGCTAAAGAACTTCCATACTTTCAATTTGAACCGGCTGAATATTTGACAAAAGACATTTCTTTTTGTACATTATCAGCGCAAGGTCTTTTCATAAATATTTGCTCCTACTATTGGCAAAGAAAATGCGACTTAACAAAAGATCAATTTTTAAGAAGGTTTAATTATGAAGATGAATTTATTGAACTTCAAAATGAAGGGATAATTGATTTAATAGATAATAAAATAATTATTAAATTTTTAGATGATCAATACTTTAACGCAACAAAGAAAAGCCGTATAAATAGTGAAAACGGATCAAAGGGTGGCAGACCAAAGAAACCGAAAATAAACCAAAATGAAACCGATTCAAAACCGAAAATAAACCAAAATGAAACCGATTCAAAAGGCATAAGAGAAGATAAGATAATAAAAGAAGAGATAAGAGAAAATAATATTCTTTTAAAAAAAGAAACAAAAGCTTCAGTTTCTAAAAAGAAGGTTGAACTTCAGTTGAATCTTCCTGAAGAATTTGATAATGATAAATTCAAACAGAAGTGGATTGAATGGAAGGAATATAAAAAATTGGAATTAAAACAATCTTACAAATCAACAATTTCTGAAGGAAAAGTAATGGTTAAGCTTTATAATGATTCTAAAAAAGATCTAAATACAGCTTGTGAAATGATTGATCAGGCAATTGTCAATGGATGGAAAGGAATTTATGAATTAAAAACAAATAACAGCTTCAATAATGGAACAGCAACAAACAACACAATTACAAGGGATCAAAAAAGATCTGAATATCTTAAATCAGTATTCGGAACAGATAAAGAGTAATTTAATTGCATCAGGAAATTCTGAAGTTTCAAAAATTTCAAATGTTATGTTTTTAGATTCTCCGGAAGTTGTAAATTTTCAAGGGGATGCTGTAAAGATGTTAATGGATTATTCAGAAATATATTTTGGTGTTAAAATTGAAAACATTCCTGTTTTATTATTTAAACATTCAATTTCTTTGATTACAGAAACTTTTAAGGGTTTAACCTTGTTAGATATTGAAAACTCTTTTAAGTATTCTAAAATCGAAAAAAAACAATATACAGCGTTAACTGTTGAAGAATTAATTAATCCTATTTATAAATATTTTGAAAAAAAGAAAATTTTAAAAGCTGAAATTGATAAAATCAACAAACTTGAAAAAGAAAAGATTGATCATATCATGAAGGAAAAAGAATTTAAAAAATTAGCGAAATTAAAATATTTGAAAACATTAAAAACAGGTGTTTTTGAAATGGATGAATTTGAATGTAATTCAATAGCGGTTAATTTTAAAGATATGTTTAATCAGGATCAGAAAAATGTAATTTGGATAAAAGCAAAAACAGAATTTAAAAAAAGATCTGAAAATGCAAATCAATTTGAAGTTATTCCTTCATCAGAAAGAATTTTTTCAAGAATGATAATTGAAGAATGTATAAAAAAAGGGTTTAATTATATTGAAGAATAAAATGAAAATAAAAGATTTAAGAATTGGAAGTTTAATTGAAGCAAAAAAAACCACAACAATTTTTGATAGTGGATTTATTAAAGTTGATTTTAAAGCATTAGAAAGATTGACATTTTTTCCAAATCAAATTGCATGTTCTGTTTTTGGTATAGAAATAACGGATGATATCTTATTTAAATTAGGGTTTGGAGAAATTGAATGTAATGATGGAATTTTTGGATTTATAAAAGGTGGTTTTATTTATGTTAATTCTAATCAAATTAGATCAATACCAATGAATGAAGAGGGTTTTTTATTGGGTAAAGAAGTGAAATATATTCATCAATTACAGGATGTTTATGAATATGTAACAGGAGAAGAATTAAATATTGAAATGTTTTTTGAATGAATTACAACAGATTTATAAAGCTTTATAAAGGTGTTTTTTTAGTTGAAATAAAAGAACGTTTGGATCATTTGAATCAGGAAGGAATAATTGATTATAAACTTTCAGCTGAAGAAGTGGATCAGATTATTAAAATAAAATCAGGGTTTGATCCTTCTTTTAGTTGTAAAGAAATGGATTATAATGATCTAATGGAATTATCAATTAATTGCTTTGCTTTTGGAGATTTGATCGGTATATCTTTAAATTTTCCAAATAATGAATTTCAAACTGAAGTTGAATAAAAAAAATAAAATTAATATGCGCTGTAAAATATGTAATGAAAAATTTGATGCTTCAAAACATTTTAACAGAAAAACCTGTTTTGAAAAAGAATGTATTGATGAATATAGAATTGAAACTTTAAAAAATCAAGCTTTAAAAAATCTTAAAAAAATAAAAGATCAAAAAAAAAAAGATCAGAAAGAAAGATTTAATTCAATGAAAATTAACAGTAAAGGAAATGTTTTTAAAAAACAGCTTCAGGATGAAATAAACTCTTTAGCAAGGAAAACAGATTTATATTTTAAATTTAATCTTTGCATTGACTGTTCAAAACCTTATGGAAAACAGCAGGATGGTGGACATTTTAATTCAGTAGGATCAAATCCTTCAATAAGATTTAACTTACATAATATTCACAGTCAAAAATCAGATTGCAACAGAAACGGATTAGGAGGGGGAAAAAGATTGGAATATTATGAAGGGCTTCAAAAAAGGTATTCAAAAGAATATGCTGATTTTGTAAGGTATGAAATTGCTTTAGAATACAAAACTATTAAGTTAACAAATAAAGAAATTCATGATAAAATTCCAATAGTTAGAAAGTTAAACAGGGATTTTGAAACTTTTAAATTTAATGATCCAATTGAAGCAAGGAACATGATGAATACTATAATAGGCATTTATACAACAGGCTTCAAGTCAAAGGATTAGAAATTAATTGAAAAAATATTTAATTATATTTGTTTTATATTAAATAAAATACTTATATTTGCAACAGAAACAAACAGTGAAAATAAAGATTTAGCTTTTGAAATATTAATAAAAAATGTAGTAAATTTTAAATAAAAAAAACAATGTCTAAAACAACAAAAAAAGAACAGCAAATAAAAATTCAATTTGACTGTTCAAAAAAATCAAATGATTTTCTTACTGAATTTAGAAAGGTCTCAGTATTCAAAGGAATTACAAAAAAAACAGATCAGGTAAATTTAGCCTTAGAAATGTTTTCTGATCTTTTGGATTCAGGTAAAATTCAGATTAGTGATTTAATTAAAACAGAAGTTTAAACAGCAAAAAAAGATTGGAATGGAAGAAGTAAAAAATGTTTATTCAGTATTAACTGAAATTCAAAATGAATTAAAAGCGCCAAAAAGTCAATATAACTCTTTTGGAAAATATAAATACAGGAGTTGTGAAGATATTCAGGAAGCTTTAAAGCCATTATTGATAAAACATAGTTGTACTTTATTTTTAACAGATACAGTTGTGAATATTGAAAGCAGGTTTTATGTAGGTGCAAAAGCTGTTTTTATTTATAATCCTTCAGGCGAAAAAGTTGAAGTTTCATCTTATGCAAGGGAAGAAGAACATAAAAAAGGAATGGATGGTTCGCAGATAACAGGGGCTTCATCAAGTTATTCAAGAAAAATTGCTTTAAGTGGATTATTTTTAATTGATGATAGTAAGGATTCGGATCTTACAAATGATGGTACTGAAGCACCTAAAAAAGTGTTGAATAAGCAAAAACCAACATCTTCATCATTAATAAAGTTAACTGATGATCAAATTCAGGTTTTAATTAATCAAAATAAAGAAGAAAAAGCAATTGAACAGAATCAGAAAAGATATGATTTAACAGATCAACAAATTTCAGTTTTAAAAAATTCATTAGAATCAAAAAATAAATAAATAAATAAAATATTTATGTTAGAAGTAAAAGTTGAACAGGGAACAAAAGAATGGAAAAATTTAAGATTGGGGAAAATTACAGGTACTCGATTAAAAGGAATTAGATCTTCAAATAACCTTCCAATAATTGATGAAATGATTTCAGAATTAGTTGTTGGGGAAGCTGAATTTATTTTTATAAATGATGCAATGAAAAGGGGTAATGAAAAAGAACCTGAAGCAAGGGCTTTATATATTGAGAAAACAGGAGCAGATATTGAAGAAGTTGGTTTTTGCATTTCAATCGATAATGATTACATAGGATTAAGCCCTGATGGATTCACAAAAGACAGAAAAGGGGCTATTGAAATAAAATGCCCTTCAACAAAAAAACACGTTCAAAATATTAGAATGGACAAAATCCCTTCAGAATATAAAGATCAGGTTTTAATGTACTTTATTTTAAATGAGGAATTGGAATGGCTTGATTTTATTTCGTATGATGATAGATTTACAGCCAAACCGATTTGGATTAAAAAAGTAATTAGAGAAGAATTAGAAGATGAAATTAAAAGCGCAATAAATGATATTGATAAATTCATTGTTAAATTTGAAAAATATTATAAATCAGTATTAAGTGAAAACTAAATTATTAATTATTTCATTGCTGTTTCTGTTTGGATGCGCTTCTTCAAAAAAATCAGGAAGTTGTGATTCTTACGGAAACAGCAAAAGCAAAGCAAAATATTAACAAGTTAAAACCAAAAAAAACATGAAAATTTTACTAAGTGGATCAATCTGTTTATCAGATCTAATTAATCAAGCAAAGAAGAAAAATGAAGCCTTTACAAAAGGAAGTAATGGGAAGATTTATTTCAATTTTTCTCAATGGATAAATGAAGATCCTGATCAATATGGAAATCATTCATCATTAAAATTGAATCCACCAAAAGAGTCAAAATCAGAAAGGGTTTATTTCGCAAATGCAAAAAGAATTGAATTAACTTCTTCAGCTGAAGCTTTAACAGAAAGTGATGTTGAAGGAATTGATGAAGATGATCTTCCTTTTTAGATCAAATTAAAATATAGGTATTTATTTTATATTAATTTAAATACCTATATTTGCAAAACATTAAAACAGCTAAAAAAATGAGTGGATTAAAAGCAAAAGATCAAAAAGAAATAAAAGGGATTTATTTTGATCGAAATATTGGAAAAGTTTATTTTGTAAACAAAATACAAGGAAATCAGATTTTTGTTAGTACAGTTAAAACAAATGTAAATCAAGGAATGATGAAAGTTTTGGATGATCAAAAAGTAATATCATTAATTGATTTTAAAGAGTTTGAATTTAGTGGGAACTATACAAGGGAAGAAATAAATAATCAATAAAAAAAAACAGCAAAATGAAAACAGCATTAATTAAAATTGAAAATCCTGAATTAAATCTTTTAGAAAAAAGCAAAGCTGAACAGATCAAAGAAACTTTTAATCCAATGATTGAAATGTTAGATTCTTTTGAATCAGATTATCAAAATTTGATAACTCAAAGCCAAAAAGGAATGACAAAAGAAATATCTGATAAAGCAAAAAGAATTAGATTAGATATTGCTAAAATAAGAATCCAAACCGGAAAAATTAAGGATAAGCAAAAGGAATATATTAAACTTGAAGATAAGGCAATTATGGGTGTTCATAATATACTTATTTGGGCGGTAAAAGAAAAAGAAGATAATCTGAAGAAAATTGAAGATTATTTTGAAATAAAGGAAAAAGAAAGATTGGATAAACTTCAAAAAGAAAGGGTTGAAGAATTATCAAAATACGTTGAGAATGCTGAAGAAATAATTCTTTCAGATATGGATGTTGATGTTTGGGAAGCATTCCTTCAGGTTAAAATAAATAAATACAATCAAAAAATTGAAGCTGAAAAAGAAGCTGAAAGGATTGCTGAAGAAAAAAGGCAAAAAGAAATTCAGGAAAAACAAAGAATTGAAGCTGAAAACAAAAGATTGAAAGCTGAAGCTGAAGAACGTGAAAAACAGATTGCAATTGAAAAAGCAAAACAGGAAAAAATTGAAGCTGAAAGAAAAGCAAAAGAAGAAGCTGAAAAAAATGAACGTGAAAGGCTTCAAAAAATAGAAGATCAGAAGCGTTTAAAAATAGAAGCAGAAAGAAAGGCAAGGGAACAGGAAGAAAAAGCTATTAGAGAAGAAAAAGAACGTAAAGAAAGGGAAGCTTTTGAATTAAAACTGAAAGCTGAAAGGGAAGAATCAGAAAGGCTTCAAAATATCGAAAAAGAAAAACGTGAAAAAGCTGAAGCTGAATTGAAAGCAAAACAGGAAGCTGAAGAAAAAGCTAAAAAGGAAGCTGAAGAAAAAATTCAATCTGAATTAAATAAAGGGGATGCTGAAAAAGTTAAAGATCTTCTTTCAGATTTAGAATCATTAAAAACAAAGTATTCATTTAAATCAGAAAAAAATAAAAAAATGTATTCTGATGTTTTAATATTAATAGATAAAGTTAAAAACCATATTAAGCCATGAATATAATAAAGGAAATGTATGGATTAGATTTAAATGATCTAATCATTCAATGGGCTTCAGATAAGGATCTGATCAAAAAAGAAAATGCAACAAAACAATATTTTAAACTTATAGAAGAAAAAGGTGAATTGTTTGGTTCGATTTTAAAGAATAACAGGGAAGAAATGATTGATGCAATAGGGGATCTTCAAGTTGTAAAGATCATACTTTGCAAACAGTTAGGAATTGATTATTCAAATCATATTGATAAAGATTCAACTTTTTACAATGAAGTTTTAATGCTGTTAGATTTAGATAAAACTTTATTAATTTATAATGAATTGATTTTTCGACTTTTGAAAATTGACAATGGTAATATTACAGCTTTAGACAGAAGCGCTTTAGAATTATCAATTCAAACATTAAGAAGAATTGCTGAAATTCATGATACTTCTTTAGAAGAATGTTTATCTTCAGCTTATGAAGAAATAAAAAACAGAAAGGGGAAAACAGTAAATGGATCATTTATTAAAGATTAAGATGGAGAAAAAAGATTTAGAAACAATTATTGAATTGTTATTGAAAGAAAACAAACAACTAAAAAAAGCTTTGGAAGAAGAAACCAAAGAAAGAAGCGTAATTGAAGAAATAAAGATTTTTAAAGATAGGGTTGAAAGATTAGGTTTGATTAATTTTAATTTCGATGTAAATACAATTTTAATATCAGGAGAAGGGGTATCAGATGAATATACATTGACTTTTAAAAGAGTAGGAACGTAATGAAAAGAATAAACCAACAAACAAAAAACAGATCTTTAAAAAGAAACAGTAAAAAATTAAAAACAAAAGAAAACATGAAAAAAGTAATTTCAGAGAAAAAAACAAATAATAAATTGATTAGACTTTTAACCGGGTTTTTATTAATTCCATTAATGTTTGCTTTATATTTTATTGATAGGGCAATTTATTCAATTAATCCTTTTGTAACTCATTACAGGTTTAAAGATTGGAAAATTGGAACAGAAAGAATAAAAGCTTCAATAATTAGGTTTATAGGTTTGTTAATTATAGTTTCAATATTAACAGCTTTTAAATTAATAATGAAATTCTTCTTCAGTTAATGAAGGGGTTTTTCTTTTTACGTTTTATACATCTATAAAAAAGAATTATCATGGATCAGGTAAAAGTTAAAAAAATATTGCTTCAATCTTTGGAGAATAGTTTTGGAAATATTTCTGAAGCTTGTAAAAAGGCTAAAATAAGCAGAAGATCATTTTATAACTATTTAAGGGATGATGAAGATTTTAAAGAAGCGGTTGAAGAAATTGAAGAATCTTTAATTGATTTAGCGGAATCAGAACTTTATAATCAAATTTCAAAAGAAAATACAACAGCTTTAATATTTTTCTTAAAAACAAAAGGAAAAAAACGCGGTTATGTTGAAAGAACAGAAGTAATTAATAAACCTGAAGATGTTGATCTTTCAGGATTATCAACTGAAGAATTGATTGAATTGATCAAGGAAAAAGAAGATGAATAAAAAGAAATCTGAAGCAATAAATATTTTAAAGCGTGAATTGTCAAGAAGAAACTTTTGGCAATTTTGCCTTTATTATGATTTAGACTTTTTTACCAAAAGATCTTTTTTGAAAGAAGTTGCTGAAGCCTTTCAGGATGTTGAAGAAGGAGTAATTAATAGATTATCCGTATCAATGCCACCTCGAGCGGGGAAATCTTATATCACTTCGCTTTTTTGCGCATGGACTATTGGAAGAAATCCAAAGGAATCTGTTATGCGTAATACCTGTACAGCAACTCTTTATTTAAAATTTTCTTATGATGTTAGAAACATAGTAAAATCAGAAAAATTTACAGCTGTTTTTGGATCATTATTATCTTCAGATAAAGCGAATTTACAAGGTTGGAATACTCACGAATCAAAACAAGTTGGATATTTTGGCGCGGGTGTTGGTGGTACTATTATAGGTTTTGGCGCTACAAAATTAGCTATTACAGATGATCTTTACAGGGGAATCGAAGATGCTTTATCAGATACATCAAACGATAAAATTTTACAATGGAAGGAAGCAACTCATGATTCACGTTTAGAAAAAGATTGCGCTTCAATTGATATTGGTACACGATGGACAAAAAATGATGTAATTGGAAGGAATTTTGAAGATAATTATTATAATAAATCAATTGAAATTTCAGCAATTGATGAAGAAGGAAATTCTTTTTGTGAGGATGTTAAAACTTCAGAACAATATGCAGAGATCCAAAAAAGAATATCAAAGGAAATATTTTTGGCAGAATACCAACAAAAACCGGTGGATATTAAAGGAAGGCTTTTTTCAAATATCAAAACAATATCTTCAGAGGATTACAAAAGATTTTTAGATCAAAATAAACAAGGTGTAACAGGTTCAATTGGTTATATTGATGTATCTGATACCGGTCAAGATTTTACAGCTATGGCAATAGCGCAAATTGTAAATGATAAAGTTTTTATTGTTGATTATGTATTTACAAAAGAAAATACTGATTTATCAATTCCTTTATGCGCTGAAAAAATAAATAAAAACAAATGTTCTTATATCAGAATTGAATCCAATTCAATGGGCGCAATGTTTTCAAGGCATTTGAGCAAAGAAATAAAAGCAAAAGTTTTAACTGTTCACAATCAACAGAATAAAATTACAAGGATAATAATGCAATCAGCAACAATAAACAATGATTTTACTTTTGTTATATCAGATAATCTTCAAACAAATCAATTCATTGATAATCTTTACAGATTTACAAAGGATGGAAAAAATAAAAATGATGATGCTCCGGATTGCATGGCGGGTTTATCAATGTTTATTAAAGGTCTTTTTAGAAATCTAAATTTATAATCATTAATTTTAACTTTATAAAAAATAAAAAAAACAAAATCATGGCAAAAAAGACAATTAGAAAACCAAAAGCATTAAAATTTTCAGAATGTTTTAGTAATGGAAAAAGATTATTCAATGTTTATAATCAGGAAGGAAAAGTTTTAAAATCATTCCTTTTAAAAAAAGAAGCTGAAGATTTTATTTCAGGTAATTAATTAAACAAAAAAAAGGCTTCCCATAATTGAGAAGCCTTTAATCATTATTTTGATTAAATATTAATCAATACCTAAAATTGCCCTTTGTTCTTCTTCAGATAAATTAACACCTGAATCTTTAATTTTGTTCAATGCTTCAGATTTTATTTTTAAAACATTTGCTTTTGATTCCATATCAGGTTGCATAACAGGAATATGATCAAATGAAACTGTTAATCTTAAACCTTCTTCTTCCAATCCTAACTGTTCAGAAAGATTTGAATAATATTTTTCAGCTTCAGGAATAATTGTATCAGTATAAACCATTCTAATTCCTTCTTTCACATTGGAAAAAGTAGATCCTTTTTCATTGCTGAAAATATAAGAATTTAATCCAAATTCATCTATTATTGCAATTTTATCCGCTGTTAATTCTTCAAACAACATTAAATCTTTTGTTGGAAAACTCATTGGTTTAAAATCAACATCAGTTTCAGTAATGATAATTTCATCTTTACTTCTATTATACCAATCCCGCTGAATTTTTAGTTTCTCTTCAGGTAACATTGGCAAAGCACCACCAATATCAGAAGATTTTGCTGTTAAAATTCCAATGCTTCCCATATTTTCCAATAATACATTCCTTTTATTATATGAAGCTTTAATATTAGATAGGGGAAATTTTAAACTTTCTATTTTGGAAACAGGATTAATTAAATTGCTTCCATCAGTTGTTTGAATCATAATCATATCTTCAATATCAATTGTTTCAGCTGAAGATTCATCATAATTAAATTTATAATCTTTAATTAAACCGCCTTTATCCATCTGTTTTAAAGATCTTCCTGAAGTATTAATTTGAACTTTATCTGAAGATAAAGGAACAATTAGATTTACTATGCCAAAAGATCTTTTTGGAGCATAACAAAAAGAAGTTGAATGAAGTGAATCATTAACTGAAATAGAATAAATAACATCCATCCATGATTGAGTTGGATTAGGTTTTTTTATAAGATCTAAAACCCAATGATTTTCAATTTTTTCTCCTTTTGAATCAATTAAACATGGTTTGCCTTGTGAAATCATTTTGGCTTTTCTGTTTACAATTGCTCTTAATTCAGGTATTTCAACATATTGTTTGAATGCGTTTGTCGTATCAATCCAAACAGCTTCTTTTTTTCCAAAGTAATCAGATACAAGCCTATTACCGCTTAATCCATTCATGAAATTGTCAATATATCTGTTTGAAGGTTGATCTGATCCAAAGAAAGAATCCAAAAAATTAAAGCTATTTAAAAAATTCATATAATAATATTTATATTTGTATTATACAAATTTATGAAAAATGAAAGATAAAGCATTGAATCAGTACAAAATAAAATCCCAAAATTTAGGATTGAAGGATATTGATTTAGACAAAAGACAGGTTGCAATGTATTTAAGCCGGTTTGGAAACATTGATTCAGATAATGACATGATTGTGAAGGGAGCGTTTAAAAAGTCTTTACAGGAAAGAGGTGTTGATTCAACTTCAAACAGAAAGATTGCTTTTTTACGATATCATGATTGGACTAAACCAATCGGAAAATTTGTTAGATTGGAAGAAGATGAAGTTGGACTTTTCGCAGTTGCAGAATTAGGATCTTCAACTTTGGGAAATGATGCGCTTTTAGATTATCAGGAAGGAATAATAAAAGAACATTCAATTGGTTTTAGATATTTACATGATAAACTGAAATGGATTGAAGATGAATCAAAGGAAGATGGTGGTTATTTCTTAATATCTGAAGTTGCGTTATGGGAAGGTTCAGCAGTTACTTTTGGAGCAAATGAATTAACACCTGTTTTACAAGTAGCAAAAGGGATAGATAAAAAGGATCAGATTCAATCCATAGTAAAAGAATTGGATTTAATAATTAAATCTTTATCTTCAGGAAAAGGAACAGATGAAAGACTGTATTCTTTAGAAATGAAACATAAATTTTTAATTTCACAATTGGAAGAAGTATATACTTTGAAGAATGATATTCTTTTAGTAGATCCAAAGAAAGTTGAAACAGAAAAAAGTTTTGATTGGGAAAAAGTAATTAGTAATTTATAAAAAAATATAATCATGGGAAGAAGAAAAAAAGAAGAAACTGTTGAAGAAGTTGCTGAAAATTTAGGATTAGAACTGAATGAAGAAACTGCTGAAGAAACTGTTGAAGAAGTTGCTGAAAATTTAGGATTAGAACTGAATGAAGAAACTGCTGAAGAAACTGTTGAAGAAGTTGCTGAAAATTTAGGATTAGAACTGAATGAAGAAACTGCTGAAGAAA
>Ga0228624_1000483_pt1 | contig 20657 bp, 10 predicted proteins | sample 29DmetaG_FD_182744 | JGI IMG/M metagenome (GOLD analysis project Ga0228624, IMG submission 182744) | Seawater microbial communities from Monterey Bay, California, United States - 29D | ecosystem: Environmental > Aquatic > Marine > Coastal | place: USA: California | collected 2016-10-10 | reverse complement strand
TATGTTGTTCTTGAATAGAGAAACTTCTCTAGACTTTGATGATATGTTAGCTGGTGTAGGATCTGGAACAGTATATTCTGGTGGTAGTTCTTTTGGTGTATTCGAAAATTCTGAAGAAATGGCATTGAACTTAGGTTTCTCTGGATTCAGAAGAGGTTCTTATGACTTCTACAAGACTGACTGGAAATACTTAAACGATGCTTCAACTCGTGGAGGTGCTGGAAAAAGCAGTATCGAAGGTGTATTAGTACCTGCTGGAACTTCTACAGTTTACGATCAAATATTAGGGACTAACATCAGAAGACCTTTCTTACATGTAAGATATAGAGCTTCTCAAGCTGATGATAGAAGAATGAAAAACTGGATCACTGGATCTGTAGGTGGCGCTGCTACTTCTGATTTAGATGCGATGGAGATTCACTTCTTATCTGAAAGATGTCTAGTAACTCAAGCTGCTAACAACTTTGTATTATTCACAGTATAGTAGCAATCAACTTTACGTAGTAGTTACCCTTGTTGAACTGACAAGGGTAATTATTACTCTTATGTGACAATAGCCCGTTACTATTATATATAACTAGCTAATGTCATTGTTTTAAAAATTATTTAATTATATTATATTATGGCTGCAAAAAAAGCACCAGCAAAGAAAGTTGAGGTTGCTCCTCAGCAAAAGGTAGTGGCTAAAGCCGCTCCAAAAGTAGAACCAACAAAACCAAGTTGGGAAATAAAAGATAGAATGTATTTTGTAAAAGGTCAAGCACCTTTAACATATACTATAGCTGCTAGACACAGCAGAAAAAACCCTTTATTGTATTTTGATAAAGAAACAGGTATGCAAAGAGAGCTTAGATACGCGACAAATCAAAATTCTCCTTTTGCAGACGAGCAAAAAGGACAAGCAACACTAGGACATATCATGTTTAAAGATGGAGCTCTGTTTGTTAAAAAAGAACAACAAAACTTACAAAAATTATTATCTTTATATCATCCGCTACTAAATAAAAAGTATTATGAACATAATCCAGTAGCTATAGCGCATGATGAATTAGAGGACTTAAATATTCAAGTAGATGCAATGGTGGCAGCTAGAACAATGGATGTTGACGACGCTGAAGCAATACTTCGTGTTGAATTAGGATCTAAAGTTTCAAGCATGACAACTAAAGAATTAAAAAGAGATTTAATGTTGTTTGCTAAAAAGAAACCAGATTTATTCATGGAACTAGCAAATGATGATAATGTTCAATTAAGGAACGTAGCTATAAAAGCTTCCGAAATGGGTATAATTCAATTGTCACAGGATCAAAGAACATTTACCTGGGGATCAAATGGTAGGAAATTAATGACTGTACCTTTTGATGAAAACCCTTACTCTGCAATGGCAGCTTACTTTAAAACCGACGAAGGTGTAGAAGTTTATAGGTCAGTAGAGAAAAACTTATAATAACATGTAATATTAATATTAGCTGGTCACTTGACGTGGCTGGCTAGTATTATAATAAAAAAATAAATAATGGCTATAAATGTAGATTTAGTTTATAAAACTGTCTTATTAATACTTAACCAACAACAAAGAGGTTATATAACCCCAGATGAGTTTAATAAAGTAGGTAATCAAGTTCAGCAAGGTATATTTGAAAAATATATGAGTGACCTGAATCAACAGTTGCGTATACCAGAGAATGATAATGAGTATGCTAACAGAGTTAAAAACCTAGAAGAAAAACTAGATATATTTAAAACAATAGCCACACCCACATTTTCAACAGATCACTTCACAACCGCTTCATTGCCAAACTTTTATAGGCTAGGTACTGTAATTTATAACGATACTATTGAAGCTCAAATGGTGGAAAGAAATGAATGGTACAAAATAAAAAGAGCGCCATTACTTGCACCAACTAAAAAACAACCTGTATTTTTATACGAAGACACTAAAATAAGTGTATATCCAACAAGTATAACATCTGATATTCAAGTATCTTACTTGAAACAACCTGCAATGATAAATTGGGGATATTCAGTTGGTGGCTTAGGGCAATATATTTATGACCCTAGTTCTTCAGTAAACTTCGAACTACATCCATCTGAGCAAGTTGATGTTGTTACAGGCATATTATTATACTCAGGAGTTATAATACAAGATCCTACTATAATACAAGTAGCGGCACAAAAAATACAACAAGAAGATATAAACGAAAAATCTTAATAATACATGGGCTTAATTACAGAAAATAATCAGCAATACTATGCAGGTGTACAAAAATTCTTATCTGCAGCAGGTACTGGTCAAGCCTTCACAACTACTTTTGACACAGATTTAGTGCTTGGTAGTTATGACCCTCTTCAACCTAACTACGCTTTAAATAATTTTAAGTTATACACTGCTAACGCTGGTGTTTTAACGTATACAGAGTATACATCAGAGTATACAGTTAGCAATAACACAATTACATTTACAGATAACCTAGCAGCTAACACAAGTGTAGTTGTTCAATTGAAGATATTAAGTGGTGGTGAATACGGAAACAGAGATGCTTACGGTAATACTGTTGAAGAAAATTACGGTAGTTACAGTTACATATCTTTAGAAGATGTAATAAACAACTTTCAAATAGCCTATGTTGGAACGGGTAAATTAATACCTAGTTGCAAAAGAACAGATGTAATATTTCACGCTAAACGTGGAATGCAGGAATTTAGCTATGATACTTTAAAAAGTATCAAATCACAAGAATTAAACATACCACCTGAATTAAGTGTTGTGATACCGCAAGATTATGTAAACTATACTAAGGTATCTTGGATAGATCAGTTAGGTGTTAAAAGACCTATATATCCTGCGAACAATTTAACTACAAACCCATTTGAAAACCCTGTACAAGATTCAAAAGGTGTGCCAACACAAGATAACTTTGGTAACAACGTTGAAGGAACATCTATAACAGAAGAAAGATGGCGAACAGCAAACGATACTTTAATAAATCAAGACAATATAGAAGATTTATATAACGAAGGATATGACAGTTGGGGATGGGACGAACAGCTTTTAGGTCAAAACTACGGACTAGATCCTCAGTATGCTCAAGTTAACGGTTGGTTTACTATAAATCACAGAGAAGGCAAAATGTCTTTTTCAAGTAATCTAGCTGGTTCACTAATAGTTTTAGAGTACATTTCAGACGGATTAGCTTATGATATGGACACTAAGGTTCCTAAGCTAGCAGAAGAGGCTTTATATGCTCATATAAGCCATGCTATCGTAGCTTCTAGAATAAACCAACCTGAATATATAGTTAGAAGATTAAAGCAAGAGAGAAGCGCTAAATTAAGAAACGCTAAGTTAAGATTATCAAACATAAAACTTGATGAAATAGTTCAAGTTATGAGAGGTAAATCTAAATGGATAAAACACTAGAATTAAATGGCTGAAATTAAAAATACATTTCTTAAAGGCAAGATGAATCAAGATCTTGATCCTCGTATAATACCTAACGGTGAATATAGAGAGGCTAGAAACTTATCAATAAGTAGATCAGAAAGTTCTACTGTAGGTGAGTTTGAAAATGTACTAGGTAACACAGCTATATCTACTATAAACGCACCGCTAGAAACTGAAGTTATAGGTTATTTTGTAGATAATAACTCAAACGCTGCTTACTTAATGGCTACCGACTGGGGTCCTGGAGATGAAACTAGAGCAACTAGTGGTGCTAGTTGTTATATAGTTAAAGTAGACTTATCAGCTTCAACACCTCCAACGGTTTTGGTTCAAGGTTATTTTTTAAACTTTAATAAAAAATTTATTATAACTGGTATAAACCTTATTGAAGATTTTTTATTTTGGACAGACAATCTTAATCAACCTAGAAAAATCAATGTAAAACGTGCTGAAGCAAATCCTAATCACTATACTAATGAAGATCAAATATCTGTAGCAAAATACGCTCCCTATGAACCTATATTAGTTATGGATAGGGTTCAAACAACTATAGTTTCTCCTAATCCAGCGGTAAGCACCTCTACAATAGTAGTTTCAGATTCTTCAGGCATAAAAGTAGGTGATATAGTTACAGATAAAAACAAAATAACAGGACAGCAAATAACAGATTTAGTTGTTGTTATAGGTAAATCTACAGCAGCTAACACGTTGACATTGTCTAAGCCTATAACAGTTGATAATGGGACAGATCTTGATTTTAGTAGGTCCTCAATGACAAATAAGAAAGATCTATATATGTCAAACCACTCTTCAGGAGCTGTAACTATAACTGGTTCAGGTATAAATAGAGTTTATACAATAGAGCCAAGTAATGGAACAGATGTTGAATGGCTTTATAACGGTAATAATGGTGTGCCAAAAGTAGGTGATTTAGTTAGTGGGCCAGGAATATCTACTGATACTAGAGTTTCTTTTGTTGAAGTGGTAGACAATGATGCGGCTACACAAAAACAGTCTATATCTATAAAGCTAAATAAAGAAACTACAACTCAAGACACAAATATTATATCTATAAGCGATAACCCAGATTATGATGCTGCTTGGAAAGGTGATGAAAGCTTTTTAGAAGATAAGTTTATTAGATTTAGTTATAGGTTTAAGTTTGAGGACAACGAGTATTCATTAATGGCTCCATTTAGTCAACCTATGTTTATACCTAAGCAGTATGGGCAATTTGGAGGTGGTTTAACATCTCCTAATGAAGACATGAACAATGCTTATAAGTCAACTATAGTAACTTGGTTTGAAAATAACATAAACAACATACTTTTAAAAATACCAATGGTTTCATCAACAGCTCAAGGTGTTGTAGATGATTTAAAAATTACAGACGTAGATATACTATATAAAGAATCAGACTCCTTAGCTGTTAAAGTATTAGAGACTGTAAGTATAAACACTTTACCTTATCCTACATTTACATCAATAGACTTTAACGATGCCGTAAACGGACAAAATACTAAACACTTTTTGCAACACGAGTACAGTTCTACTAAGCCATATAAAACATTGCCTAATAACCAAACAACTAGAGTTTACGATAAAGTTCCAGTTAGAGCATTGGCTCAAGAAGTTATAGGCAACAGGGTTGTTTATGGTAACTACCTAGATAGACACACTAGCCCTGATTCAATAGCATTTAGCGCTACAGCTAACAATAAGTCAATTAACTTCGATAATTACACTCAGTTCCCAAACCACCAACTGAAACAAAATAGAACGTATCAAGTTGGGTTTGTTTTATCTGATAGATACGGTAGACAGTCTGATGTAATTCTTTCTTCTTACGATAGCGTATCAGGTATTGCTGGTTCAACTGTTTTTAATCCATATAATAACATAACTAATCAAACATCGAATCCAATATTAGATTGGCTAGGTAATTCGATTAATGTTACATTAAATGAGGCTATATCGTCAACATATAATGCTGCTTTGGGAACACCTGGAATATATTCAGCAAGTAATCCTTTAGGATGGTACTCTTATAAGATAGTGGTTAAACAGACTGAACAAGAATATTATAATGTTTATCTACCTGGTTTCGTTAATGGTTATCCTGTTATTGAAAACAATGAAAGAAATAAAAGTTTTTTTACTACATTACTTGGAGACAATATAAATAAGATACCTAGAGATCTAGTAGAGGTTGGACCAAACGATAGAGATTATACTAGTAGTGAAAGTATAACTATAAGAGTAAATAACCCATTAATAAATAATAAACCATCACCAAACCCTTATCCTAAGTTAAAAGCTTGGAACTCTCAATACTATCCAGGAAGTACTAGTCAAGACATAATACAAATAGCAACAGTGAGAGATATGGAGGTTGCGGCTATACCTTTCAAACCGGACGCACCAAAAGGAGAGTATGGAGAATCTAAAATACTAAGTGTATATCAGTACGAGAATCCTCCTTACGGAGGAGCTATATCAGGTATAAATGAAACACCTGAACCCACAGGATCTACACCTTGGGGCACTTCAGGTCCAGACGCTTCTTTGTACAATGCTGATTCAAATCTTTTCGTAATAAGAGGTGATCAATCTGAAAATATAAATAATCCAATAGGAGCGTATGTTACTTCGTTTTCTGTTAACGCAGACAATAACTTTCCAGTCGGTGTACCCACTACGGTGTTATCTATGGTACCTTTTTTATCGGTTGCTGAAACAAAACCAGTAGAGTCATTGTTGGATATATACTGGGAAACATCTTTATCAGGTAAAGTTTCTGAATTAAACGCTTTAGTTAATTCTCAATATGGAGGTTTGATTAGCTCAAATTTCACTGAATCTTCTTTTTTAGAGAGTGCAACAGATACTACAGTTATAGGAAATTCTTTTAATTTCATAGACGGATCAGGCGCTACTGTGGCCACCACTAACGTGTCTATAAATAATTGGAGCGTTGTTAATGGAGATGGCACTATTGTAGATTCTGATATTTTTTCTATAGCTATGAATTCAAGTAATAATGGTTTTGAAATAAAACCTGGCACTGGTCAAACATTTTTTTACAATAGCAACGTAGATACTACTGACTCAGGTGATTACAATATAACTGTATCAACAACTTATACTAGTGGAGCTGGACCTTTTTCTGATAACATAGAATTGCCTAAGATTTACTTAAGTAACGTTGCTCCAACTATAGATGATTGTACTAATCCAACAGGTATAACAACGGCAACTGTAGATATAAAAACATTCACAGGTAAAAACGGTAGTGCAGATACAAGTGTTGAAACTCAACAATTATACTGGTCACTAGATCCAAACCAAGCAAACTTTGCAACTATAAGCTCTCAATTTGAGATAAATTCATCTACTGGAGTTTTAAGTAGAAAAAGTACATATTCATTTATAAATAACAACACTTATAACATAGATGTTATTGTTACTGATGTTAATGGAAATGGTCTATCAAGTTCTCCATGCACATCAACTTTCACAGTGGGTGCTCAACATGTTAACGCTGCCTTATGTCAAGGATGGCAAGGTGGAATTACTACTTCTTGTAATACAAGCTTACAGGTTCAATTTTTAGATAGCTCAACCGTAAGCGGAAATTCTTCAACTACTGTTGCTCAACCAGGTGGATCTACGGTAACTTATCCAGCAAACTCAAACTCTAGAACATATAATGTTCTTGCTAGAAACACGGGGGCTCAACTACTACCACCAGTGACACATACAACAGGTGCTTTAAAACAAGGTACATTATACATTACACCTGAATTACAGAATTCTAGTGGTTCTATTGGAGGAGATGTTAGTGTTAGTTTTACAATACAAAGAAAACCTATAGGATCTGGAAGTTGGAACCAAGCTGTTGATAGTTCAGGTTTTACCGTATACAATGAGACTTTGACTACAGGAGATAATTCATCTGTTAGTATTAAAAAAGTATTTGATATACCAGGTGAATACAGAGTATTAACAACTGCTATTTCTGGAGATCTTTGTAGCCCAGTGACAGGAACAACTACTTTAATAGTTAATTTTGGAGACGATGTATATGATGGTAACTGCACCAACGCTCCAGCGTAATAATCAATAAAAACAAGTAATATATAAAGTATGCCAATAACATTAGAAGTAGGATATTTTAACTCATTCTATATGAAGAGATTAGCTGATCTTCCGATTGGAAATGGAGACACAGGAGCTGTAAACTACACAACTCCAACTACAACTATTGTTGAGGAGGATTGGTATATAGAAGATTCTAGAATAAGAGGTGGTTATAATAATACATCCACGGATTTAGGTGTTAAAGCTTATATAGTGGAAGACAATGATAAGCAGCAGAGAAGATCTAACTCTTTAATATATTCAGGTGTTGTAAATTCTAGAACAGGTATAAACCAGTCTAATCAATTTAGCGTTGCTGAAGAAATAACTAGAAGTGTTGATCCTATAAACGGTAGCATTCAAAAGCTTTACGCTGAAGACACAAACTTAATTATATTTCAAGAAGATAAAGTCAATAGAGCCTTAATAGACAAGGACGCTATATATTCTGCAGAAGGAAGTGCCATAACAACTACAGCAAACTTAGTTATAGGTCAAATAATACCTTATGCTGGAGAATATGGTATATCAACAAATCCAGAGTCTTTTGCTGTGTATGGTTATCAAAAATACTTTACAGATAGAAATAGAAACTGCGTACTTAGATTATCTATGGATGGTATTACAGAAATATCAAACTATGGTATGGTTGATTTTTTTAGAGATAAACTATCTTTAATTGGAACAAATGGTAAAATAATTGGCGCTTACGACATCTATAATAAAAACTACGTAATATCTATACAAGAATCAAGCGGAGACTACAACACTTTAGGTTTTGAAGAAGCAACTAATGGGTGGATTAGTTTCTACGACTATAAACCTAGCTTTGGTTTTAGTGCTCAAGGTAGTTTTTTCACTACAAACGAAAAAACAGTTTGGAAACACTATTCTACGGATGTTGAAAGAGCTAATTTTTATGGTATAAATAATAAATCTCTAGTTAAACTAATCATAAACCCAAATCCAACAAAAGTAAAAACTTTTAAAACAATTAGTTATGAAGGAACTAATGGATGGGAAGTAACATCACTAGTATCTGATGCTACTGGATTAGATCAATCTACTGGTATTTGGGACAACAACATAGATACATCGTCTAGAATATGGAGTTATGACGAAGGATTATACACTGAAAACAATATAAACTACAGAGCTGGATTTGATAGAAAGCAAAACAATTATGTTGCCGCTATAAAAAACAACTCAACAACACCAATGGCTGGTCAGGTAATAATAGGTCCAGAAAGTTCAGGTCTAAAAGCCTACTACGCTACAGTAACTATGCAAACAGACAGTACTACTGATCCAGGTGGATTAAAAGAATTGTTCGCGGTTGGTGCGACTTATGGAAGATAAAAAACAAACAATATGATAGAATTTTTAGAAATATTTTTCTTTGGACAAGGTAATGTTCAAATGGCAGACCCTTTAACAGCTATGGCTGTTGGTTCATTAGTTTCAGGAGGAGTGCAAATACTAAGTGGTATATTTGGTGGTGGTGCTGCTAAAAGAAGAGAAAAAGCAGCAGCTAGAGAGAAAGCTCGTTTAAATAGAAAGTTAAATTATTTAGAAAACAATAGACAACCTATAACTGATCCTTATGCTGGTATATCAAATCTAGCAGGTTTAGCTACTGATCTTAGTAGTCAGTTGACTAATAACATGGCAAACCTAAGTGTGGCAACTCAAGCAGCTGAAATGGAGATAGAGCAAGCTGACATATCTTTAGCAAATACTTTAGACACATTGAGAGCTACAGGTTCAGGTGCTGGTGGAGCAACTGCATTAGCTCAAGCAGCACTGTCTAGTAAAAAAGGTGTGTCTGCTAGTATAGAGCAACAAGAAGCTCAAAACGAAAAGCTTAGAGCTCAAGGAGAGCAACAACTTCAACAACAAAGAATTGCTGAACAGCAGAGATTGCAAGGTATTCAAATCGGCGAAGGACAAAGAGTTCAAGGTGCTAGAGCTCAAGGAGCTGCATTTGTATTTGGTGCTAAAGAAGAAAGAGAGATGCAACAACTAGATAGAGTTTCTGCTCAAATATCAGGAGCTCAAGCTAGGCAAGCACAGGCAAGTGCTGATAGGACAGGCGCTTTAACAGGTATGGCTAGTGGCTTAGCATCAATAGGTAGCGCTTATATTGGAGCACAAAGATAATAAAAAAATAAAACATGAGTTATAGAAACCCAGAACAGGTTGTAGACACACAGTCAGGCCAGTACATCAGGCAAATGCAACAGTCTGTGGCTAGTTCATTTGAAAAATTAGCAAATAAAATATCAGCAGAAAATAAAGAAAGAGCTAGAAAAAATGAGATTATAATTAAAGAGGCTGAAAAAAGATCTGAAGCAGCTGCTCAATCTATATACCAAGCTCAATCTAAGAATAAATCTATAGATTTTAACGGTTTAAATGATCAAATAGATATATTAAATTCTATATATAAAATACCTCCAAACGAAAGATCTCAAGAAGATAAAAACTTTATTAGAAATATGCAGTACGCAGGAACTCATATAAGTGACGTGCTGCAAAACACTTCAGCTGGTCAACAAGAGTACTTAGAAAAAAGATCTATACCTATTGGTAATCAAGGTGGTTTTTCTTTATCTAATAAACCTGAAAACTTAGAAGCATTAGATATATTATACGGCTTTAAAGATGCGCCTGGTAGAAAAGAAGCTAGATACGATATGTCTGGACCTGACGGACCAGTTGTATATATAGATATATATAACAAAGATAACAAACTAGTTGGTAGTATTATAAACAAAGACATGAGTACTATAGCTCAACCTGAGTATGTGCCAAACTTATCTAAGCAGACAACTGACGTGCAAAAAGTATTAGAAGATAAATTAGACTTAAATGCAGTCACTTCAATGGTTTATGTTAATTCAGAGCCTAGACAATTCAAGGCTAATGATGGAACAATTTATTATACTAGACTACCTGACAAAGAATATATTAAAAAACAAGCCAAAGAAGATGTTAACGCTATCGTAGCTGGACTATCAACAGATGAGGCAATAACTTTCTATAACGATGTATTATCTAAAGGTAATATGGAAATGAAACAAAAAAGTTCTTGGTCACAAGAAAGAGATAAAGAAGGTAACTTAATACCTGACCCTGATCTAGTTAAAGTTCAAGAAGCTTACCTAAATTACGTTGTAGATACTAACGCTAAGTTTAATACTAGTAAAAACTTTGGAACAACAAAGCCTGTTGATTATAAACCAAGTGAAGGCGATAAAAAATTCGCTAGAACTGTAGACGCTTCTATAAGAATAGCTAATGATATAAAAGGTTTCGCCACAAGTAAAACAATACCAAAAAACTTACCTGTTAATTTTGGTACTGGTAAAGAAACAATAAGAAGTTCTGAGTATGTTGAGCCAACCAAGAAAGGAGATATGGGTAGGTTTTTGATAGAGACTGTTAATGATAAAAACGAAATAACAGATATAGAAATAAACTTAAACACAGTTCAAGGTAGAAGAAAACTAGCTCAAGCTTTAATATCAGGTGGTGAGGGTAGTTCAGAAACAAAAGGTATAAAAATTGATCAAGTTTTAAAAGAGCTTTCTAGAAAAATATCTATTACAGGAAAAGGAAAATACGACAATCTAAATAAATAATATCAAATATTACTACATGGAAGAATTATATAATAGTTTATTCGAAGCTGGTGATTATACAGGATCTTTTCAAGAATTTAAAGATCAATTTGGAGATTCAACAAAATCACAGACTTTATACAACGCTTTAAATGAAGCTGGAGATTATACTGGATCATTAGAGGATTTTAACATTCAATTTGAGTTTTCACCTGCAGAGGATTTTCAAACAGACGATGCACCGAGTGCAGTTGCAGAGTCGCAGGAAGGGGAAATTGCACTAACGGATCAAGAGATAAAAGATACGGATTCACAATTAGTGGATACTTCATTGGAATCTCAAAAGAAAAATGTAATAGATGCAGATGCTAACATAGAATCTATATATGACAATTATCAAAAGTATGCTGACGAGAATATGCCTGTTAGCTATAACTTTGATAATCCTGTTGGTCAGTTTATTGTCGACAAACTTGCCGCGTTTACTAGCGGTGCAACAGAGTTGTTAGCAGGTGTTGGTGATTTTGCTGAAATGTTAATTGAAGCACCTGTTCAATCAGCTATAAGTGCTTATAATTACTTTGCTGATGATGAAAATGATATAACTCAAGAACAAAGAAATGTTGTATCAGGCTTAATCGAACAAACTTTTTTTGCGGATGATGCTCTTAGAATAGTATCAGACGCTTCGTCTAGATTAAAAACAAAAAGAGACGACGAAGATGGTGTAGGTATTTTAGGCGCTATAAAAGAAAAAAACTATTTAGAAGCTTTAGACAGAACTTTGTCTGGTATATTTGAAGCTGCGCCATCTGTGGTTGCAGCCGTTGGTGGTGGACTTGTTGGTTTAGGTGTTATTGGAGCTTCATCTACTGGACAGCATTACGAGGAGAAAAGTGAAAAAAATCCTGAAGAAAGAGGACTAGCTATGCTAGGTGTTTCTGCCGTTCAGGGTGGTATAGAACTTGCTTCTGAGTTAGTAACTAGGGGTATTTTTAAAGGTGTTGGAAGCATGGTTGGTGCTCAAGGTAAAGCTTTAGCTAAAAATGTTCTAGGTAGAGTATCTACAGGTATGTTTTTTGAAGGAACTTCAGAAGTTGCGTCTCAAGAAGCCAATAATGTTATTGATCAAATGTGGGGCTTAAACAAATACTATGACAAAGATGGAAACTTTGACGGTAAAGCTGCTTTGACTAGAGTTTTTGATACTTTTTTAATATCAGCAGCTTTAGGTGGTGGTACAACTGTAGCAGGTGAGTTAAGCGGAAGACAGAAGGCTTTAGAAGCTGATAGGATGATGTCGCCACTGCAACAAAAACAAAATATAAAGCTAGCCGAAGAAATAGCCGAGCTACAAAAGTTGAATACAGGCGTAGATAATAGCCAAATAAACGAGAAAATAGCGCTGAAAAAAGCTGAACTACTTAAAAACAATGCTAGAAATAGGCAGATAGTTGATGGTTTTAGTAACGAAGAGAAGGTAGAATATTTAAAAATTCTACAAGATCAAACAGAGCTACAATCTGAAGCTAAAAATTTAGATTTAACTGAAGATCAGTCTAATTTAAACAAGCAAACTCAAGAGCAGAATATCAGTAAGCTTAATTCCATGTACAAAAACAAAGCAGACGCTTTAGCTCAAGATAGAAAAGCTAGAACATTGCAGTTCGCTGAAGACGCTGCTAGTCTTGGTATAAAGAGTACTGCTTTAAGTCCTGAAGATTTTAATAAGAAAGCTAGAGAAATTGAGATAAGTAACATAGATGAAACTTTAGATGAATCTAAAGTAGCTGCAAAAAAAGATAAAATAAATAAAACTGACTACAGTAAAGACAGTGGTGGATTTTTTGTAAATGGCGAGTTTTTTATGAATAAAGACAAGCTAATAGAATTAAACCAACTAAACGTTGGAGCTCATGAAACACTACATCCTATACTTAATGCATTAGTAGGTGACGCTGAAAAACAGGGTATTGTAGTTGAGAAGTTTAAAAAGCAATTATCCAAAGAACAACTAGATTTCATGGAGGGTATGATGAAGGCTAGAAGATATACAGAAAATAAAAACACTTACAATAAAGAATATCTTACTGTTTTTTCTGATGCTATTGCTGACAAGGAGATAAAGTATAATGAAACATTGTTTACTAAGATAGGTGATATGCTAATGCCTTTGTTTAGATCACTAGGTTTTAGCAAACTAAAGTTTGACACCGGTAAGGATGTTTATAACTTTATGAGAGAGTATAGCAAGTCTGCAGAAAAAGGCGCTATAAGTAAAGATATTAAGCAGTTTGTTGCGCCAAAACTTGGTGTTATTACTGATTTTTCTAAAACTAAAAAACAAGAGTCAAGAGTGGTTCAAGATCTTCAACAAGAACTGGACAACTTAGATGAGTTTGATTTTGATAATGAGTTCGAGTATGATCAAGCTGTGGCGAACTTAGAGAGTAAAATTAGATCAGCTAAAGTAAAGGCTAAAAAGAAGTTAGTAGAAAAAGAGGAACAAACTAAAGAAAAAACACCTCAAAAAACCTATGATAACGAGAAGCTAGTAGAAACTATAAAATCAGAAAAAACTACTAGAAAAGAAAAAGCAGTCGCAGAAGCTGACTTAGTTGACTCTTTCGATACAATGGCTTTAAAGGCTATAAAGTATGATACTAGAAAAGGTGATTACGATAGAACAGAAGTAAGAGATTACTTGAGACAATTTCTACCTGGAATATTAAGTAAATATAGACCGTCAGTAGAGGTAACTCAAAAAATGCTAGATGGTAAAGCTGAAACTGTTTCAGAAAAACAAGATCTAAAAATATTTAATTCTTATAAAAAAAATAACCCTAGTAAGCAATTTAACGTAGGTGACAACATTGAAGTTAAATTCTCTACTTGGGTGTATAATAATATAGCTCCAAAAGCTCAACAAACTTACGAAAAGTTTAGAAAAATAGCAGATAAAAGCCTAGATGCTGAAGCTGGAACAACTGGATCTGTAAAAGAAACTGCTGCTGATACAACAACTATTACAGAAGATACATCGAAAACAAAACCAAAAGGTGGAACTATAAAACCTGTTGATTTATTAAAAGATCCTGAGGTAATAAAGCAGTACAAACAAGCTGTAGCAAAAGCGTTTAAAGAATTAAATTTAAGTACTGAAGATTTAACATTCGGTAAACTAACAGACTTAGCTCCTGAGGTTATTGCTAAATATTTAAAACTACCTTTGAATAAGGTTACTAACCCTGCTGATAACTTAGCTTTTAAAGATTTTATCGTAACTGAAAAATTAATGACAGGTACTGATAAAAAAAGTGTTACATTTAGGGAAAATTACCCAGACGCTAAAGAAGGTGACTTAATAAAAAACGAGGCTAGAAAAATACAGGACTTTGTAAAAACAAATCTAAACGAGTTATTAAGACTAATGCCTGCTGAAAACGTTGCGCCTGAGTTGGCAACCGTTGATGCTGAAGGATATAAGACTGTTAAAGGTACTGGATTAAAAATTAAACCAAGTTTGTTAAAATACTTTTACGAAAAAACAGGTAAAAGAAGTAAAGGGCTTACTAGTCAGGCTGAAATAGCAAAGCTTAAGAAACTAACAAAAGAAGATTTTTTAGAAGGTTTTGGTATAACAAAAGACGCTTCTGGTCAATTTAAATATGTTAGTAGTTACGATAGAGTTATTGGACAAAGGTTAAAAGCTATTGTTGATTTAGTTGGTAAGTTAGCTACTAACACAGAGATTAGACAGCTAGAAGGTATTACAGAAACTCAAGCTCAAAACATAGCAGCAGGTAAGTCTGATGTACAGTTTAGTCTAACTAAAGAAGGTTTAAATCTTTTAGAAAAGCAAGGTATTAACGACAAGTATAACGGATTTAGAAGCGATTTTACTACATCTAAACGTGGTACTAAGAAGCACGTTGAAATTGATAACTATATAAGTGATATAATAAAATTAACAAAAGTATTTAACACTGACGATTTTAAAATATTTAATTCAACTGTTCTTCAGTTTACTGAAAAAGCAATAAATTCAAAACAAAAACGAGACTACTTAAGAGATGAACTAGCTAAATTAAGAAAGAATAAAACGCTAGAAGCCAGACTTGAGGTGGGTAGAACTCCTTTTGCTAAATTTTTAGGAAACAATGTTGCTACTATAGAAGAAAAAACATTAAGTAACCCTGATAGATTAAAAGACTATAATGAAAAACATCGAAAAGTTTTTCTTAAAATGTGGAATAAAATAAACACTATCTTATCAAACCCAAGCACTAGAGATTTAGCTCTTCCTATAACATATTTCCTTGAAAATGCTATAAACGAAAGAAGTAATCCAATGAGTATGGGCGCTTTAGCTATAGCTTCTCCATTTGAAGGAGGTAGGGTTATTTGGGATCATGCTTTTCCTCAAACACAAGCTTCTAGATTTCTATTAGATTCCATATTAGATGAAAATAAAAGTTTTAAAAAAGCTTTAGAAAGAGTTGAGAAAAATTACTACGCTATTGCTTTAACAAAATCAGATCAGAAAAAAGTTGATGATGCTAAATCTTCTAAAGATTTAAATGAAAATGAACAATGGTATGAAAGGTTAGCAAACGCAGGTGTTGACTTAAGTAAGTATGCTTATTTTGGGCCTGACGGAAAGGGAGATACTAATTTAGCTAGTCATTTAGGTTTAAGTTTTTCTAAAACCTTTAAAAACGAAAATACATTAGATGATCTTGGTTTACAACCTTATAGCAACCACGAATCACTATTAGATATACAGTTTTCTAAAAATAAAAGAAAAGAATACGAAGATGTTTTACGTAATAAAAGACCAGAGTTAATAGATATACCTAAGCAAGTTGATGAGCTTTTTAAATGGGCTGATAAATTAAAAGTTAAAGATAATAAAAAATCTAAATACAAAAAACTAGCACTATATTATACTGCTAATGGATTTACTATGTTTCCAGAAGATGGCTATAAGATTGAAGAAGTTATTAGGTTAGCTGAAGTAAACAAAGTAGATCCTTATGCTTATAAAAATCCAGATGAATTAATAAACAAATTCACTAAAGAAGATAAAACAAAAACAATAAACCCAGATAATGTAAAAGAGTTTTCTGGTAAAAGAGTTTTACCTAAAGGCGTAACTATATATGATGTAGATGATTCTAAAGCTGGACAACTAGCGGTTAGAAGTATTGTTGATAGTAATTGGGGTAAAGAAGCTAACCCTTGGTGTTTGATAGCTAGACAACCAAAAGGAGAGGATTATATTGCTAATCAACAAGCTTATAGTATAGACGAGCTGAACGATATAATAGCTGCAGAAAGTGCTCTTGGAAACAGAGTTGAGATAGAAGATAATTACACTGAGGCTAATGGAACAGAGGTTTGGGAGCTAGTTGTTTATGGTCCTAGCGATGGAGATGGAATGAGCAATGCTTGGGAGATGTGGAAAACCTATAATAAAAGTGGTTATGGTTATAAAATAGCTTTTCAAAACGGAAAATTGATATCTTTTAGAGATGGAGGAAGTGTAATTGTTGATGAATATGATGCTGAAGAACCTGATTTGACTTGGTGGGATAGATTTGATAAACCAACAGATACTTTACAAATAAACCTAGGTAAAAAAAATGGATTAACCACAAGAGGTGAAATATACTTTGATGAATTTACTAAGAAGGCTGAAGTTGAATTAGTTGGTTATGGTGAAGGCGACTTTATGAGTAGAAAAAATACTTATAAACTGTATGATTCAAGTAAAGAAGTTCTTGAAGCAAAAGTTTATAAAGATGGTAAAATTTCTTCATCAATAGAAACTATAAGAACTAGAATGAACGATGGCGGAAGAGCTACAGAAACGAAGACTACAAATTATGATAACGGTAGTATTACATCTTCGGAAAGGATTATTAAAGATTTAAGAACAGGTGAAATTGTTACAAAATCTACCACCTTAAATGAAAGACTAAGCGAAAATAGTTATATAGAGAGTTCTATAATAATTGGTAAAAATGGTAAAACACCATCAGCCCCAAAAGTAACTGAAAAAAACATAATACTAATAGAAGAAGTAAAAACAGGTTTTAATCAATCTACCGAGTATTACGCAGAAAGAATAACTGATGGAGTTAGTGATGTTGTTATAGATAGGATGTCTGAATTAAACAAAATTAAAGAGTCTAGTATTCAATTTAGTAAGTCAGTAGAAAAAGCAACAAAGTCTAATAACAACATGCTACCTGATTCTAAGAAACTAAAAGGTGATTTTACTATGGATCAAGTTTTAAATAAAATGAGAGAATTAGACAATCAGCAAACAGAAAGTGAATTGCAATTTAGTAATATTCTAAATTTAGATAAAGACTTTAATGATATAATAGAAAACAAAACAGGTATTGCATCAGGTAAAGAATTTAAAAGAGTAAAAGCTGAGGTTGTTGGAGCTAGTAAAGGTAGATTTAAGTTTTTAATACCTCCATCAGCTGAAGATTTTGTAGGATTGCTATATGCTACTTTAGGTAAAGGTTCTAAAGGTGATGCTCAAATGGCTTGGTATAAAAAAGTTCTATTAAATCCATTTGCAAAAGCAATGGAAAATATATCTAGAGATAGAAACGCTTTAGGTAGAGATTTTAGAGCACTAAAAAAGACTCTTAAAATAGTACCAAAAAATCTAAAAAAGAAAGTACCAGGCGAGCCGTTTACTGTTGAACAGGCTGTTCGTGTTTGGATATGGAATCAAATAGGTAAAGACGTTCCAGGTTTAGACGATGCAGATATTAAAGCGCTAGTTGATTATGTTAATGCTAGACCAGATTTAAAAACATTTGGTACGGAAATAATGAAACTTAATAAAGGTACTTCATATATATCTCCTAGTGACTCTTGGAACACAGGTACTATAACAACTGACTTACTTGAAACTTTAAATACTACTAAAAGAAAACAGTACTTAGAGGTTTGGCAACAGAACGTAGATATTATATTCTCTGAAAAGAATTTAAATAAGTTAGAAGCAGCGTACGGTAAGCAATATCGTAAAGCCATGGAGAACATATTAACTAGAATGAAGACTGGTAGAAACAGAGTCACGGGTACAGATTCTTTAACTACTAGAGTAACTGACTGGTTAACAGGTAGTATCGGTGCTATTATGTTTTTCAATACTAGGTCTGCTGTGCTACAAACATTATCTGCAGTAAACTTTATTAACTTTGGAGATAATAACATACTAGCAGCTGGTAAAGCATTTGCAAATCAAAAACAATACTGGACTGACTTTAAAAAATTATTTAATTCAGAGTTTTTAATTGAAAGACGTGATGGTTTGAAGATGAACGTTAATGAAGCTGATATTGCTGATATCGCAAAAGAAAGAGGCGTCAGAGGTGTTATAAACAAACTATTAAAAGTAGGTTTCACACCTACTCAAATAGCAGATAGTTTTGCTATAGCTTCTGGTGGTGCTACTTTTTATAGAAATAGATTAAACGCATTGATAAAAGGCGGTATGAATACTCAAGCCGCAGAAAAACAAGCATTAAGTGATTTTAGAGAAATAGCTGAAGAGTCTCAACAATCAAGTAGACCTGATAAAATTAGTCAACAACAAGCGGGTCCATTAGGGCGTGTTATATTAGCTTTTGCTAACACACCAGCTCAGTATGCTAGATTGATGAAAAAAGCTGCTAGTGATCTTAAAAACAGACGTGGTGATGACAAAACAAACATATCTAAGATCATATACTACGGGGTTGCACAGAATTTAATATTTAATGCTCTACAGCAGGCTTTATTTGCAATAACATTTGGTGAAGATGAAGAAGAAGATGAAAAGAAAATTGTTGACGTAACTAATGGTATGGTTGATTCATTACTTAGAGGTACTGGTATTGGTGGAGCTGTAATATCTACTGTTAAAAATGCACTTTTAAAATTAGCAAAAGAAAACGCTAAGAAAAACCCTAAATATGAGTCAGTAGCTACGGAGCTTTTAAAAATATCACCACCTATATCTTCTAAGATATCTAAAATTAGAGCAGCAGGAAGATCTTATTCTTGGGATAAAAAAGAAATGAAAGAGAAAGGATTTAGTTTAGATAATCCAGCTTATTTAGCAGGTGCAAACGTTATATCGGCAACTACAAACGTACCTTTAGACAGGGTTGTTAAAAAAGTAAATAACGTAATGGCTGCCGGTAATGATGATATTTCTTATATAGAAAAAATAGCTTTACTTTCCGGTTGGTCAGAATGGCAGTTGGGCATTAAAGAGTCTAAAAAAGATGACAAAAAAGGATCAAAAAGAAAGACTTACACTAAAAAAGTTTATACTAGAAAAAAATAAAATATGAAATTTAAGTATTTTAATTACGAAGAGTTTGACTCTCCAGATTTAAAAGGTAGCGGTAAAAATATGAGTGATGAACTTGTAAACATGTTAGATATTGCTCGTAAAAAATATGGTAAATCAATGATTATAAACTCAGGTTATAGAACATCTGGGCATAATGAAAAAGTAGGTGGTAAAACTACTTCATCTCATCTAAAAGGTTTAGCTGTTGATATCGCGTGTAGTAACTCTGTTGATAGATTTAAACTGTATGATATACTAAGAGAAGTAGGATTTAAAAGAATAGGTGTTGGTAAGACATTTATTCACGTAGATATTGATAAAGATAAATCACCTAAAGTATTTTGGGTATACTAAAACAAAAATTATGAAACTAACAAAAGGATCACCATTTCAATTAAAAGACGATTGCTACTATAAGGCTAAAAAAGCACACAAAGTATTTCCCTCAGCTTATGCTAGTGGTATGATCGCTAAATGTAGAAAAAATAAAGGTAAAAAGTAATGAGACAGTCGCCGTTGTTTGTTAGAAAAACAGAGAAAGGAGCTTCTTTAAAACGATGGTTTAAGGAGGAGTGGAAAGATGAAAAAGGCAACCCTTGTGGATCGTCTAAAAATAAGAATACTAAAGTTTGTAGACCTTCAAAAAAAGTAAACTCTAAATCTCCGAAAACTTGGAGCAATATGAGTCCAGAAGAAAAACAAAAAGTTATAAGAGCTAAAAAGAAGGTTGGTATGGGTAGAAGAAGATCTTCATCTAGTGACGTATCATAAAAGTAAATAATAATAACAAATATAAAACAAAAACAACTAATAAAAATGAAACCATTTACATCAAAACACTGTGCACAATATTTAACTAAACAATCTCCTTTTCAAAACAAAGATCCTGAACCTAAGAAAGATCCAAATAAATTTACTAGAAACTATAACGCTGCGACAGGTATAACTCATGAATTTATTCAAGATGATGGAGGAAATTATGTAACTCCAATGTATGACTTTAAAAAAGCTGAGCAATATAAGAAAAACGCTATAAAGAAACACGGTAGTTTAGAGGCCTCTAGAAAATATTATAAAA
>Ga0228624_1000480_pt1 | contig 20827 bp, 16 predicted proteins | sample 29DmetaG_FD_182744 | JGI IMG/M metagenome (GOLD analysis project Ga0228624, IMG submission 182744) | Seawater microbial communities from Monterey Bay, California, United States - 29D | ecosystem: Environmental > Aquatic > Marine > Coastal | place: USA: California | collected 2016-10-10 | reverse complement strand
TTGAATATAATAACAAAAGACCTCAATGGAACAGAAAAAAAATGACTCCTGTTCAATACAGAAATCATCTTTTAGAAAACTAAAAACTCTTTTTTATTTCCACTACACTTTAGTGGGGGCAGTTCAAATAGACATACTCTTTTTATTATATAGGAATTATTTTTGAATAAAAGTATAGAGATATAGAAACGAAAGCTTTGACATACACTTAAAAATCAATAATATCCCTCTATGTCAAAATATAAATCTGTCTACGACAATAAGAAAGGGTAACTTATGATCTATGATATTTTCTATTGTTGTAGGATATATGTTTTGGCGAACGTTAGGTCATAAGTTGCCCTTTTTTGTTTGCCAAAACATATATCCTCCTTCTCTTATTTTGGTGTTAATTTATGTTTTAACACCTATGAATTATGAAGATAATAATTTCTATATGTATACTAAGTCTCATGTGACTACTCTATAATTACTCATTACTCAAGCCTCCGTATCAAAAAGATATCATCATTTTACACAAAGAAATAAAAACTACCTATTGAACAAAAAAACTCATATTTAAAATAAGAAATAATACATGAAATGATATAAATCTAATAAAAGTAAAAGCAAGTTTCAGAAATGAAGATAATAAGAAAAGTCTCGAAACAATAACAAAAAATAAATATTTTTATAAAGAAATAAATGATATATTAGAAAACTGAGAAACAGATAGCTATTCTCTAGCACTAAAATTTTTTAGTGATGCTATATCTATAGATACATTAAAAATAGAATACTAAAACGTGCTCCGATCAAAAAAAGTAGTCAATATATATTCACTACTTTTTTGTTTTTATTTTACAAACTTCCAAGTTATTAAAGATAGAATAGTTTGCATAGACCAAAAGGAAAACTGATAATATTTTGAGTTCCAAACCATAGTATGGAAACACTCAGATAATAGATGCGAGTCATACATATGATGCGAAAGTTATACTGCATGCAGGACAACCTGATACGAGTATTCCTAGAAATCAACCTAAGAGTCATACGCCTGATTTTTTCACATTGAAATACTGAATTTTGTAAATAGTTCCTCAAATAAAGAGTCAAAACAACAATGCAATAATAGTATTTAAAATAATCTCTAAAAGAAAAAAAGTATAACCAAGATTTCATACTATCACATCTTTTTCTACAAAGAAGTAACTGGGAACAGCAATAAACGCTATTCCAAATATCATCCCTATACATGCTTGTGGGGACCTATAGGTTTTACCTATATTTTTGAGTATATTCATAACTTATTATTGCAATAAAGAATCAATTTTTACCTTAAAGCTCTCATATGGATATGCTCAAGGGAGTTTATCCCATTCACCTGTTTTGTTATTAATAAGAACATTTCCTGGGGTTCCAGTAATGCCAAAGAGATTTGCTCCTTCTTTTGCATTTGCTTGAACTTTATCAGTATATTTTGATGAGCTTAAACATGCTTGTAGTTTTCATGTATCTATTCAAAGTTTTCCTGGGATGGGAGATATATCTCAGCCATTTATGAATATTGTTTCCACTGCTTCATAGTAAGCATCTTTTCCTCCAAGTTCTCCAGCACATTCTGTTACTTCCGCTAATTGTTGAGCATTACGATGTGATGGAAGTGGAAAATGCTTGAAAATAAAATTTACTTTTCATTCATAGCTTTCAAGTATTTGATCTATCGTTCCAGCAGCATGAAGTTTTGCACAGAATGGACATTCTAAATCAGAGTACTCAATAAAACTTATTTCAGCATCAGGGTTTCAAAGTATATACGTTCCTTCAGTCGTTACTCTTCTTGCCTGTTCGAGAGAAATAGCCTGAGCAGCAATTTCAGGCTGATTATAAGAATCTATTTGAGGAACTACTCATCCTTGTGCCTTATACTGTTTCAGTCATTCAGCTACCTGTCATTTCTGGATCGAATTAATGGTATCATAGTTAGTTTTTCAACCAACTTTATCGTATTCGATAGCTAAGTATTTTTCAATTACATTATCTGCTACACTTTGAGTTTTTATGTCTATTATAAGATAGGTAGCAAGTATGGTAATAACTGCTGTGAGTATTGGAACTCAAATTTGTGGTATTAGGTTATTTTCTTGTTTCATTTTTTCAAATTTTAAATAGTTAAATTAAAAATATAGGAAAATAATAATCGTTCTCGTATGAAAAACAAGTTATTTATTATTCTTAAATTATCCTTAAATTATTCTTAAGATATTAGAAAGTATTATTTAATAATATTGCAATAAAAAGAACTTGTGGAAGAGTAACCAGAGGAAGAAAAAATGCAATCTTCCAACTCTTAGTTGTTTCCTTCAGTGAAAGTATTTCTGTATAATCCGTTGATACACCTGTCATCAAAAAAGCAAAAGAGTTTCAAGATGCTCCAGCTCTCGTGGCAATATCAGCAGCAATAGGAGTGGATCATTCACTACAAACCTCCAGTATAGTAGCGACCAAAACTGTCAATCATAGTCAGGCAATCGTTGGACCAAAAAATGTTTGAAAATGTTCTGGAGATATAAAGGTTCTGATTAAGCTTGCTAATATCACTCAGAAAAATATCCACTTCAAAACCATTCTTGATCAACGAAATCATTTTCAAATCAGGCTTGCAAAAAATAGCCTATCAATTTTTAATGTTTTTAAGTTTTTCTTTGCTTCAGTCATAAAATGAAAATCTTCTCTTATATCAGTATGGTTTGGATTCTTTGGCAATACTTGGTTCCCTACTAATTTCTCGAATATAAATCAAGAAATAATAGCAATTATCATGGAAAGAATTAAAAACAAAAAGGTAAGTTTAAATCCGATAAGAGCCCAAAGTATCAAAGTCAGAGAAAGTGAGTTCCAAGGACTCGCTATCAAAAATGCCATTACTTGTCAAAGAGAAGCTCATCTTTCATATAGCTTCATTCCCACCATAAGTATTCCGTGTGAACATAGATCCAGTAATACTCATGCTCAAGTTGCTCTGAATATTCAAGAAAAAGTCCCTGGTTTTCATAGAATAGACATAATAAATTCTCTTGGTATCTTATCTAGTATTCATACAAACAGAATTCCAAGCCCTATTCATAACCACATTTTATTCAAGAGTTCAAAAACTGACTGTGAGAATATTCATCAAAGGTTTGAGAAAAATAATTCTCATACATAAAAAATAGCAACAATAGTTATTGATCCCCATAAAAGATAATCTATCTTCTGTTTCTTTTTATGGCTTTTCGTATAACAACAACCTCCCATAATATAAATATATTACATAATAAAATTATACCCTATTCAGCATCAAAAATTTCTTTGTTTTCTTTTCCTTCAACTTGTATCTCTGCTAGTGCTCATTTCGAAAGACGAGAGAGTGCATGGTCCACTATCTTATAGGTTCATGGCACATCTACTACAAACTCTACTATCGTTGCTCATCCAGCTGGAACAACAGTCGTTTGAATATTGTTTTGCACTGGGGTTCATCACTCAGGATACACTGTATCAAATATTTCTCAAATCACATGAAAACTTGATACCTTACTCACTCCTCCATTTCATACATAGAGACGTATTTTGTCTCCAACATTTGCCTTGAGAGATTCCTTCGTTGTTAATGCTCCGACGCGACCATTGAATACTATATATTCTGGATTTTCACTGTACATTTTTTCAGATGAGAGCTGCGTAATTCCCTGTTCTCATCTATCAAGAATAGTATAAAATTCTCATTGAACGACTGCGTATTCTCTATCAACTTTTGAGAATCATCCCTTAGGTTCAACGAGTATTAATCAGTACATACCATTTGCTATATGTTCTGGCACGACATCCGTTGCACAATGATAGATATAAATCCCAGGATTGAGTGCTTGAAAACGAAATGTCTTTTCTTCTCCCGGATATACTTGCGTTGCTCCAGCTCATCATCCAGGACCATTTACAGCATGAAGATCAATTGAGTGTTTATTATGATTACTTCAAAGATTCTCAAATGTTATCTCAACAGTATCACCCTCTTGTACTCTCATAAAGGTTCCAGGTACTGTTCCGTCATAGGTCCAATAGTTATATTCTACCCCATCTGCAAGAGGTGCTAGAACTTCTTTTGCTGTCAGCTTAAAACTTCTCACTTGATCTTTTCAAATATTTTCAAGCGGAGGAACCAATCCATTATTTGCTATTTCAGGAACCTTTATTCCATCTCATAGTAATGATACTTCTTTAGAAGAAGTTTTATTTTCTAAATCGCCATGGTGATTATCATCATTTTTATGAATAGCATTCAACTCAAATGCTTCCTCCCCAAGATCAAGATCTATCTCTTGCCAGATTTTCACTTCTGGAATCACATCAAGTGAAGGTTCCGTAAGGATTGCAGCAGTCTTGAAAAAACGACCACTTGGTTCTCCATGAAGATTTGGATTAAACTCAACAGTAAGTACTCAAGATTCACCAGGGTTATAGCTTGTTTTATCAACGAAAGCCTTCGTACAAAGGCAACTACCTGGAGTGCCAGTGATCTTTATAGTTTCCTTCCCATTATATATAAAATGAAAATCATGTAATACCACTCATTCTGATTGTTTGAGTACACCAAAATCAAACTCTGTTTCGCTAAATACGAAAACACTCTCTTTCTTATTAGTATCTCAGTATTCTCATATATTATTTGATCAACAAGATGCTATTACAAGTAATAAAAAAATACTTAGAATTCTAAAAATAATAGTTCTATTTATATTCATAAAAATATGTTTATTTAATATTCTCTGAAGTACTTCTTGTCTTTACAACATTTCCATTAAAAACAAAATCAAGAGTTGGGTTAGTAGCTGAATTGGTTTGCACATAAACATGTCTTGATATTTGTCACGTTCCATTCGGTCAATGAGCATTTGGATCATATATAGCAACCAGTTTAGTTGTTTCTCCTGGCTTGAGTGTCTTATTAAGACTTGCACCAGCTCAGTGTCATCTCATTTTAATAATATTACTTTCATCTCCAACAATATATCACTCAGTACACATACAACTTGTTTCAGCATTTCATAAAACAATATCTTGTTGCCCAGAGTTTACGAGTTCAAAAGGAATCTCAATCTTTCACTCATCCATTGGTATTTCACCAAGGTTTATATTATTCTTTGTTATCTGTATTTCAGACTGACTTACTTGTTTTTCTGCATCAGAGCATCAAGTAATCACAATAGAAATTAAAATAAAACTTATGATAAGATATAATTTTTTCATAGGTTCAAAGTTAGATTAATAAAATAAAAACATCAATAAATAATATAAGGTTTTTCTGGAAAACATCAACAAATAATAGAGTTGAGAGAGAAAATAAAAATAACTCCTCTCTCAACTTTTTTTATTAATGATCACCATGTTTATCAGAACCATGTATTTCTATATTCTCTCCATTATGCATAGTTTCCATATGCATCACTTCATCAGTCATCATTGTTCCATCATCCATTGTATGCATCATTTCAGAGTCATCTTCAATCATAGATGAGTCATCTGACATATCCATCATATCATGATTCGTTCATCCAGAGGTATCTGTCATTTTCATATGATCTTCAATTGTCATATTCATCCTTGCTGCTGCCTCTTTTGTTTCTTGAAATTCTTTTTGTGTCATGTTATACTTCTCAGCTTGCTCCACTTCAGTTAAAGGAGCTCTAGTATCAGTACAAGATGCTAATAATAAAACTCCAGTGACAACCATTCACACCAATAATAATTTTTTCATAAAAAATATATTAAAATATAAAATAAAATTTTTCTATTCATCCCATATAAACTATATACAAGAAAATTTGGTTTTTTCATTTTCCCAATGCGCAATTGCTATGCAATCACTGTAAAAATTCCAAAAACCAAATTTTCTTGTGTATAACTATTTATGGTGGGATAACAGAATTTCATTGTTTTTTTTGCATAACTTGAATGTTATATTATAAAAATTTTTCAAAATAAATATGAGTAAACCCTTTTTCAATAAATTTCGAATTCAAATTCTCTATAAGTCATGAACTTCCGCACATATAGATTTCATCTTTTACATCTGCCTTTATATTCTTGTAATCAATTCTTCAATATCCATACAAAGTTTTATCTTCTCTTGATAAATAAATATGAATCTTCAGATTCGGAATCTTATTTAATTCTTTTATATAAAACAAATCTTTTTCATATCACACTCAAAAATAAAGTTCTTTTGGAGTGTCCCAAGCCTTTTCCATCATATGATATATGGGAGAAAGTCATGTTCCAGTTGCAATAAAAATCTTTTTATTACTTGTATTTTTAAGAACAAAGTCTCAGAATGGTCAAAGAGCTTTTAAGGTATCTCATATTTGCAATTTCTTTATATATTGAGATCATTCCCCATCTGACTTCAGTTTTATTCAAAGATATATAAGTTTATCTCTGTATTTCACTACTGAATAACTTCTCGTAATTTTTTCTTTTCCCTCTTGATTATAAAAAATAAGGTTACAAAATTGACCTGGTTGAATTTCTAATTCTTTTTCACAATAGAAACTGAGCTCTACTACATCTTTCGTTAAATATTTTTTGGTTCTCAAAACAAGGTCAAGTCCATGATTTTCTTTATGTTCAGGGTTATAATCACCATCAAGTGGAGTGAAGTCTTTTTTTGTAACTCCACAAACTGGACAATACCGATCGTCAGGAATTTCTTCAAATTTGGTACCAGGAATGAGTCATCCATCTGGGTCTCATAACTCTTCATCATATATATATCAACATGGGAGGCATAAGAATTTCCTATAAGAGCTATGACTCACTGACATTTGTCCTTTGAATTGAAAATTTTTATCAAACCATACATAGCTTCTCGCACATATAAGTACCAAAGCTGGATAGAGATATAACCCTTTCCATCATCATACAAAGTATATGTGTAAGACAACTAATAAAAATAATGGATATACGAGTCTTTGGATGTATTTCCAAATTTTTGCTCAGAGTATTTTTTGAGAAATATTATTAGAAGTAGCAAGGAGGAGCATCATAATAACAAATCCTCCAAATCAGAACCAAAACGAATATACATTCATTCAAAGAATCGTACCAGTTGTACTTTCAAAAATAGATGAATAAAGAAAGCTAGCGAATGACATCTGATCGGTATAATACTTTTCCCGCAGCGCATATATTCTTTCCTCAAATTTAAAACCATGAAACAGAGCAAGACATCAAGCAATAATACCGAGTGGTCTCCTAAACGAAACAAGAGAATTCGAATATTTCTTTAGAAATACTAGCTTAAAAAAAATGTATGAAAGTGGAGAAACAAGTAATACAAATATGAGATAGAAGTATCACAAAAATCAGCTTATCTGGACATCATTTGATAGAATAAATTTCCCAAAAAAATACAGTGGCAATATCAGTGAGGCAGACATCAGTAATTTTAGAATAAATTTTAGCATGTTTTCATATTAAATATTAACTTTTCTTTCTCTCAGGTAAGAAAACAAAATAGGTAAAATAATGAGTGTGAGTGCGATAGAAGTAATTAGTCACCCTACTACCACAATTGCGAGTGGTTTTTGAAGCTCTGCTCCAACCCCAGTACTCCAAATCATTTGAAGAAGTCATAAAACAGAGGTAAATGCTGTCATAAGTACAGGTCTTAATCTTATCATGGCTCCATGTATTACTGAAAAATGAATTCACTCTTTGGTAATAATGGCATTTTTATAATCTCACTTTTTTAAAGTTTTCTGATCCATAAGTGGGAAACCAAATTTTTCTCTAAAGGCATTTTCAAGATAGAGTATCATTACCACTCATGTTTCTACGGCATTTCAGAACAAAGATATGAATCATACCCAAACGGCAACTGAAAAATTAAATCATGAGAAATATAATGCTATAATTCATCAAATAAGAGCAAATGGTATACTTAAAGCCACTATAAAAACCAATCATACATCTTTGTAAGCTAAAAAAAGTATAAAGAGTATAATAAGTACTACCGTAGGAACTACTATTTTTAAAGTATTTTTTGCTCTGAGTTGATTCTCATATTGCCCCGCCCATTCTACAAAGTATCATTCTGGAAGTACAAGATTATCACTCAAGTACTTTTTTCCATCATCAACAAAAGTAACGAGATCTACTCACTGAACATTCATTTGAACTGCTGATCTAATAATTCCATTCTCACTATTGATAGTTGCTGGTCCATCCACCAATGAAATATTTGCTACTTGCGATAGAATAACATTTCATGATTTTGAAGGAACACTTAAACTTTTTATATCATCTAGACTTTCTCTATAATTATTCGCGAGTCTTAATTCAATAGCATACTTTTCTCTTCACGATATAGTGGTAGAAATGGTTTTCCCTCCAATTCACGCAGCAATAGTATCAAGCACATCTCACTTTCTAATACTATATTGTAGTAATTTTTGTTCATCAAGATCGATTTGGAGATATTTGAGTCCAGTAGTTCTAATGGCAGTAACTCCAAATCAACCAGGAACATTTCATATAAGTTTTTCAGTTTTTATTGCTAGCTCCTCGAGTTTTATTGGATCATCTCAAAATATTTTTATTCCTACTTGAGCTCTAATACCAGTAGAAAGCATATCTATTCTTCAAATAATTGGTTGTGTGAAACCATTCCATAGATTATTGATTTTAATTTTTCTGTTCATTTCATTTATTATATCCTCTTTTGTGATTCACTCTCTCCACTCAGATTTCGGCTTGAGAGTAATAATAGTTTCAAGCATAGCAAGTGGTGCTGGATCTGTCGCTGTCAAAGCTCTTCAAGCTTTTCAAACTACTTTTTCCACCTCTGGAATTTGCGATATCACTCTATTAGATTCTATCAGTAAATCTCTCGCTCTTCTATCACTCACATCAGGAACCGTCATTGGCATATACATAATACTCCCCTCATCAAGTGGTGGCATAAACTCTGAACCTATTCTTGTAAAAAGACCAAAACCAATAATAAGTAATATTGTACTTGCTAATAGAGCCGTCTTTCTTTTCTTAAGTGCCCATATAAGAATCGGTTCATAGATCTTCTGGAAAAATCTTACTACCGGAATTTCATTATCTCTTTTTAGTTTTCATTTTATGAAAAATATACAAAGCACAGGAGCAAGGAAAAGAGATGAAACGAGAGCTCCAAGCATCGCAAACATATTCGTAAACGCAAGTGGTGAGAAAAGCTTTCCTTCTTGTCACTCTAGTGCAAAGATTGGTAAAAATGAAAGTATTATAATCAGAATCGCGAACAAAAGTGGTCATCAAACTTCCTTCGTTGAGTCTGTAATAATTTTTGTCTTTTCTTTGAGAGTTACATTCTCTTTCCCAAGCAACCTATTGTACGCATTTTCCGTGACAACAATAGCAGCATCCACCATAGTTCATATAGCAATAGCTATTCATCAGAGTGACATAATATTTGATGGAATAGAAAAGATTTTCATACATAAAAATGTAGTGAGAATTCATATTACCAAAGATATAGCTGTTACAAAAGAAGCCCCAAAATTCCAGAGAAATAAGAAGAGTATTATAACCGTAATAATAAGCTCCGAAGTCAGTATGCTAGAGAGTGTTGAAATAGCGTTTTTAATTAAACTTGTCCTATCATAAAAAGAAACTATTTTTACTCACTTTGGAAGTGATTTTTCAATTTCTATTATCTTTTTTTCAACATTTTCTATTACCTCAAGTGGGTTTTTCTTGTAACGCATAACGATAACTCATCATACCTTTTCTTCCTTATCATCTGCTAGTATTCACCTTCTAAATTCTGATCCTATTTTTACACGAGCTATATCTCAAAGCTTTATAGGAATACCATTAACATCCTTTATAAAAGTATTTTCTAGATCTGATATGTCTTCTACAAATCATATTCATTCTATCGCTGTTTCCTTTCCTCAGATGTCTATAACTCTCCCAGAAACATTATTATTTCCTGAAGCAACAATATTAGAAACTTCTTTCAAGCTTATCTTGTAATTAGAAAGTTTCAATGGGTCCAACACAATCTGAAAACTCTTTTTATATCCACCAATAGAAGCAACTTCTGCTACTCATGGTACACTCTGGAGTCAAAGCTTCACATAGAAATCTTGCAAGCTTCTCAGCTCAGTAAGAGTATGGTTTTCACTCTCAAGGGTATACATATATATTTGCCCCAGTCAGGTTGCATCTGGTCATAAAACTGGTTCAACTCATGGAGGGAGGTCAGCACCTATAAGACTCAGTCTTTCGTTTACTCTATCACGAGCAAAGTACTCATCAATATTATCATCAAAAATAACCGTTACCATAGAGATTCAAAGCTGACTCATAGCTCTTACATCTCTCACTCATGCCAATCATTGCATACCAATAGTGATTGGGTAGGTAACTTGATCCTCTATATTTGTAGGAGTTTGTCCTGGCCATCTCGTCATTACTACTACCTGATTTTCTGATAAATCAGGGAGAGCATCAATAGGTGTATTATATATTGATATAACAGAAATAATCGATAGTACCATAAAAACTACTCCCGTTATAAACGGATTATCAATGCAGTATTTTATAAATTTATTCAGCACCCCAGGAGTACTTGTTTCACTGCGCATAGTTTTTTATTTAATAAATATTGGTGTAGTTACTATTTTCAAAGTTTCATCAAATACTCATGACACAAGAGAATATTCTCAATCATCAGATATGATAGTAACATCTTTCACTCAAAGCTTTCCATTTTCTTTCTTATAATATATTATTTTTCTCTCTGATTTATTATAAATACTCGTGCTCGGAATCTTAAATATTTCTTCTTTTGTTTCGAAAAAGACTCTCAGAGTAGTTTTATTTGGTAGACTTATACTCTCATCTACTTTCGCTTGAACAGTTATAGAAAAGTTATTTTCGTCAATCTCTGGAGATATACGATATATACTTCCAGTAAAACTACGGTTCTCATTATCTCAAAGGAAAAAAGTAATTTCTTTTCCAAGCTCAACATTTTCTTTCAAACTTTCTGGTACATAAAATTTCACTTCTTGTTTCGTAATCCTCGCAAGAGTAGTCTCGACTCCTGTCATTCTAAAGGCTTCCATATTCGATGAAATTATTTGCCCGATCTCAACATTTCTTTTTGAAATTACTCAAGAAAATGGTGAAACTATTTTGTAATCAGATGAGCTAATGTACTCACGATTCAAATTAGCTTTCGCTACTTGTATTTCATTCTTGATAGAAGTAATATTTTTATTTTCATTTGCAATAAGGAGATCACGAGATTTTTCTAATGTGGTAATTTCTGATCTAATTTTTTGTAACTGAAGCGTTTTAGTGCTTTCTATAACGAGAGATTTTGATTCTAGTAATGCCAAGATATTCTCTTGTTTTCTTATCTGTTCCTCAAGGTTTTCAATTTTTTCCTTCTGACTCGTTTCTATAATAGAGAGTGAATTTCAAGCATCCTCGTATAGCTCTTTTTGAGAAACGAGTGTAGAATAAAAGGCGTCTATTTCTCATATATAAGAAGAAATAGTTGTTTGAGAAGTAGTGTTTGAAATAGGAGTATTCTTTAAGCTGACTATTAGTAAATCCTGTATATCAGTTAAATTATTATACTTTTCTTCAAGAGTTATATCTTCTCATTGAGTTTGAAAATTTTGAATTTTTGTAATTAAAATATCTCTTGTTTGAGTATCTTTCGCTCAAAATAAGAAAGAAATATCATATGTATTTATATTCGTGTAATCAATAGTAGTTTCACTTCATATATAAACCATTGGAATGATATCCAAATATATCTCTTCGATTTTTTTATCAAATAATTCCTTTTTTTGAACTATATTATCTTCACTATTATTTATTAAATCAGAGTAAGATCACAAAGCATTTTCAAGGTTCTTTTTAAGATTTTCTAATACTTGTTCTTGTACTTTGTACTCTGTTCATAATCATGTATCATCATTTTTTTCTCATACTTGATTAATTTGAGAATCAAAACTATTTTGTGTCTCCATTAAAATAAGTTCCTTTTCTTTTATCTTTTGTTCTATCTCAGATATTTTTGCACTCTTCACTTTTAAAACATCTCCAAGCAAATTATTCTTCGTTTGCAAGAGAGTACTTTTCACATTAATTTTTGCATTTGATTCTCACTCTACTCCAGGTTCAAAAAGTATAGCAAGTGTATCTCAAGCTCTTACTTCATCACCAATATCCACAAGAATATCTCGTACAATAGCACTTCTTCTTGGATATACAGATGCTATATCATTGAGAATAAATTCTCACTTAAAAAAATCATTTTTTGAAACTCTTTTTGGAAACATATGTTCGTAAGTTTTCTTTTTCTCTTTCATCTCTGTCTCTTGAACAGCAGTATTTACTGAATCATTTTTCAAGGCAAATACACTTCCTAGTATCAAACTAAATAGTAATATAATAGCGAGATAAAAACCTTTTTTGCTCCAAAATACTCTTTTATAATCTTTGAGACCAATTCTCTCTTTCTTATTCATTGATAACTTTTAAACAACTAAAAAACTTCCCTAAAAATTTTAAGTACATAAATAAAGTTTATTTATATATTAAATAAGGAAGTTTTAAGAGTTGTTTTTTATAATACCAATAAGCGTTACATAAAAGTTACCGTTTTCTGAATTTTCATACTGCAAAAGTGGTGGAGACTTTAATTTCTCATCATAATTACTTTTTTGATTTTCTTGTATAATGGCAAGAAAATCATTATCAAATACCTTTCATTTTATTTTTTTATCTTTACTAGAAACAGTATGTATAAATGAAATATGTGAAGTGTCTTCCAAAGGAGAAAAACAACAGTCGTGTATATCATCAAGACAATCCGAAGAGCTAGAATCTGAAATATTTATTCAATCTATTGTATTACTAGAATGAGTCATATGAGTATTGCTTTCTTTTTCTGCACCATCAAAAAAAGCAGAGGTTGTGTTATTAAAGCAACCAATAGTAAAAATTGAAAGTATAGCGAGTAAAGAAATAAGTTTCTTCATATTCTTAATTAAAAATAATTAATTCTCTATCAAAAAGAAATCTATTGTTTTTTAGAGGGAAGTCAAATATATCTTTGTATATTTAGAATATCCCTTATAATGAAACTACTATTTTAATTACTAATATACATATCTATGGATGAATTAATAACAAGTGTGAATTGGTTAGCGGTAATTGTTGGTACTCTTGTAGCATTCGGTCTCGGTTGATTATGGTATTCTCCTAAAATGTTCGGTGATAAATGGGCAAAGTGAAATGACCTCAAAAAAGAGGATTGCAAAAATATGACCAGTGCTATGGTTTCTCAGTTTTTTGCTACTTTTCTCCTCGCATGGCTAGTGGGAGTTACAGCAAAAAATAATGCAGTCTTCACTGTTATTCTGATAACTGTTGTTATTATAGCATTACTTGCGAGTAATGGGAAATGGGCAAAAAAACCTTGTGCAGTAGTAGTAATAGATACAAGTTTTGTACTTGTAATGGTTGTTATAATGGTTTTCGCTCAAGCAGTATTATAATAACTTAATATACATCAATAAAAAAACATCTAAACAAAGTGTTTAGATGTTTTTTGTTTTAAGTATTTTTATTATTTGGTTGATTCAAAAGTTTTGTATATTTACTTAAACATCTAAAATAAAATCTTTTTTAAATATTTTTTTATAATTTTTTTTAAATATATCAGTATTTTTAAATTCAAAAAATAATGGCCATGTTTCTAATTGTAGACTTCATATATACTCTTCTCAATCTTCATCCTTTAAATCTTTTTTTACCACCTTTAACATAAAAATTCCTGAGTCTTCCCAATCTTCAAGTAAAACACTTCTTGCTAATTTAAATAAATTCGGCTGCGCAGACCAATCAATAGATTTTAGAATTTTATAAACTTCTTCATTATTACTATTCATTTTATATATTAATGCCTTATTTAAAAGTAACATAAGTTTTGTTGATTCATTGACATTTTTAATAAACTTAGATTCTAAAATGAAATTTGAAATTTTTAAACCTAATTCTAGTTCACCTTCTTTTATCATATTAAAAATTTTATTATTAATGAAGTTTGATGAAACTTTATTAAATTTATTTTCTTCTTCTGATAATTTAATCCATAAATAAAAAACAATTTTTATTAAAAATTCATAATAAACCATATATTCATTTTCAAATATTATTCTTTTTCATTTCTCAAAATTGTTCTCAATTCAATACTCAATACATTTATTAATATAAATATCATTAACAATACCATCTTCATGAGTAAATAGATTCCTTCTTAAAGAAATTTCTATTAAATCTTTTATTGGAAAATCTTTTTTATTCTCATATTTATTAATTCAAAGTAAATCAAATAAAACATCAAATTGTTTATCAATTGAAGCATAAAGAGTTTTACTAATTTTCTGGTTAATTATACATTTTTTTGCATCCTCGATTGTTCAAAATTCTTTTAATTCTAAAAAAGTAAATTTAATATTATCATCGTTAAATTGTTTATCTGAATTATTATAAATTAATTCAAGTGTTTTTATTAAAAAATTTTCAAATAAGCTATGAAAATAAATAAGCATACTTTTAGATATAATATTATCTCACAATCATATTATATTTTTTTCTCTATTATTCTTTTCAAAAATTTTAAATTCTTTTTTTGATAATCCTAAAATAACTGTATCTTTACTTTCATCAATTTTATTACTTACAAAAAATCAGTCTTTAATTTTTTCTTTTTCTTGTTCAGCATCGTTTAAAATTGAATTATTTAATTTAAAAAAATCATCAACCTTATTTAAATTTATATAAAAATTATGATAAATACCTAAAATTTGGTTTTCTATTTTAATATCTTTATTTTGATCTTCTAAGACTATTTTATATTTATTATTTTTTCAACTTTTTAATACTCAGATAACAAAATCATATTTTTTCTTAAAATTTTTAATTTTATCAATTCTTAATGACTTCTTTTTCATATATTTTTAAAATTAAAAAACAAAATAATAACCATAATTTCAAAACTCAATCAGTATAACTCAAAAGTCTGCACTATCAAGAATAAACATTATTCTTGATAGTATAAATATATAAATTTTCTAAAAGAAGTCCAAAAAAATTACTATGCTGCACTAAGAAAAAATCAAAAATTTGACTTTCCCTCCATTCCAAATAACATACACTCAATTACTTAATCATAAGTTTATATGAACCAATTATTTACAACAGCAATGAGGAGGAAAACTATTTTCAAAATGAAGATGGTTGTTATTGCTGTGTAAACATATAAGTTTATACACCAAGAAAGAGCTATTTTCATACCGAAACAGCTCTTTTTTTATATTTTCTAAACCCGAATACAAATGGACAATACAATAACATACAAAAAAATAGCTTCACACGAAGCAGAAAAATGAGAATTCAAAAGATGTCTTCTCCTCTACTCTGGAGGACTCGATACATCAGTTATGCTCAAATGGATACAAGAAGAATACAACTGTGAAGTAATAGCACTCACTATTAATATAGGACAAACAGCAGATGACCTCGAAGCAATAAGAAAAAAATGAATCCAACTCTGAGCAAAAGAAGTGATCGTGCACGATGCAAAAGATCAGTTCGCTGATGAACTCCTGTCTCAAGCAATCAAAGCAAACGCTGACTACCAGTGAGGATATGCACTGTCTACTCCACTTGGTAGAATCATAATATCTGAAATCGCAGTAAAGATTGCAGGACAATATTGATGTAGCGTAGTCGCACACTGATGTACTGGAAAATGAAACGACCAAGTAAGATTCGAATCATATATTACTACTCTCAACCCAAATCTAAAAACTATTGCCCCAGTAAGAGAATGGTCAATGGGACGTGATGAACAAATACAGTATGCTGAAAATCATGGGATTCCAGTAAAGCAAAAAAAAGATAAACCATACTCATACGATGAAAATATGTGGGGGAATACTGGTGAAGGTGGAGAGATAGAAAATCCAGAGAATACACCGAAATTCGAAAATATACTACAATGGTGTAAAACAATAGAAACCGCATCGGAGCACAAAGAAGAAGTGAAAATATGATTTGAAAAATGAATTCCTGTTAGTATTAATGGTGAACAAAAAAAACTCTCAGAAATCATTAAAAACCTCAATACTATTTGATCAAAGCATGGTGTATGAGTCTTCCCTCTTATCGAAGACAGATTCGTATGACTCAAGGTACGTGGAATCTATGAAAACCCTGGTGCTACCATTCTCGTGAAAGCACATAAAAATCTTGAACAGCTTGTTTCGACCCGTGAAGAAAATGAGCTCAAAACTCTTATAGATACTAAGTGGGCATACCTCACATATGCAGCCAAATGGTTTGATCCAGTGATGAATAACATAAATGCATTCATAAATGAGCATAACAAGAAAGTAACCTGAGAAGTCACTTGTAAACTCTATAAGGGAAATGTGGTGGTAGAAAACCTCTCATCAAAATATTCACTCTTTGATGAAAATCTCGCAACGTTTAATAAAAGTGCACACTTCAATCAAAACTCTAGTGCCGGTTTCATAGAAATATATAACCTCTCTCAAAAAACAGCTTACAATGTAAATAAATAACTATGACTAAAATATGGCAAAAAAGTAGCTCTTCTGGAATAAACTCAATGATAGAAGATTATACAGTATGAAATGATTATATTCTTGATATCCCACTTATACCCTACGACGTGCAGTGATCAAAAGCGCATGCTAAAATGTTACACGAAATATGAATCCTCTCTATAGCAGAGAAAGATACTCTTCTTGCATGACTCGACGATATACTCTCTCTACATAGTGAGTGAAACTTTACTATCAACAAGTCTCAAGAAGACTGACATACTGCCATTGAATCATATCTCATACAACACTACTGAGATATCTGAAAAAAAATCCATACAGGAAGATCAAGAAATGATCAAGTCCTCGTTACTATGAGACTCTTCACTCTTGATAAAATAAAAGAAATAGAAGCTCTCGTTCAAAAAGTGCTCTCTTCACTCGAGAGTAAAATAAGTAAAATCTGAGATACAAAAATGCCAGGATATACGCATACTCAAAGAGCTATGCCTTCAACGGTATGACAATGGTTATGAAGCTACCAATCTTCATTGAAAGATGACCTCATACTTATTGAAGCAGCAAAAAAAGTGAACAATCAAAATCCACTCTGAAGTATCGCTGGTTTCTGAGATGATATACTTGGACTCAATAGAAAATCAACTACCAAAGAGTTATGATTCGAAAAAACACAGGAAAACCCAATGTATTGTGCCTACTCTCGTTGAAAGTTTGAGAATATTGTACTTCAATCACTCAGTCAAGTAATGATGGACCTCTGAAAATTTGCTTCTGACCTCGTATTATTTTCATCAAGAGAATTTGATTTTTTCACGCTTCCTGATGATTTCAAAACATGATCGAGTGTGATGCCACAGAAAAAGAATTGGGATGTTATGGAACTCGTAAGATGAAATTCAAACCTCTTTTTATGATATGAGTACCAAATAAAAGAGGTTTTCAAAAATCTTCTGAGTGGCTATAATAGAGATTTTCAACTCACGAAAGAACCATATTTAAAATGAATACAACTCACTATTGATACACTTAACATTTGTAATTTAGTTATAGATAATCTATGAACGAATAAAGAAAGCCTGGAAGCAGCTTGTAGTGAAGAACTATATGCTACTGAAGAAGCATATAAACTTGTAAAATGAGGAATGACTTTCAGAGATGCCTATAGAACCGTTTGAAAAAAATATATGTAATATTGATTGCAGAAAAAGGTTTTCCAAAGTTTTGAAAAACCTTTTTCTTATACTAAAACCCTCCAAATAACTTCTTTCAGTATGAGTCTATAGCACTATCAACTATTCATATTCACGCTTTTGTAACTGCAATAATTCATCAATATCAAGCCGTGAGACTGAACTCAAGAAAGTCATATGACTTCTCTATTACTCAAACCGTCGGATCGTTATAAACATCTAAGAAATCAGAAGCTCTTTGATCAATAGCTTCCATTACCGTATGTTCATCACTAGTATATGCATCCTCAATTGTCTGTTTAAAACGATTTCCCAAAGTATATTCTTGTATCTTTTTTGCATATAAGTCATAGCCTGCCAATCATACAAGACCTGCAGAAATATCAAGCACAAAATCTACAGGGTTTGAAGAAATAAATAATTTACCAGTAGTAGAACCCGTAGTAGCAATAAACGTTTTTCTAGAATCTCAATCAAGAAGTTTATTAAAACCTTTATAATCATTATAAGACTCAAACAAAGTTCCCAATGCTCATATTCACTTAACAGCACCTCACAGTCATCATTTGATTTTTCAAAAGGACTCTAGAACCTCATCATATTTATCTAAGTTTCCTCATGTAATACTATCTAATTGAGACGTAAGTTCTTCTATTTTATCAATTACATTGAGACCAGATTTCCCACTCCATTTTTCAATCATTCATTCTAGTTGTTTGATCGTTTGTCAGTTTATTTTATTTCATTCTCAAACTCATTTAAGTTCATTAAAGAGATTGTTCGTGACGATATTATTCATACCCTTTAAGGATCATCCTGAAACATCACTTATATATTTTCCAGTCTCAGTAATAGTAGATATTATCTCTTGTGGTTTTACTGTAACTTTCGTTTTTCCTCATCCTAAGATATTATTTGAAGATGATTTTCCTGTACTGTTTACAGGTTTTGTTGCTAACCATCACTGCCACCAAGATTCATATTCTAAAAGAATTTTCTGCTGTTCTGATGTACTACAAGTGCTCTTATTAATTTCAAAACAATTTCTAAATCTTGTAACCATCGCCTGAGATTCTGCAATAAAAGTTGGATTTACCATATGCTTCAAAAATGTTCTTACTTCACTATTCACTCATATACACGAAGCTGGATTAAAAGGATCTGATCAACAATTTTTATATTTAATTGCTTGAGTTTGAATTTCACTATACGACAGAGCAAATACTCAGTGAAAATTAAAAAATAGAAGTGAAAATAAAAGAGTAAAAGCTACTATTTTCGTGGTTCATTTCTTTATGGAAAGTCACCTATTCTGCTCATTATTCTCTCCTTCATTACTTTGATCAACTTCAGTATTACTACTATCTCAATCACTATGATTATTATCATCATTGTTATCATCATCATCTTTATCCTTATCTATATTATCTTCTTTATCTTCAATTTTTTCCTCTTTTTTTACTTGTTGCAAAGCACCTAAGTTTAATGTCCTTTTGTTCTCTTCTTCTATATTACCCTGATCTACACTTGGTATTTCTATCTCTTCCTTTACTTGTAGTGGTAATGGTTGAGGTGCCTCTTCTTTTTTAAGAGCTCCTAAATCAAGTTCAGTTTTTATTTTCTTCATTGTTTTTCTTTCATATAGCTCTTGAAAAAGATTTGAAAACCAACTATACCTTCTAGAAAAAATAAAACAATAAATTATAAAAAGAACCAATAAAACAAAGGAACGTATTTTCTGAATATCATAAGTTGAAATTACTGTTTCATCTATCTTGCCATCTTCATCAAGATCTACTGTTTGAAAATCCACAAATCCATCAAGATTTATATCATACTTTATCGTATCATATTCAGATACTCCATACTCATTAAAAAATCATATACTGCTTTTTGTGATATCTAATCAACGGTATAATACTTCTCAATTCGTTCATATATTAATTTTGTCAGAAATCTCTACCGATCAAGATGACTCTAAATACTCTCATTTTCAAAGCAACATCAGAAGAGCTAAAAATAGAACAAAAATAATTTTCCTATTCATAGATAGAAATTTTTCACTTTTTTTTCTAATCTTTGGAAGAAACCAAAATAAGAAAAAAAAGAATCCTATAACAATAAGTGACACAGCGAGTTTATTTTGTTCTGGTATCGCGACCCCAAGAAAATATATTATAGAATTTAAAAGTAAAATTTTGATAAAGAATAAATGTTTTTTTCAAAAAAGAGACCTTCAAAAGACAATAGAAAAAGCTCATACTACTATAAATCATACAAAAAACATTACAATACTTTGAACAAAAACAGTAATGATCGTGAATAACATAATAGTGAAATTAAAAATTATTTAATTCATTATATTCGCATTCTGAGTTTTACAAATTGTTTATAAATCAAGAGAATATTGACAGTATTTTTATTTTAGTTAATATAAGATATACAATAAGTCTATTGTTAAAAATAAAAAAGAAAAAACTATGTCTATTTATTACATACAAGGAAAAAAAGTTTCAGTACACCTTGATGGGCATGTATTTGTTGACAACAAGTATACTCAACTCAAGCAGTGGAAGTGTGGAAAACGGTACTCAAATTCTTTAGGAAGAGAGCAAAAAGATGTAAAAGGAAAGAGTCTTAATGAGGCTCTCTACATAAGAGGCTTTCTTTCAAGAAAATGAGTATTTCAAACAATAGCTCCAGCAAATTGCTGGAGCTATTTCTTTTCTACACTCATAATAACTTATTCATAAACTCTTCTGGAAATTTTAAAATATCTAAATAAATAAGCACTAGAATAAATAAAGTATAAATAAATGAATGAACTGCCCCCACTAAAGTGTAGTGGAAATAAAAAAGAGTTTTTAGTTTTCTAAAAGATGATTTCTGTATTGAACAGGAGTCATTTTTTTTCTGTTCCATTGAGGTCTTTTGTTATTATATTCA
>Ga0228624_1000474_pt1 | contig 20913 bp, 20 predicted proteins | sample 29DmetaG_FD_182744 | JGI IMG/M metagenome (GOLD analysis project Ga0228624, IMG submission 182744) | Seawater microbial communities from Monterey Bay, California, United States - 29D | ecosystem: Environmental > Aquatic > Marine > Coastal | place: USA: California | collected 2016-10-10 | reverse complement strand
CATGCGCTACCATTGTAATATTTCAATACATTGGTTGATGTATTAAAGTTTAGATCACCAGCATCATTGTCTGAGCCTGGATCACCACTAGTTATTCTGTATCTAGCAGCAAAATTGTTTACGTTAGATATATTACTCGCTACTGTATTAACGTTAGCTACCGATCCAGCAACAGTAGCAATATTACTGACCACACCAGATGCTCCAAGTGTTGCCATGTTGGTTACGTTAGCTGACGTACCAAGTATATTTAAATCAGTAACAATATCAGATGTTGCTAATGTATTAAGATCAGACACGATATCGCTTGTAGCAAGTGTGTTGATATCGGATACTATGTCTGATGTCGCTAATGTATTTAAATCACTTACGATATCTGAAGTTGCTAGCACATTAATATCGGTTACGATATCACTTGTTGCTAATGTATTTAAGTCTGCTACCACGTCTGAAGTAGCTAGGATAGCTAAGTCTGCTACCACATCTGCTGTACCTAATATATTTAAGTCAGTTACAATAGCACTAGTTGCTAAAGTATTTAAATCAGATACAAAATCTGATGTAATTAAACTAGCTTTGGCTGCTACTGATGTAACATTACTAGCAATACCTGCTACTGTTGTAACATTGCTAGCAATACCTGCAACCGTTGTTACATTACTAGCTACTCCTGCAACCGCAGTTACATCACTAGTTATAGCACCAAGTGCAGATAAGTTAGTTGCAGTAATAGTACAAGCTGGATCACCATCGCCATCAAACTCTAGTATTTTGTTTGCTCTACTTGCCTTAACAGGTAATTGCATATCAAAACCTGTAGTTGTTTCTGCTAATGGTAGACGTATGGATCTTGATGAACTCTCTTCTCTTTCTGCCATCATAGCCATCAATACGTCAAGCTGTGTATTCAATGCAGTTACATCAAAAGATGCGGCAGGAGTAAAGTCTGTAGTTCTTTCTACTACTATGTCTCGTACAATTACTATGCTGTCATCTGCTGTAGCACCAGCACCTAAAGTTACTGTGCCTCCAGCTCCAAATTCATATGCACTATCACTAGCATTGGTTGTACCTTGTACACTAAACTGTGCAACACTACTAGGCGCTGCATTATAGGTTAGTGCTGTGCCATTACGGAATACTTTAATGTCTCCTGTGGCAAAAAATTCAAAACCAATCGTAAATACTGTTTGTCCACCTGTAGCGGTGTAGGTATTTCTTGGCGTATTTTTAGCTGTTGCTATTGTCATCTTAGTACCTCTATTCCTTGATTGTATATTTTTTTAAACAATCCATCAAAGAATATCAAATTATTGAATGGAATTAAACGCTTAAATGTTTGCGCTTTTTCGTCAAATGGAGCATCTGTACCTAATGCATGTATTATATCAGCAAACATTCCAGGTGCTGGACCAATAAATTCTCCTGTTGCATCAGCAATATTGGCTTCTCCAAACCTACCTGGTATACCTATCATTGGTCTTACTCCCATTGGTGTATCAAACATGCCTTCTGATACAACTTCTAAGGCAAAGTTTACATCTCCTACTAAACCAGTTATACCTGACATTTCGATTGCACGATACATTTTTTCTTCTGTTGATTTATGTTGATAGTACATAGGATTTTTTAAATAATCTCCCATTGCTGCAAAACCAACCATTGCTGTCAAACCTTTTATTACATCAGCTTCTCTGCCTGATAGCCCTGATAGTAATAATTTTCTATTTGCGGCAAATGACCATGCATAAAACTGAAATGGCAATGCTAAGAAACCATTATTAAATTTACCACCATATTTAGTTTTTTCAAAACCTCCTAAAAACCTAAATACAGAATTATCAAATGCTTCTGCTGTACCTTCATCATGTATACGAATAACACCAAACATCATATTGGGTTTGTCAGCCAGACTAGGTGTTATTATAGTTCTTTGCACATCTTGAAACGATGCAAATCTTAATTTATCACCATATTCTAAACCATTTTTTGTTGCCGCCCATTCTTTCTGTTTAGTATACAACATACCATTTGTTGTTTTATGCATAGGTAGCTTGCCTATTGCTCTTGCTTCTTGTTTACTTATACCATAACTAGCTAATCTAGTAAGATCAAACTCTGTTGCTGTGCCATTAGCAACTTTTTGTGTATCTTCTAAAAATCTATGTGTTGAAATGTGTTGACTCATTTCTTTCATTTTATGTGTCCAAGCAGATAATAAGTTCATATGATAAAAAGGAGCTTGTACTGCTTCTGTTGGTTTCATTATTCTTTTATCAAAGAATCTATCAAATGCAGATACACCACGACCAACTCTTTGTTCAGTATTAGCCATTTGTCTATGCGAACTATTATTCATCACAACATCAAACACATCTCCGAGCCAAGCATTTTGAGCAATTTGTTCATTAAATTCTTTTTTATCTGCTGCAAAAAAATGTTTACTATTTAGATATCTCATAGTGTTTGATACTCCATGCACCATAGGTATACGTGCAAAATCTACAATAGATGCAAATAAAACTTTACCCATCATTGCTGTACTAGCCCAGTTTCTTATAGTTGCTGGCAATCTAGATTTCATAAAACTATCTGGATCTGCTGTATTAAATAAATTATAAACTTTATCTCTGCTGTCTATTAAATGATTAGTTAACTTTGTTATTTCTTTAAAGTCTCCATTGCCTTTGTATTCAAATTCAAGCAAATCCATTTCTATATTCCATAATTTATTTTCTGCTGTTGCATCACCAAACTTTCTAGTCATTTCAATTCTTTTGTGCATACGTTCTGAGTATGCTCTCATTAAATAATTTATATCGTTAACTAAAAATGGCATTAATTCTTTATCAGTTGCATCAATTGAACGATGATGTAATGCATTTTCTGCTGTTATTGTTCTTCCTGCATCAGGACTGTATTGTTGTATAGTATCACCATCCATATCAATGTTTTGCGCATCTCTAGTTATGTCTTTAATAGTTTTGTCTACTCTAGCGTTTACTTGATAGATGTCTAAAGGATCTGTAATGTTTTTATTACGCACAAATGAATTATATAAAATACCTCTAAAAGTATTTTCTTTTGGCACAGTAAAGTATTTAGGATTAAAGTTATCATTTAATTTTTTACCAACTAAATCTATATCTTTTTTTGCTATAGTAATACTTTGATCGTCTATTAATGCTTTAATATTACCTTTATCATCTATGCTAGTAATTTTACCTATTGAACCATTATTTCTAACTTGCATACCTTTAACCATACCAAACTTTATTTCTAATTTAGGTAATACTCCTGGTGCTACCCAATCTTCATTTAAGACATTATCTAATATTGCATCAATATCATAAATACGATTAACATAATTTTCTACTAATGGATCAAATGCTTGAGCTGTGCCATCTAATAATTCTTTTTCTTGAAATTGAAATTGTTTTAATTGTTTTGATGCATAGTCTCTATTTAATTTTATTCTATCTAATCCTGCTTTATCATTAGGATATTTTTTTTTATGTGCTTTTAACATTGCTGTTGCTCTAGCTACATTGTTTGTATATATTTCTACTTGATTAGCTATTGTTTTTAAATTTTTAAACATACCTAACTTATCTGCTTCTTCTCCAATCATGCGATATATAGTACTTACTTTATCTGCTACTTCTTTTATTTCTTTTGGAGCTGTTGCATAATATTCTTTGTCTCTAATAGCTTTAGTTATAAGTTCATTAAACTCTCTAAACTTAATTGGTTCTTCTAAATTTTTTCTACCACCTAATTTTCTAATACCGCTATCTATTACATCTCCTGCTCTTATACCTGTAGCACCAAGATTATAACCAGCTACTTGATCTGATACAGAATCAACTTGTTTTCTATATTTTTGAAATGCATCTTGTAAAACTTTATTAAATCCACCTACTGTTTTAAAATGATTTGCTGTTGCTTTTACTAAAGCAGATTGAGGTACAGCATATCCAGCTTTTGCTGCTCTTGTAACTGTTGCTGAATCACCAAACATTTCTAAAGCTAAGTCTGCAACTTTATTATTCATGTCTTTATTACGCAGTTTATTATTTAATAATTCACCTATAGGTGTAATAAATCTATCAACATTTTCTGCAAACCAACTTCTTTCTGAATCTCTACCTGCTGTTTGTCTACCAACTTTTGATGCACGTATAGACTCTAATACTTCTTGATTTAATAAATTTTCACCATCAACTTGATCATAGCCATCTGGTGCTTGCCCTTTCTTTTTTATATGTTCTTTTTTAATTAAAAATTTTAAATAATCATCAGACGATGCAAATTGATCTGGTAGTTTTATACCACCAGCAACATCTGGATTAACATATGTGCCATCTCTAAACTTTCTTTCTACTATTGCATGATCTATTACTATAGTATCTTTTTCTAATTTTCTACCATTGTATAAATCACCAGCATTAAGTATTTTGACTGGTCTATCTATGCCTTCTAACTGACCACCATTTTCTAATTTATAACTAGCACCATCTACAACACCATCAATTTCTAAATCATATGTAATAGGACTATCAGCATCATACATATCAGATACAAACGTATCATTTTCCATATTCCAAGATTCTTTAAATACTTTTTGTGCTTTTTCTTCCGATGATTTTAATGTTAAATCTGGATCATCAAATCCTTTTACACCACGTCTACCAAATGCAGAAATTATACTACCACCAAGTAAAGCGCCAGCACCTACATACATAACTGACTCTGTTGCTGTTGCTGTTGGATCATAAGCGTGTCTTATTGGTTCAGCAGATCCTATAGCTGCCGCACTATATCCAGCTCCTTTTACAAATCTTGTTCCAAACGTCATGCCTTTAACAAATGGTATAGGCAGATATGTAATTGGATCGCCAAATGCAGCAATAATTTCTGGCATAAAACCACCATTATCTCTGATGTCTCTTAAATGATTATTGTAATGTATTTTTTCTTTAAGATAATCAAAGTGTTCTTGATTTCTTATATCATTAAAATAATTAGAATAATAACTTAATCCTTCATCTTCTATTTGTTTATCAATATTTATTATTGGTTTTTCAGGAAAATCTAAAAATGAATTTTCATCAGATATGAATACTTGTCCTATTGGTTCTAGTTGCCAAGCAGCACTAACAGTATCCCAATAAGATGGATCAGCAATATATTCTTGCCTACGACTGGCCATTGGCGTTTGTGCAGGAAGCGGACCATTTTCAAACCATTTTTCTCTTTCTATTACTGCCATTATCTACCTTTATATAATGGTGAAAATTGTTTAGCTAAAATATTAGCACTTTCTGTAAATGTCTTGCCAAAATTTAAATTTGTTTTTATATGCTTGTCTATATTAGTATTGTTATTTGCGCTTCGTCTTTCTAATTCTTGTCGTGTATATTGTATATTAGCACCATTGATTCCATCTGTTGTCATTGGTCTAGCATTAGAACCATCAGGATTAGGTAAATACATAACTTGATATACTACACCATCAGCATTGACTGGTTGTCCTATAGATACAAGTTTTAAATTTTTGCCTAAAATAAGTTCTTCTTCTATTGCAAATTGTTTATTTTTAATGTTTTTTAAATTTGCTTTTTCTATAATTTCATTTTGAATTTCATAATACAACGCTGTTTTTTCCATACTGTTTCGTTTTGTTGTACCTGTTGCGCCATATTCTTCTATATGTTTTAAATAATTTTCATCGTATAAGGGCATTAAAGTAAGAGGATCATAAACAGGTTCTTTATCTATAGGCAATCTTGATGGATGTGTATTAAAATATTTGTCAGTACTATATCTAGTAAATACTTTTCCATTATCATAATCTATTTCATCTGCATCATCTGTTGATCCTAAATATGTAAAAGAATATTCACTAAATCCATAATCTTCATTTTTAATTAATCTATTCATTATTTTTAATGTTTCAGATTCTATACTTTTTTTTGTTTTTGTTTGAGCTAAATTTATTTTAACTTGTCTAGAAATTTTATTATAAAAATTATGTCCTAATATATTATCAGCTCCAAAATTTACATCACTAAATTCTTTACTAACAACTTTTTCTATAGCAAGACTAATAGCTCCTGATGTTTCATCGTATATTTCTTTAAAAAACACATCATTTGCTTTTGGTTCTAAAACTGCATTTCTTATATAAAGATCAGCAGCTTCTTCTGCTGATGATGTTAAAGAAGCAGCAAATAAAAGATTATCAAATTCATCTTGAGCATCTGCTGAAAGTTGTGGTATTTTATCAAAAATATTATTTGCAACTACAGTTCCATTTTCTGTTTGAGATATTCCTGATGTAGCATTTAGCCATGCTTCGCTAGTTAACAATCTAATTATTTCTGGTTTTCTTGTTAATAATCCTTCTGGATTTTGTTTTTTTTGTGCAGCTATATCATTTCCTGGCCCAGATAAAAATAAATTTTGTTCATTAGTTAATGTATGATATTTTGATGCTAAATAATTTCTAAATTTAGGTCCTTCTAATGATGTGTAAATATTATCTTCATCAAGATTTGTATTTTTCATATCTTGTATTGCAAGATATTCTGTTACTAATTCTTTTGTTTCTTCCGTTCCATGAATTAAAGATTGACTAAATGCAATTTTATCTGATTTAGCACTTAAAGTTTGCTCATCAATAGAATAGTCTAATCCACTAGCCTGTAATTGTTTTGTATTTTTTATATAATTTAAATTTTTATTAATAATATTTTTTTTACTATATAAATCTGTTATTAATGTTCTTTGTTTTGATAACACGCTCATAACTTTATTTCTTGCTATTTGATTATCTGTGCCATCTAGTCCTAAATCTTTTAATGTTATTGACTCAGTTTCTCCGTCAGCATTTACTAAGGAAACTTTTTGTCCTTGAAAATTAAACAAAAGCTCAAGATTTTTTATATTAGAATGTGTTTGTGCTAATGAGTCAACGCTATCATAATCAATTTGTAAAAATCTTTGCGCTCTAACTCCTGCATTTAACATTAATTGATATGGTTTATATAATTGTGTTGACCATATATGAGCGCTTTCAATTCCTTTTAATGCTTTTTGATCTGCTTCTTTTTTTAATTCTTCCAAAAGTTTTAATCCTTCTGTAGGATCGCCAGCAAATAAAGAACCAAATTGATCATCATAATCTTGTGCTGATTTATTAAAACTTGCTCTACCATATCTTAATATTTTATTGTATTGTCTGTCTGCTATTGCACTTCTAGTTCTTTCAATATTTGTTTTTACATTACTATCAAATATATTTTTAAATTCATTTGGTATTGTTTCTCTTAATGCTGCGATTGGTTCTGATATATTTGCATCAAACAAGGATGTAACTTCTGCAACATCTTGATCAAATCTAGAATTTTCTTTACTTAATTCTTTTTCCATATTAAGTATTTCATTAGCTGTACCTAATGCTGCATCTGAAAATGCTTTAGCAGCTTCTTCATCAAAAGTAACAGCACCCCAAGATGTGCCTAGTAAATTTTCTGGTGTTTTATAATTTTTTGCTATTTTACGAGTTCTTTCGATACCATCAGCGCCAGTATATGTTATGTCTTCATATACTATAGTTGCTCCAGCGCCTAATTTTTTACCTCTTTCTTCTTCATATTTTTTTGTTTCTGCTGTAGTATTATCAACAAATCGTCTTAAACCTTCTGACAAATTAAAACCAGCAGCTCCTTGTTGTTGTGCTGCTCTTTCTAATGCACGACCTCTGTTTACTCCTATCGTAGCAGGATTAAATAATCTTCTTTTTTGAAATTCAAATGCCATTATGTATTAAACCTCTTCATAAATGATGAACTTGTACTTAATGCTTGATCTGCCGCAGTATAATTACTAAAGTTAGCACTACTTGAACCTACTGCTTGACTACTTCCTGATGCTCCTTTTAAACCACTAGCAGATGTTGCTACAGTTGTTACACCTTTAATTAATGCTTGTTGAAATGCTGATCTAGTAGCAATCTTAGTTGATTGTAATTCTATTCTAGATTCTTGTGAAGCATATGCTAAGTCTGCATTACGTCTTGTTTCATTAATAGCTATAGCATTTAACTCTTGATGATACTGAGATTTATTGTATTGCATTGCTGCTTCAAAAGAATTGCTCTGTCCTATGCCACTAGGAGATAACAATGCTCTATTGGTTGCCTGTCTTCTTAGAAATTCTTGTGCCAATGCATTACCTTTTTGCATTGTTTCTAATTTAACACTCATTCTATTATCTTTTATTTGCTCTTGTTTATCCTGATACGCTTGAGTAGCTAAAGCATTTTGTGCTTTTTGAGCTGACTTTGCTTGCATAATAGAAAAACCAGCAAGACCAATACCAGACACAACAGCTAATGTACCTGCTGTTCCTGCGCCTGCTCCCATTGCCATAAATACTGCTGGATGACACATTAGTAATAAACCTCCGATGTTATACCTAAAACCCTCATTGGTAGTGGCGCTGTTTGCGATACTGTCAATGTTGGATCTTTCTCATATCCAAGTGTATGCACTTCTTTTTTCCCTGTCAAAGATTGTAATCCAGTTGTATCGTCATTGGGATTACTACCAATCAAAACTTGATTAGAATTAATCGTAACATTATATGTGGTTGATAATTCTAATATAGCTTTACCTATCTTACGTGGCTTACCTGTTAACACACCATCACCTAATCTAACATCTTGTGGCAAGGTTTCTACCGTAATGTCATAGTCCATGCCTATATCACAGGCTGCTGCTGGCGATGGCAAAGTAACTGTACCTGCTGCCGTTACTACACCACTACCATAATAGAAAAAATCTCCATCTTCTGTTGAGCCTGATGTAGCATGTACTGTTTTACCTATCTGGGTAATACCAGTAAATACACGACTGGTTAAAAATATTAAATCTGTATTATCGCTAATTGATGCTGTAACTGGGCTAACTGATATTATGTATTCGTTAGATCCTCCTGTTGCTGTAACACTTGTAACTGTATGTGTTGTTCCAGTACCAGCAAATTGAAACGTATCTCCTTGATTAGGACTAGCTGTTGCACCATCAATAATAAACTGACTTACACCAGCAGATACAGCACCTTTATTTTTGACTGTGCCATGTGGCTGATAACTACCTGATATTGTTTTAGTAAATGACATATCAGTAGGTATATCAAATTGTGTAGTTGCAAACTGCTCTAAGTAATATGCAGTACTACCATCAATAGTTCTTTCTACTAATGAAAAAATAGTAGACGACAAACAAGCAATAGACTTGTAGTTACCATCAGTATTCCATTGTGTCCATCCAAATATCTTTTGTTCTTTTTGACTATTGTAAATACACATTGTGCCATCACCGCACACTAAGAAATATAATTGTTCAGTTCTATCTGGTAATGATGTAGCTGTTGCTGTATCAGTAGGCGTAGTAATTAAATGTGATGACTCCAGGCTAGTATTGTTACTATCAAATAATTCTGTGGTTGAAGCAAAAACATAATCTCTTATGTTCTTACCATTTTTTTGTATATACAAAGTACCACCATCAAATGGTCTTGGCATACCAGCTTGTTGTACACCAAAGGATGTTTGTCTAATAATCATAGAATCAGTTGGTGTTATATTCTTGCCTGTTTGTGGTCTAAGAAAAAACTCAGCTCCACTAGTAAAAACTTCTAATACACGCCCAGAAACTAAATGTCTTATTTCGTTGATTTGATCTGATGCTATTTGCATTTGTAAACTTTCATCATCTTTTGCTGTGCCTACATCAAAATTAAAAAATGATCCTACTTTGCTAGAAGTTAAATAGTCAGGTGCTGTTGCACTTCCACCAAAATATAATCGTTGTTCATGAAAGCATACTGCTCTTGGAAATCCATTAGGCTCACTATACAGTTGCTCATCCCAGTTTCTTGTAGGTGGATGGCCTACTATTTTAACACTAGCGCCACCACCATCTACAGATTCTGTTGCTGTATCACTTGCACCAGCAGTAAAATTAAATCTGTCATCATCAACAACAGTAATAGTAAATGTACCATTAATATTTGCTGTTGCTAATCCATCACCATCTACATCAAAAATATCTTGTGCGCCTGATATTGCAATACTTGCACCTGTAGAGAAACCATGTTGTGCCATAGTAACTTCCACAACTCCACTACCTTGTCTAGTTCTAAATGGATTTGCATCTAATTCTATTTCAACGTCATCTAATAATGTGCCTGTTACAACTGTTGACGATGTATAGCCTGTAATAAATATTTCTGCACCATGATAACGTACACGTGTATTAACATAAGAACTTGTCCAATATGCAGCAGATGTCGTAAGCGTTACGCCTGTTGTTCCTTTTGCAGTTTGATTTATGTCTAATGTAATAGAATCACTAGCAAATTTAAAATAAGGTTGATAAGTTTTTTCACCATTAACACTTACATCAAATTGAAATACAGACAATGCAAATGTAGTCGCACCAGTTCTTTGTAAAATTCTAGGCGCAAAACTTTTATGTGCAATAATCATAGTGTCAGCTTGCTGAGTTATAGTTAATTCCATTAATTCTGCTGTTTCAATACCAGTTGAAGTAATTGTTTGCAATAAAGTTCCATTACTACTGTAGATAGTTATTACTGTGTTAGTAAAAAGAATGATATATTCTTGATCATCACTAAAGATAAATGGTTCTATTCTTCCATTGCCTGGAGCGGTTGCACGATAAACTGTGCCTGGTCTTCTTTCAATACCACCTTGATTAAGAGTCAAGACATTACGAGCTTTCTTTAATCCTTGCTCATATGCTACAACATCAACCCTAGATACAATCTTAGGATCTATTTCGCCTCTTACAAAACTGGCTTGATGTATTCTTTGTGTTGGCATCCATTAGCTCGATACTGTTGCGTTAACATTATTAAAATGCGTGCGATTTCTTCTGTTGCGTATTCTATTAACATCCAAGCGTTTACTTGTTTGTGCTTGGCCATCAGTAGATTTAGCAATAGCTATTTGTCCTAATGCTCTATTTCTATACAACTCAGACAAACTATCATTTCTTGCAATCGCACCTGCAAATAAACTAGCAAGTTCAAATACCATACATTGTTTAAAGTACGGTGGAAACTCTGCTTCACTAGCCTGGAATGTATAATCACAAATCAATGTATCACCTGAACCTGTGTCAGCAAAAATCTTATCACCATATCTATCATAAGCAATTACATTGTCATTAACAGTTACTGTGTGTATTAACAATGCATCTGCTGGTAATTGATAAGATGCTTGAAATCTACCTAATGGGTTCTCTGCTAACTTAGTTAGCTGTACTTGTTTAGTTGCAAATCTCCAGCGTATTCTGGTAATCATTGCTTCTAATGTTGATTCGTATAATTGTCCAGCTACAGTTGATTCTGTTGTAGCTTCTTCAAAGCTAGTTATTATGTTAGCACCCACTAGCACAAGGGCTTTGTTGCATATATCAAATCTAGTTTCTGATAACATAATACCTCTCTATAAAAAGATAATGAGGGAAGGGTGTAGTCGAGCCTTCCCTCAAGATCAATCAGTACTTACGTACCGTTAGTTGTTGTAACAGTTGCCGCACCTGATGCAGATGTAACCACTAACATATCAATAGTTACTGTACCACCAGTAGTTCCTGCTACTAATATTATATCGTACTGTTTCAAGTTTGCAGTTACCGAATTGAAGTAACCACTACCTGCAACTGTAGCTGGAGCATCTGCTGTATTGTAATGAAAAACATTACCAGTTCCGCCACCTGCGACTAATTTTAAATTTGCTGCTGTTAAAGCCATGATTAACCTCCGTTATTCAGTAATCTGGATTTGCATGAAGCCTTCTGGGTCAATCGCCACAGCCTGCATACTCATCATAGATGTTGTTAAATGACTTACCTTCTCAGGAACGTAGTTTACCTCAGTCTTAACATCAGCACCTGTAGCAAGGCCAATAGCAGATTTATGGTAAGCATGACAATCTCTAGTTGTACTAGCAAGTGTCAATCCTGAATGTGTGAAGAATAAGAACCCTAACCATCTCTTAGCAGTCATACCGCCAGAGTAAGGTAGTTCACCTTCTCCAACATATTCTGCTCTTGAGAATTGGTCTAGTTGTAACAAGTCAGCCCATCCAGCAGGTGATACTACAAAATATCTTTGACCATCATCTGGAACATCTGCTTCACCAAATGTCTCATATGTTGTCAACGCTTTTGCAAGTGTCAATGCCGCAGAACCATGAGCAATGTTTGCAGCGTTTGAACCTGCATCTAATACGTCAATGATTAATTGGTCTGTTTGTCTACCTAAAGCTGCCGCAGCAGATTGAGCTAGAACTTGTCTTTCGTCTATGTTTGTTTTTAACTCATCTAGTGTATCAACATAATCACTTGCGTAGAAATCAGCTAGTGTTACGTCAACTGTGCTGTGAGCAATATCCATTGTTGGAACTTCGGCATGACGATTCTTAGTAACGGCTGTACCTTTTCCTACTTTCTGGAAACGAGCTTGGCTACCTTTTACATTTTTTGTCTGCCTTACAGTATTCATCAGCTTTGAACCCATACGTTGATATGCCATATGGACTTCTGCTTCAAACTGTTTAATAAAGGCAGTTGATATTGATGTACTCATCTTTTATCTCCTGTTAAAATTAAATTAAAATTTCACAGTTGTCCTTTATCCTTCAATTCGGTTGTCCATTTAGGGCCTATTTCCGACATAATGGGCTGTATCTCTACATCTACCTTTGGTAGATGCTTATAAAAGTAATACATTTCTATCTCATTTACAAGCATTGGTTGCTCTGCAAAGCAATATTTTTGCCATTTTAACCATCTTATACTACGTTTATGTTCATTAATTATAAAATTAAACAAGAAAGTATAGTGTGATTCTAGATATGTAAGCCATCTAAGATTGCCTTGCAGAAAAAATCTACGATGGTTATGCAATAAATTACTAGCTAAAAACCATACTGTTGCTTTTTGTGGATTAGTTTTACTAATAGGCATTGCACCCCATATAGCTACCACTTCATTTGTTTCTTTTTCAAAGATAGTAAAAGTATGCGTATTTGGTCTGTTATATCTAAATGGACTTATAAGCGCAGTAAGCGGATCAATGCCCATAGCAGCTAGTTCGTATTTATCTAACTGCTGTAGATTGGGCGCTAATCTAAAACAATCGTCTGGGATTGTTTTTTCTACATAAAGCATTACTTCGTTAACATTCTAAATGCAGCATCTACTTTTGCTACATAAGCCTCATCTCTAAATCTTGGATCGAAGTATCTTTTGTCTGTCATCATTGCTCTTGCATCAGCCATTGTGAGTTGTTTTTCTGGTTGTGTAAATTGTTCGGATCTTACTCCTGTAGTTTGCATTTCCATAATACGCTCTATAGCCTGTATGCCTTGTGCAGTTGTACCTAATGAATATTGAATAGCTTCAAATTCTTCTGGCGGAAAGTTCTTACTAGCCCAAGCATTGACTGCATCTACTCTTGAGTTTGCATTTTCACCCAATGCTTCCATTTCTGCTTCTAAATTAGGTTGTTGTGCTTGCATTGTTTCTACATAAGCATTAATACCAGCATCGTATTCTTCTTGCGTAAAACCATTTTCTTTAGCAACGCCTTCCCACCAAGTACTCATTGGGTTTTCTGTAACCATTTCTGGAGTAATGCCTTCTGGTAACTTAGGCATTTCGTAGGCTTCTGGCACGTTTTCTGCATGTTCATTAGCAAGTTCTTCCATTAATTTTTCTTTAATAGTTTCTTCTTTGCCTGTGCTGTATGATTCTAACTGAGTATATGACTTTGCCATTTCGTCAGCATCAACCTTGCCATCCTTCCAAAACTTCTCAGGGATATGCTCTGGTCGTTCCTCTTGCGGCACTTCGTTTGCAGGTACTTCATCTAGTATTTCTTGTTCAGTTATTTGTTCTTCAGCCATTGTTACTGTCCTCCACTATTTTTTGTGATTGTCCTTTATTGCTTCTGCGCTGTATTAAACCTACAATATAACGCTGTCCTTCTATATGTCTTAACTGATGATCAGATACTTCTGGTCCTGCTACGGTTTCAATCGTAATAGACCTTAGATAATTTAAAAATGTTTTACCTGCATCTGATGTGAATAATGCTCTTGATACTGCATTTAACGCTTCTTCCTGATCTGGCGTTCTTTCCATACCATCAAGCCCTATCAGCGTTTTGACTTTCTTTTCTGCCATGCTACACCTCATGTAATTAATTGTTCCACGTGAAACATTAAGGAAGCAAAGGTACTTTCATTAAACTGTGGGGGTTAAATGTGCTTCACTTCCCACTTGATGATATAAAATTGTTACCGAAAGTCAAGGACTTATTGACCTTCCATAACTCCTTCGGCTGGAGTGCCTTGTGCGGCTTGTTGCATCTGTTGCATTTGTTGCATTTGTTGCATCATTTGAGCCATTTCTTGTGGAGACCTAATTAATTCTTCTGGTATACCTAGTTTTTTCGCAATATATTTTGCTACTTCATCTTGTTTAATCATAGCATTAAGTAATTGTGGACCAACTCTGCCTTGTATTAATCCTAAGAATCTATCAATGTTTACTACATCTGATTGATATTGAGCTTGTGCTAATGGACTAGAAGATTTAATTTGTACTTCTTTGCCATTAACAGTAGGTATTTCTATACGCCCTTGTTTTTTAAGGATGTATATTACTCTTGCTAATACTGGATTAACTAATTCTGCTTGCAATCTACCAAACGCTGCACCTATTTGCCTGGACAAATCAGCTTGACGTTCAGCTACTTCTGTTGCAGACATTGGTGTTTTCTCATTTGGATTGCCTAACATATCATTGTATAACGCTTTCTTAATATTAGTTCTCATATCACGCAATACTAAGTCAGATACATTAAAGTTACCTGCTTGTGCTATTGGTTGTAAACCTGCGCTACCTGCTGCTTTCGGAATAACTGTACCTGGAATAAGTGCAATGTTGTCAACATTAATGACTCCATCATCTTCCACTTGATACATACCTGAAATACTCATTTGTGCGTTTTCTAATATTAGTTCTACAACTAAGTTAGACGTTTTTATTGCAGGCAACGCAAACTGTAATGGTCCTCTGCCGTATGTTTCACCAGAACATTTAGACCAACGATACGTAATGTATGGATTACTACCCACACCTTTGTATTCTTCATGATATATTTTATGTTCATAGTCTTTAGCTATAGCACAAAATATGTTTACTTCTTCTTTAGTTTGAGAATAATCACGATACAATGTTTCGATAATAGTAATTTCCTTGTCGGGGTTTGCTTCCATATCCATAGCCATCTTGTCATTGTAGATTGGAGTTGCATACGCAAACGTAAGTTCTTTTAATCTCATTTTACGTGTACGGTACACCGCATCTACTTTGTCATCATGGCCACTTGTTAAACATACTTGTGGTAATGGAATAGCTTTAAATCTTACTGGTTGAACCGCATCGCCTTCTTCAACTAATAAAACTCCTGTGCCTAAAGCTATATCAAGAAATGTTTCATGCACTTCTTGAGAAAAGTTTGAGTTTTGTAATATTTCAAAAACATACTCAGTAACTTTATCTAAAGCTAGATTAGTTTCTTTTTGCATATCTTCTGGCACTTCTGTGCCTGCAACAAACTCAGCCCATCTAGCATAGTTAGGTACTATGCCTGATTGCAATCTACTTGCAAATTCTTGTACACCTACTACTGCTGTCTCATCAAAGATATGATCGGTTCTTCTTCTGCCTGGAGTTTCTTGAAAAAATGATTCTCTTTGTGGTAAAGCATATTCATAACATTCTTCAAATACAGACACCCATTGATCTTTTAAAGATTTAGCATGAGCATATTTTGCTAATATTTTTTTAGCAGGATTTTCTATATTTTTAACATTGACACTTGGTTTACTTTCAATCATTAAGCACCGAGAGTTCCTTTAGTTTGATACGTATCAGCAACATCAAAACCACTTCCGCCTTTCTTTTTACCAGCCATAAGACTTCTTCTGCCACGTCTACCTGCTGCTACAGCTTGAGATAGTTCTAATTGCTCTGCTTTTATTTGTTCTGCTTCTCGTCTTTCTTCTTTGAGAGCATCTCTTTGCGCACGCCTATTTGCTTCTCTAGCGTCTATTTCTTCTCTTGTTGGTCCTGGTATGCTAGGTGTTCCTGTACACATTATCTGTTTCTCCTATCATGGATATTACGCTTTGGCTTCACAGTATAAACATCAAAAGCTCGTTTTGCTACAAAAGGTTTACTTGTCTTTCCTCCAAGCACTAAACTTCTCCCTTCTCCTGCACCTAACAATAAATACTGCAAGGCATCATGTATGTGTGAAAACCTATTCTTGTTTGGCTTCTCATCATAGCGCTCACCACTTGTTTGTATACGCTTGTAATGATAACCACCACTAAATCCTTTTATCAAGTTAATACATTTTGGATCAATTAACAAGCCTGATTCTCCATCTGTCATTCTTGTTAAGGTTGCATTAACTGCTTCTAATCTAATTAATACATCATTTGAAGGTGCTGGTCTAGCGTTTATTCCTTTGGATCTTAGTATTTGAAAGGGTGTTGCCTCATCTGTTTGCACTCTGTGGTCTCCTGCTGGATCACCAAAGATGTGAAATGTGCGTGGTGCATACAATGCCATGTGTTGTTTTAACAAATCAGAGTACCTTACAATACCCATATCCTCCGCTACCAGCTCATCTAACAATACCCATCTACCACGTATGCGTTGAGCAAACACACAAGCTGGAGTTAATCCAAAATCTATTCCCATGTAGATTGGTAACTTATCTGCAACCAAACAATCACTTCTGGCTACATGCACATCATGTCTAAAGGAATCATAAACAGGCTTACCATCTTCAATAAGTCCAAGTTTATTAAGGACATACACGTCTATCCAAGACTTGGTCTTACCTCTAATAATATTAGGGTAATAGTTTTTGGTAAGGTTGTTTATATTCTCTGCTTCGTCATTACGTTCGTATCGATCTACTGTTTTGTCTTTACCTATGATCTCATCCATTGCTGGAGGCTGATTAAAGAAAGTCCAGTTATCTGGTTTTACTAGCATTTTTGCTTCTTGTTTAGTGAGATAGTCAGGTAAGACAGTTTCTCCTGCAAGTATTGGCCACCAATGCTCAGTATCAGGAGCGTTGGTATCGCAAATAACGCCATACCAGCTAGGACCACCATCACGCATAGATGGATAACGGCCAACACGCATCGTGCAAGCATCAATAATACTCTTTGGAATTTCTCTTGCTTCATTTACCCATACTCCTGTAAGTTCAAGGGATAATAGTTTTTTGACATCTTCTGGTCTATCTAATGCTAAGAAGATAACTTCTAACTCAATATCACCTTTTTTAATCATGTGCGTAAACGGCACGCTATATAGAAACTTACCCCATTCTTCTTCTGGAAACCAGTCTAACCAAGTCTTGATGGTGGTTGTTTTAAGTTGCGGATTAGTATTTCTTATGACTGCCCATCTACTTTTCCTTATACCGTCAGCATTAGGCTCTTGTAGTAAAGCACGTCTAAGTATTTCAATACAACATGATACAGACTTGCCACTACCTACAGGTCCACGCAAACCACGAAAGAAACTATCGTCTTTCATAAAGGCTTTTACAATAGGACCAGGAGCTTTATAGTTGAGTGATGCCATACTTGACCGCTAATTCATAGAGTTTTTCTACTGCTTGTGGCGACATAGCTGACAAAATTCTATCTGCTTCCATGTCAGTTACAAAGTCTTTAGGGTAATGTTTCATGTGCTGAGTTTTAACTACTACACGCACTTTACCCCATTGTTCTTTAGTGTATACATTAGGGTTTACTACATCTTTAGGTACATTAGTCCAGCCATCATTCATATACTCTCCTTTTCAAAAAAATTTTCATAGTATTCGTTGTCTGCAAATGAATTTGTTATTTGTTCTTTTGTAAAAGATTGTTGTATAGAACTGTCTATACCAGAAGATACAATGTCTGCACTTGTTATATCTGGTATGTGTTTCTCTGAAAAATTATTATTTACTTCGTCTTTAGTAATCATTGTTGATATAAACTCACCGCCTTTTGTGCCAGGTTTGAATCTTTTAGTTTTTGTCTTTGGTATTGACTTTTCAAACTGAGGTGCTGCATCTCCAGCTTCCCCACCAATAGGAAAATCTATTTTTGTTTCTCCTAGATCACCAGAAATTTTACGATATTTTTGTACTTCGTTAAATACTTCTGCTGTTTCTATTCTATTTTTCATATGTGGTGTACTAGCTTCTTCTAAATTATCTTGTATAGATTGTATTTTTTTTGTAATAGATTCTTTTGAATGTAACATTTGTTTTAATATTCTTGCGCGTTCAAAACCTATGTGAGAATCGCCTGGATATTTTGGATTAGATTTATCATTACCTTCAACAAGCGCATTAAAATATAATATTTGAGACTCGGCAGAGTCTACTTTTTTATTTTTTGTTAACCAGCCTTCATAAGCATCTAACATTCCTTTTCCTTTGTTTTTACCTCTACCTCTTTCCATTTGAAACAAACCATATCCTGGTCCGCCATCATCTTGTTTTTGTTTGTAATCATAACTATATTTTGTTTCAACACCAAAATTACCCATAATAGCTGACACAGCACTATCTGAATAATTTAATTTTTTTAAGAGATGCATAAGTTCATTAGCATTAACTCTAGCAATATTTTTTTCAGTATCAGTTGCACCGCTTCTAAATTTAATATCCATTAGACTGCCTGCTGGTCATAAATAATAGCTTTAGCCATCTTCTCTGCATCTTCAACACTATGACCTTTGATCATCTTGTACTCTACATACTGGTCATACTGTCTTTGCTTTTCTTTGTTACGTAAGACTTCTTCGTTGGCTATCATGTTAGCCGCACGCTTCTCAGCTTTCTCCATCTTAGTAAGTTTCTTTTTGGGTGTACCGAGTGGTTTTACTTTTGGCATACTACCTCCTAGCAGTTCCAGGCTCTTAATGATTTGTTGATTCTTGACTGCGGATCTCTTGCAGTCTTAGCTGACGTTAGTTTAGACTTCATGCCTTTCATCCTAGCGCAGAAAGACTTACGCCTAGCTTTGTCTTTACTGGTCTTAGGTTTGGGTGCAGGGGGTTTTAAGTTACCGCCTGTAGAATTGTTGTAACTGGCTCGACCTTTGGCATTTAACCCACCTTTGGGGTTCTTACCAGCTTTACGTTGCCATGCTGGAGTTGTCATTAGTACTTAATTTTTTTTGGTTTAGGTGTTTTGACCTTCTTTTTCTTCATACCCTTCATGCTTTCTTCTCCTTTTTCATTTCAGCTTTCGCTTTGAGATGTTTAACCAATAATTTTTTCTGCATCCCTTTGGACAAATCCTTAAAGTGCATTAATGGTTTACTTGATTTTGTATGAGTCTTGCCTGAATGTAAAGAACCATCTTTCATTTTGTGAGTTTGGCCTGTAAACAAACTACCAGACTTAGTGTAATGCGGTACGCCTTTCATTATGCACTCCTATACTTTTTGGTTTTACTTGCGATGTCTTTTGGCTGACTACTAAACTGCTTACCTTTGGCCGTATCTGCTCTTTTCTTGGCCGTAGTCTTAGCATATTCTTTGGCAGACAGTCTGGCAATAGCTTTCTTTGGTAGATAGCGTTCCCCAGTCTCACTTGATTTCTTACCTGACTTCGTACCCCAGTCTTGCTTGGACCATTTAGATAGTTTGTTGCTAGATTTTTTTGCACCTGAGTATGTACCACCAGACTGCTTGTAATACTTAACGGCTAACTGCATGGCTCTGGCTGAGTGTTTACCACCCATCTTAGCTTTGGCTCTGGCTTTCGCTGCGGCCCATTTAGCAGGGTTGCGTTTGGTTGCGGTACTCATTACGTACCTAAGGTCTTTTTGGTTTTCTCTGCTTGCTTTCTTGCCGCTCTGCGCCTAGTTAAGTCTCTACGCTGCGATGGGAACAAGGTTCTAACATCACCGCCAAACAATGTCTTTTGTGATGCGGTACGCCTGGTCTCTTTGGCTTGCTTTGCAGACCTTGCTGCATCTGCCTTCCCAAACGAGGATGACTTGTACGTACTATCTTGTGCTACTGGCAATAGTATTCCTGTATAGGCCTTGCCTGTCTTTTGTTGGTAGATATCGGCTGCTTCTCTGGTTACGCCTTTATCGTAGTCCTGAATCCTTGCACTTGGCGGTATTGCTAATCGTCTTTGATAAAACGTTACGCCTGGCCCTTGTACTCTTTTGAAGTACTTAAAGAACGGATCTTGCATCTGTCTTCTTAAATGTTCTGCTCCAATCATTTCTTTACTATAGCTAAAAAAAAATATATTTCAAGTGCGAGTTCTGGGAAAAAATAATGCGTGTATACTACCTCTTATGTAAGGTCAGAGTGATTTTTTAGAACCCCCCTTGCCTTATCGGGGGTCCTACGCCTTTACGTTTTCTGTAGAAAAGTTAGAGCAGTTATCCTAGATCGATATGTACTTTGAAGTCACCAACAATCTGATGCTGATGTTTATCGGGTGCTTTGAATCCTGCTCTGTCTAATATGTCTTTGGCACTTTCCATCTGCACGTACTCACTCTTTGCTGTCTGAGATAGCTTAGCCAATGTACTTTGAGCCTTAAGACTGTTGATGCCAAAGGATTCTTGGATCTGTTGATACATGTACTCGGCTACATGAGGCTTCTTTAATGTTTGATAGCCTTGTGATGATGCACTACTTTCCTTGAATCCTGCACGCTTTGACGCATCTTCGATAGAACATCCTTCGCTCAC
>Ga0228624_1000461_pt1 | contig 21154 bp, 25 predicted proteins | sample 29DmetaG_FD_182744 | JGI IMG/M metagenome (GOLD analysis project Ga0228624, IMG submission 182744) | Seawater microbial communities from Monterey Bay, California, United States - 29D | ecosystem: Environmental > Aquatic > Marine > Coastal | place: USA: California | collected 2016-10-10 | reverse complement strand
GTTCGGTGATAAGGCGAATGCGTATCTGGATGAGCGCTCGAATAATCCTCGCTTTGCCGTGAAGGATCAGATGCGCGAGTATAAGCAAAGTGGTGGTGTTGCGCAAAAATATGAGCGTGTCCAAGGAGGGCCGTTCCGTGAATGGATTCGTGCGGTGAAGGGCGAGGGGCCTGAACCCGGTTCGAACTTCGATTATGCAGCGCCGCTTTCCGAAATCTGCTTGCTCGGTGCGTTGGCACAGCGTGTCGGTGGTCGTATCGAGTGGGATGCGAAGAACATGCGCGTCACGAATCGTCCGGAGCTCAATGCCTTTATCCGTGGACCGGTTCGTAGTGGCTGGGAAATGGGAGCCGACCTCTGGAGTTAATTTTTCATATAAGGGTGATCGATTTGTTAGAGTGATCGATCAGTATTGGGTAGAGGTCGTGCCTTATAGGGAGGTGCGGCCTCTTATTATTTTAAGATGAAATTTCACTATATCCCTCAACCGCAGACCTGGCTTGCCTCGACGATACTGTTTTTCAGTGGTGCGCTGCAGGTCAGTGTGGCTGCGCCAGTGCCGCAGATATCGATTCCTTGGGTCGAGCCGATGCCGCGCTTGCCCGAGCCCTTGGTCATGCGTGACTGGGCGGAAGTCTCAAAGGCATACTATAGGATGGTGCTGAATGCATCGACACAACTCGGAGGTAAGGCGACGATTGCTCCTAAGCCACGGCGGATCGACCTTATCGCTCAGCCAGTTTCGAGTGAGTATGTGCGCACGCCACGGGGCGAACCAGGCTGGGCCGCCAGTTATTATGGCGGAAAGGTGAGAACTGCTGCGCCGTTATTGGAGCGAGTCGATGCCGCAGTGGATTTCAACTGGAAATACGACGCGCCCGATCCAAAGCTTAAGAGCGATCATTTCACTGTTCGATGGCAGGGTGTTTTACGGCCACAGGAGAACCGTGAATACACCTTTTGGATACAGGCAGACGATGGCGCGCGAGTCATGATCGAGGATCGCGTGTTGTTTGAACATCTGAAGGGACCCTTTCGAAAAAGCAAAAAGCTCTACCTGCGCAATGATTACGCTTATAAAGTGGTGATCGATTATATCGAAAAATCCGGTGAAGCGAAGATACAGTTCCACTGGGATTATCCACAGCTCGATTATAGTCAACAGGAGCGCGTGGATTTTGCGATGCCCTCGTATTTAGGGTCAGGGATGGCGCAGGAGATCTTTACCTGTGTCTCACCGGTCGTGGGCGCACGCTTAATGGGGCAAGATTTGCGCGAGCAAGTCGGCTTTGATTATGTGCAATCCGCTAAAAACTGGTTTGATGAGACGCATGGTTTGTATCGTCACGGTCCGGGCAAGCAGGGCCCCGTATTGCACTCCGGCATCTACGGTTATTGGAGTTCGGTGTATGGACTCATGCTGGCTGACCTGTATCCTCAAGATCAGGAGTTTCAGGAGCAAGCCGACAGGATCTATGCAAATTTCCTGAAGATTGCCGAAGGAATGGGCTGCCCGGATGAACCAGACTATTACCATTACGGCTTTAACTTGAAGACTGGCCTGCGCGATGGTCGCAATGAGCCGATGAATCGAGTCGGCAATGCGCCGAATGTCGCTTGGATCTGTTTGCTCGGGTATGAAAAACTCGGCAACCCTGCGATGTTGGCCGCGGCGCGCTCGACGATGGAGTGGTATATCAAGAATCCGGGGCGTTATGAAGCCACTTACTTTATGGGCCCGCTGACAGTCGCGCGTTTGAATGCGCAGCACGGGCTGTCGTTACCGATGGATCCAGTGCTGGCTGCGTGGTTTGGCGATGGTGAGCGTAAGATGCATCCTTGGCATGTGACGCAAACCTCGCGCTTCGGCGGTATCGATTGCGCGGGCCTTGATGCCGCCAAGTGGAACTTGGAAGAGGGGACATTTCATGCCTTCACCATGAGTAGCTTATTGGGGCCGAGTTGGATTGTGCCGGTCGCGCGCTATGATCAACGCTATGCGAAAAGTATTGCACGCTACGCGCTCAATGCCGCCAATTCAGTGCGCCTGCTGCAAGGGTATCAGCTCGATTGGGACCATCAGGATCACAAAGACTGGAAAGATGAATGGGACCCTGACTACTTGTTGTTTTACGAAGCGTTGATGCCATGGGAGCCGAGCCGAGATAAGCAGCATGGCCCTTATGCGACGGGTGATCCGATTAAGAATGGTTGGGACACGCCTAAGGTGGGGCGCGATGACTATCTTGCAGAAAAAGAAAAGTGGTTCTCAAACTCAGACAACAACCTCGCGCTGTATATGGGCAACCACGTCGGGTTTCTCGGCTCGATTTGTGAGCTCACGGACGTGCCGGGCATATTGAAATGGGATTGCTTAAAGACGGATTGGCATGCGAAACCAGCGTATCCGACTTCGATGATCTATAATCCGCATGCGACCATGCAGGCAATTTCGCTGTCTTTAAACGCGCCCTCGGATATTTATGATAGCGTCAGCGGCCAATTCATTGCCAAGGATCAGCAAACCACGTATCAGCTCACACTGGAACCGGATCAGGTGGTCGTGTTGGTTGCGGTGCCGGCAGGCGCGCATTTACAACAACAGGGGAGACACTTGACTGCCAATGGAATCGTTATCGATTTTAACTCCAACGCGCAACTCGTCGCTCAATAAATGAAACACTGGATACTCACGGCTCTCACTTCGTTCACGTTGACTCTGGCGTCCTTTGCGGACAGGGCTCAACGCCCCAATGCCCTGCTCATTACTGCCGGCGACATGGGCTGGGACTCTCTCGGGTACACGGGAAATACCATGTCTGGCATCTCACCTAACCTCGATACACTCGCCTCGGAGGGTATCCTGATTGAGCACTGTTTTATTAGCATGCCGATCTGCGGGCCTTCGCGCGCGTTAAACACCACCCGCTATACATATGTGTGGAATGGTTGGTCCGATGGTGAAACGCAGCAGTCTCGCACGATGGGAGAAGAAGTCAAAGGGCTCTTGAAGCAATATGCCGCGACTGCGGAAGACCAATCCTATACTGAACTTGTGGGTGTATGCTTTTAACCTCTGTGCTTTATCGAACGCCAAGGTCACCTCTTTTGTGTATACTGATGCCACTAGATTCAGTTGCCCTATTTGTATGACTGCTTCTATCTACTTTATAATTTAGTTTTTAAGAACACATATGTCAGAAAAAGAAGCCATACACTGGGAATCGAAACATGAGATTGCCGCCAAGGACAAGGTGCCGGTAAGGCAGAAAATCTGTTACGGTTTCGGTGGTTTGTCTGATTTCTTTATACAGAATACGATTCAGGCACTGGCGATTCCGATTTTTGCGGTAGGGATGGGACTCGACCCGCTTATTCTGGGCTTTGTGCTGGCGGGCACTAAGATCGTCAGTGCCATCGCCGATCCATTGGTGGGGATATTGTCGGACCGCACTCGCTCGCGCTGGGGGCGCCGTAAGCCTTTCTTGATCGCATCTGCGGTGCTCGCTGGGGTGTTACTTCCTTTAGCTTTTCGTGTCCCTGCTGTCAGTGAAACGTTACAGTTTGGTTATATCGCTGCGATTCTTTCGTTCTATTTTCTGACGCATTCTTTCTATGCGGTGCCTTACCTGGCGTTGGGCTATGAGCTGACCGATGATTATGACGAGCGAACCAACATCTTCGCTTGGAAGAGCTACATCGGAACCATTGGCATTTTTGCGGGTAATTGGGCCTATTGGTTTACGTTGCTTCCTGTTTTCGGTAACGAGATGAATGGTGCCCAGGTCTTGGGGGTGATGACGGGAGTCATCATTTTAATTGGTTCGGTGTTTGTGACTCGTGGGACGCGGGAGATCGGTGAGCGTAAACATGTTGAGATGCCGAAGGAGGATGAAATTCCAATCCGAAAGGCTTTGAAGGCAACGATGTCCAATCGCTCCTTTTTGATGATTCAAGGAGCGGTTTTAGTGGTGGCTCTTGGGATCGGGATTGATGCCACTATTGGCATGTATTTGCACGTCCACTACACCTGTGGAGGGGATAAGGTTTTTGCTTCTGTGATCGGAGGGGTGGGGGGCACGCTATCCACTGGTGTCATTTTTGTAGCGCTCGGTTTTGGCACGTGGCTATCGAAGCGCCTAGGGAAGCGGATGGCCGCTATGGTTGGGCTTGGAGTGATGCTTTTGGGTGGTTGTTCGATACCTTGGGCGATGAGTCCTGTCTTTCCATGGTTGATTGTAATTGTATGGATGCTCCACCAGTTTGGCAGTCAAATGTCGAACTTGCTATATAGCTCAATGATGGCGGATGTCTGCGATGAGGACGAATTGAGCACGGGGGAGCGCCGTGAGGGAAGCTACGCTGCTGCGGGTAGTTTTTTAAACAAGAGTATGCAAGTGTTAGTCTTGATTTTGAGCGGTGCGATGCCGCGCTTGGCAGGCTATGTGGATACTTCTGTGCCCCCATCGACTGAGCAACTCGAACGCATGAAGGTCTTGCTCTATAGCACCGACATTATCGGAGTATTACTCGCACTCGCGCTTCTCTGGTGCTACCCGCTCACCCGCGAACGCTGCAGGCAAATTCGAGCTAAGCTAAGCGCGCGAAATAAAGATTCCGAAGGATAGGGAACCTGCGTGAACTTGTTCATCATTTTTCAGTTCGATGACGTGTCGGGTATTAAAAAGGGACAGGTGTTTAAAAAGGGCAGGCTAAAGGTAGAAGGTGTGGGGTTCAAAATTAGGATCTGTTCTGCTTGCCAACGACTTGCGGATTTAAGAAAAAATCGCCTTGAAGACGCAATTAACCATTTTTTTAGCTGCGTTGGCGGGTTGGATGAACCGCAAACAGCAAGATCTAATCGATTATTTGCATGCGGTTCCGAGGAGCAACGCGACGACAGCGCAACGCAAACAAATGAAATACTCAAAGAACAGCTGGAATCTAATGACGTGAAGCTAAAGTTGAGCAATATCCAAAGACGTAAATTGGCGAAAACGGGCAAGAAGCTTGGTCGTCAGAGGCTGATGCAATACGCGAGTATTGTGACTCCCGACACGTTGCTTAGCTGGCATCGCAGATTGGTGGCACTGAAATACACCGCGAAGCGTAAGATCAACACAGAGCGACAAGAGGAGATGGCACTGATTAAAGAGCTCTGCGTGAAGTTTGCTGAAGAGAATTTGACATGGGGCTATGGCCGTATTCAAGGCGCACTGGAGAATCTCGGTTACACGATTTGTGAAGCAACAGTCGCTAATATTCTAAAGGCTGCTGGCATTCTCCCGGCTCCAGAGCGGATGAAAAAGAGCAATTGGACGAAGCACGACAGTGCGAAGATGGTGGATCGTAGATGCGCCCGAAGGGATGTGAGTGCGGGTGCCCTTTGGGCGGCATGAATAGCAAGCAATTTGTTCGTTCACACATGGCCACGATTTGTGTCGCCGATTTTCTAACAACAGAGGTCTGGACGGTGAGGGGGCTGGTTCGTTATCACACGCTTTTCGTGATGAATCTCGCTAAACGCCAAGTTCAAATAGCGCAGATCAGTTGCCAAATGAATGGCGAAGTGATGGCGCAAGTTGCCCGCAATCTCACCGATTCTGAAGATGGATTTTTAGACGGCATGGAATATTTCGTGTGCGATCATGATGTGCTTTTCACAAAACAGTTCGAAGCGATTTTGGATAGCTCGGATGTGAAGCTTTTGAGGACACGAGTGGCCACGCCGCAGCAAAATGGTTTTGCAGAGCGCTTTGTCAAAAGCATCAAAGAGGAGTGTTTGAATAAGCTCATCTTCTTTGGCGAAAACTCACTCAAAAAAGCCGTAGATGAGTATGTTGAGCACTATCATCATGAGCGTAATCACCAAGGATTGGATAATGTCATACCTTTCCCATACGCCCCTAGAAATGAGGGGCAGGGCGGTTCAGTCGTAAAATTTGAACGGCTAGGCGGGCTGTTAAATTACTATCATCGAGAAAATGGAGAGGAGGAGCCGCGAATCGCGTAAGAAAAACGGTTTGTTAGCCATCCCGGCAGGTGACCTGCGGTGATGGTATAGCGAAAATAGAATTCCAATACGGATTCTATGTGTTTTCGTGAATTAAATTAGTGAATGTATAATATGTTGATCCTTCGTGGATTATGAGAAAAGTTCTAATTCCGTAATAGCATCCCCACTGGTCCGGTGGGGATTTGATGCCATTTTTAGAAAATAGAAACCGGTTCGTAATACCATCCCCGTAGGCCGACCAAAAAGAATAAGCTGCGAACTTCCCAAAGGTTCGCAGCTTTTTTATGCCTCTATTGCAACTGCCGCTAGAGCCCTTTGCTGTCGGGGCTTGGCCGCTTTTGATTTCGGGCAGGGGTCGCGCTTCATTAGGGATTTGGTTCTCCGAATCTGACGCGCACGGGCGGGAATTTGAAGGTTTGCTCTGCTCAATTCTCCGTTTCTCTCCGTTTTCTCTGGCCTTAATCCCTAATGAAAAAAAACTTGGTAGGCGATTGGGAGCGCTTTGCGAACAGCTGACTCCCACGTCCCTTATGGTCGCCAGCGCTGTATTCTGTCGCTTCGAATATGGGCAACTTAGGATAGGCCTTCGATGGGAGCACTTGGTTGGGCGCTGGGAGATGTTTTGTTGCGTCTTGGCCATAGTAGCCTCCTGCGAGGCCATGATAGACGAAGGCATTCACCAATTGTGTCATCGGCACGCCCAGCGATTGAGATGCGTGATACAGGCTGGGTATCTGACTCTCATAGATTCGTGGTGAATACATTATTTCACCTTCTTAAGCATCAGCCCTGCTGAATTCGTGAAGACTTCTGTGTTGTAGATCCGCTGACCGCCTTCGTTTTCATGGCTGGAGCGGACGATTCGACCAACGAGTTCCACCCAGGTCTTAACGAAGTCCTTACTTAACAGGATTTCGCGCTGCTCAGGAGTCACATCAAATACGACACAGGGGACGAAGGCCTTACTCGTTCGGACACCTTCTCGTCGCGAGGGATATCTGGTCTTGAGTAGGAATTTTATTCCCAGCCCGCCACCTAGGTCAGTTGGGCGAGTGACGATTTCACCGCTCAGGAGACTTACATTCATTGGAAGTCCTCCGGCCCTCGGCCCTTGTTATTGATACGATACAACGAGTCATGGATTCTCTCGATGAGATGATCGACTTTTAACTCGATGTCCCCGAGGTGGCTCATGACCTCCTGTAGCGTCTTTGTTTCCGATTCTTTTTCCTCTTTTTTGATTCGGTTTGGATGTTGTAATTCCATAGGTGTAACAACTGCTCGCACCTTTATAAGGCTTATGCCTGATTACTGGGGAGGCTCTTCAGACCCATTTCGAGTTGTGATACTCTCTTTCTCTTGTAGTAGCACGCTTCGGATATCTTTCACCTGAGTTAGTAGCTGCAGTTGCTCTCGTCTGAAGGCATTTTCTCGATCTTTAGATTCGGCTAGTTCGGCTTTCATTGTTTCCAAATCCAGCTGGAGTTGAGCGCTCTGTGAAATTCCGGTTAGGCCGTGCTCTTTGGCGACTTCGACAGCACCAATGGCACTCAATGGTGTGCCGCATGAGCTACACCATTTTGAATCATGAGTGTTGATGTGATTACAGGTTGGGCAATTCAAGTGCTCCATCCTGCTGGGTGTTTCCTCGGGCTCCGACCCGTAATGTGAATGAAAACGCCGCATGACATCTTTCACGCTAAGTCTCCCATATGTGCCGACATAATGCTTCACGCTATGGCCGTGTCGCTCGGCAGCTAGGTCAGTTGGTAGATTGTCCAGCTTATCTAGGACACAGCTGGAATGACGTAGGCTATAAAAATCAAGAGGTTTGCGAATCCCTGCTCGTTCTCCAGTCATCCGGAGACGTTTTTTCATTGCTGGGTATGCATAGCGCCTGATTCGTAGCTTTTGCTGATGGCTGTCGAGGAGTTCACTCTCTACGACCCAGAGCGGATCTTCGGGGCGCTTCGTCGGATGTGCGTCCATCCATTTGAGAAGGACAGGGACGCAACGATGAGCAACCACGGATCGGCTGCCAGTCTTCCCATTTCGTATGTGGAAGACTGCCAAGCCTGTCCGAACCTCGACATCGCCATAGTTTAGGTCGACGAATTCCGATGGCCGAAAGCCACAGTCCAATTGTGTGAGACAAATGGCTGAAAGCTGCACACTGAAGGCCGCGTCGGCTATTTTGCAGCCGTCTTCCCATGTTAACATGTCCTCCGGGCTCAGGTTTCTTCGCGCGCCTTTGATGGTTCGTCCGCGGAGATCACACAGGCTCTGTGGTCGTTCTCCACGATTGAGCCAGGATAGAAACCGTCGAACTACATTGATGTAAGTCGCGTAGCTGGCGGGGCTGTAGCGCTTACGAAGTGCTGCGAAGAATTCATTGATGGCATCTCGATCCGTCAATGCGTCTTCTATATTATCGAAGGATACCAGTAAGGGCGGGATCTTATCGCAAAAGATCTGCCGCCGGGCTGCACTCACATCGTAAGCGGTCAGAAACCGCCGTAGGATGGTCTTTGTAGCATCTGGAATCTTAGGGTTGTCGAATACCCTTTGTTCAGCCTTATCGGCTCGTTTTTCGTAGTCAATTATTGGCACGTGTTCATCACCTCTAGGGAACTTAAAAAAGTTTCTCCCTGAACAGTGGGAACGGGTGCTCGGTTGGTGCGTGCGTAGCACAAACAGTTCAACGCCCAAGCCGTGCGACACTCCTTGAGAGTGACGCAGCTGACTTCCGAAACCGTCAGGGACAGTTTTAAGGGAGTCATTCGGCTTTATAAGCGTTTCGGTTTTTGTGGCGGTCAAATGGGGCAAAATATTCGTATAAAGAAGATTTGAATTTTTAACCTATATCCGTAGGCTGCATGTATGGAACTTAGTCTACCACTCAAAGATATGTCACTTTCGGACAAGCTTCGCATGATGGAAACCATCTGGGTAGACCTGAGTGCTGAAGGCTCTGGTTTTGAGCCGCCAGCATGGCATGGGGATGTGCTGCGGGAGCGGAAAGCTCGGTATGATGCTGGTGAACTTAAGGCTTCTGATTGGGACAAAGCAAAAGCACGGATTCGTAAGTCGGTTTCATGAAGTTACGGATTCTCGAGCCAGCTGAGCAAGACCTGATCCGAGCTTTCTATTTCTATGAAGGTCAGGAAGAGGGAGTCGGGCAGTATTTTCTGGATTGTCTGAGTTCAGATATCGACTCCCTGCTTTTATATGCAGGGATTCACCAAAAGAAATTCGAAGTATTTTATTGGCTACTTTCGAAGCGTTTTCCATTCGCAGTCTACTATACGATAGAAGGTGATGTTGTCCTTGTGCATGCGGTGCTTGATTGCAGACAAGACCCAATTGGCATCGAAGATCGGCTGAGCGGTAAATAGCCTCTGTCCCTTTACACGGTATACGTGTGGGGGTTACTTCCGTGAGGATAAGTTATTTGTATCGTGAATATGTGCTAGCACGCAGTGTCCAAGTTCTGAGATGGTGTAGATTTTTGAGGCGCGTTTTTCGGTGTAGTCAATCGCCTCAATGAGTTTGTGGGATTCGAGAAAGGAGAGTGCTGATAGAGTATGATTGAGGCCCATCGGATAGGACTCCAGCAAGCGTTTGCGAATGACGGTTGCAGTCAGTGGGTTGCGTTCGCTCAGTCGTTCACGCGCGATTTCACGTAGCACGGCAAGGCGAAGTTTTGAGCGGCTGAGCGTGGCGACTAGGTTGATGACCTCTGGTGAGGTCTCAGGATTTTGAGGAGCATTAATACGCTGATACAGTCGACCCGTTTGAGCGTCAGGATTGAGGCATTGCACCAGACCTAGCTCTGAAAAACTGCGTAGAATATGTCGAAGATCCTGATAGGTCATCCGGGGTGTAATTGCGTGAGTTAGCTCGAGGATCTGTTTACCTGTGCGAGGGAGTGCCGTTGCCTGATAAACCGCAATGCGCTGTTTACCTCGGATCAGGGTTTCGTCGTCAGTCTGTAGTGTCTCCATAGTAGTCACAGTCTCCGTATTGGGATGAATACTTTGCTCCTAATCGCTGGGGACGAGGCGCTCAGCATGCTTTTCATCACTATTAATCGGGCACTAAGCTTATAAAGAAGCAGGTGCACTCTAAATTGGAAAGGTGCGTTGTTACGCCCTAAGAGTAACAGGAGGTCCAGACTATCAAACCCTATCCGTATTCATCCGAAACCCCAAAGAACCCGGCCTTGGAGGCCATGCTTAGCGGGAAGTCGGAGATTGCGGAGAATCGGCTGGCGGTCACTGCCGTTCAAATTGTTGAACGATTAAAGATCCGGTCAAATCACCTGGATCAGCTGTTGAATGAAGAGCTGGACGTTGGCACACGACGGCTTCAATTGCAGGACGGTTCAGGAGGCAGTGATATGATGGGACTTGAGTCCTTATTGACTCAAATCCAGAGCGAACGTCGGCGTGAAGATACCGAATGCTGGAGGGATCTGACAAATGTCATGCGCGACTTCCTGAATGCATGGGAGAACGTCTCCAAGAATGAAGCGAAGAATCGGTTCATCAGCGCATTGCCTCCATCGATCCAGAAAAAAGCGCCAGATTCCTACGGGCTGCCGAGCAAAGCGCCTAAGCACTATCAAAATGACTACCGAAACACCTCCCTATAGTCCATCAGAGACAGAAATACAGACAGAAACAAAGCCGTTAAAGAGCCCTTTGGGTTACCTTGGAGGCAAGTCCCGACTGGCTTCCAGAATTGTCGAACGAATTCCCGAGCACACCTGCTATGTGGAACCGTTCTGTGGCGGCGCATGGGTTTACTTTACAAAGCCGCCGAGTAAGGTCGAAATCTTAAACGATTTTGACGGCGAACTCGTCAACTTTTGGAAGGTAGTGCGCCACCACCTTCCGGAGTTCCTGCGCTATTTGGAATTCACACTGGTATCTCGTGAAGAGTTTAAGGCAGAGCAGAAACTCGACCCAGTCTTGCTGACTGATGTGCAGCGTGCGGTTCGATACTATCGACTCCAACGAATGGGATTCGGAGGAAAGACCGTAAATCGAAATTTTGGAACGAGTATCGTTCGGCCAAATTCTCTGAATCTGGCAGCAGTCGAGGAGAAGCTTAGCGCGACGCACAAACGACTAGCCCGAACGACGATCGAGCATCTGGATGCTTGCGAGTGTATTCGGAAATACGACTCGCCCAAAACGTTCTTCTATATCGACCCACCGTATTGGAATGCTGATTTTTATGCGGTTTCGTTTGCCGGGGAAGACTTTGAGCGACTACGCGACACGCTTCGCGAAGTTCAGGGCAAATTTATTGTCTCACTCAATGATACTCCAGAGATTCGAGAAATCTTTGGAGAGTTTACGATCGAGTCCATCGAGACTAAATACTCCATTGGTAATACGAAGACAGCTGCAAGCACTCGTAATGAAGAACGCAAGGAAGTGCTGATTCACAATTTGGAGGAATCTCTCAATGACTGAGGAACTACGGCGGCTTTGTCGCCAGTTGCGCCCCTTGATACATGATTCCGCGGATTCTCTCTGGGCGCATTACCAAGTGGCCGAGAATCCCGCTGCGCGTGCCGAAGCGGAGAGTATGATCCGTATGATGGCTGTGTCTTACCTGGGAAACCAGGTCGAAGATCGTGAGGTGAGACTGCCTCCCTCAGATGTCGCGAACGTCAGCGGTGACTTAGATCTTGGCGAAATTTGCTATCCAGGGCGCCTGAATCAAAAGCTCAGAATTCGGAGCCAAGACTTAGTGAAGCATGTTGGGATTTTTGCAACGACAGGGTCTGGTAAGACAAACGTTGCCTACAGCCTACTGCTGCAGTTTCAGAAGAAGAAAATCCCGTTCATGTCAATTGATTGGAAACGTAGCTATCGCAACTTACGGAGCCTTCCCGACATGAAGGAGCTAAAGGTATATACCGTAGGTCGTATGTTTGCGCCTTTCAGGTGGAACCCCTTACGACCACCTCCAAACGTGCATCCGCAAACGTGGATACAGATTCTCGCCGACGTTCTCGAGAAAACACACGTTTCCGGGCAAGGAGTGGCAGACGTCATTGCCGAGCTCACCGACATCGAATTTGCCGAACGTGGATTTTATGATGATCAGGATAAATCGGACAATTTCCCCAATTTTTTCGATCTGAAGAACCGGCTGGATCGGACACGTTATAGTGGACGGCGTGCTTTGTGGCGGGATAGCTGTTTAAGGATCATCCGGACTTTTACCGTAGGGCCCGCGTCGGAGGCATTTAATTCGCGCGAGCCGCTACATTTGGAAGATCTCTTAAATCAGCCCGTTGTTCTGGAACTCGACCTTGAATTGCCCAGGACTGTGCGGAGCTTCTTTACGGAAGTCATCCTGCGATGGATACACCTCTATCGATTGAGCCAAGGTGAAACGGAGCAATTACGACATGTGCTTGTGATGGAGGAAGCGCATAACATTTTCCCCGCTCGGGCGTTTAATGAAGCTCCAAATGGTGGCCTTGAGAATGTCTACCGTGAGATTCGATCCTTCGGGCAGGGCTTGATCGCGATTACACAGCATCCCTCGCTACTGCCGATCTATGTGCTTGGGAATACGCATACGCTGATCTTCCTCTCGCTGACGCATGAGGCGGACATCATCGCCGCGCGGCAGGCGCTTTTTCTTGAGCGCACCCAGGATGTTTACCTCGATCGATTGCAGATCGGGGAGGGGATCGTGAAGATCAAAGGACGCTTGCCGCCAGCGCATGTTAGTTTTGCAGAAGTGCCAGTCCAGCTCGGAGCAATTAAGGATGAGGCGTTGCAGCAATGAAGCAACGCCGGTGGCTAGGAACTGGATTGATCGAGTCCTTTGACTTGAGGCAACAGCGACTGCTGGACCTCGTGCTAAGCCAAGTAAGGCACTACTACAAGGAGCTGTATGAGACGAGGGATTGCTACCACTATCCATTGAGCCTTTCACGATTGATGAGGCTTTGTAAGCGAAGTGGGCTTCGCACGCTGATGGCCGTCAGAGTATTAAGCCATTCAGTCGGCGAAGGAGAGCAGATGCCGCCGTTGATCTATGAGCGTGACCAATCCGAGAAGAACGCAATGCGGCGACCGTATCGCATCTTTTTGCGGCACAGTGACACTCCAGGTGAGAACTATGAATTTAGAAAATAAGATAGATACTTTAAACGAAATAGCCGACATCGTCGGTGGTGAAATGTATGAACGATACTCAGGTCGAGGAATGTATGGAGCACAGTGCTATGGAATCGTCTGTGACGATCCCGTTCCCTGTATCGAGCATGCCGCAGAGAACGGCATCAAAGGCGCAGTTTACGATCAGATGGGACTACAGTATATCGTCTACTGGCCGAATATTCCGTATCAGAGCTAAGCTCTGCTTTCTTTCTTTAAAAGAGTGTCGGTTGAGATGCTTGCTGTAATTGCTGCAGTAGATTTTCCAGTCCAGCCTGATATGCGCGACTGGAGCAGCTACATGGATTCTGTAGCCTTTGAGTGAGATACGCACCTGCTTCGTAGATGCCGGCCAAGCGTGTGTCTTGAGCCGAGGGATATCCCAATCTCATAAAGACGGATGGAGCGTAGCTGAAACCGCTGATCGGAGTCTGTGTCGACATTCCAATCAGATAGTGACCTTTAGTTGATTCGGATAGATCAACCTGAACTTCGTAGCGCTCAGAGCCTTTGACGATCAATTGATCTTTGGGCTCAGGGACGACTCCGAACTCATTGCAATTGAATCCCCAAAGATCGGCTGCTTTCTGGATGGCCTCGGCATGACTCCAATAGGGAGGGCCATATTCCTGTTTGATGGCATTCATCTCATTGGAGTAATCGATGGCTTGGATGGTTGTTTTCGGTAAATACTCCGACCCAGGGAGCTTTCGGTTTATTTCCAAGTCGTCATATCTCCTAGGAACTCTCGCGTCGTTGGCAATTGATCCAAGTTGTAAGCCTGCACCATTTTACAGGGATAGTAACCCATTCGGTCCATGTCACCCTGGTGGCGTGCGTCTGCAAATGGGGGCACCTTTTGCAAACCGCGATAGACTTCCAATTCATGACTGTCGAGATTGGCGACGTAGCCCCATTCACAAAATAGGCTATCTTGAATAAACTCGTTGGCAGTAGGCATGAATGAGAGCCGACCTGACAAGTAAGGCTCCAAGCTTCCTTGCAAGGGCGACATCAAGTCGTAGAAATCCTTCGGGTTACGGTCATATTTGAGATCTGGGTAGTGCCGCCGAAGCTCTGCCTGAAAGACTTCATCGTTTTGACCGAGCTTCCGAGTTTCGTGAATCGGCACTATACTCTCTGCCAAGCCCTTCACTGCAGGCCAGTCATCAACTTCGCTCAATTGATTGAGCACGGTTGCGCCGAGCACATCGGGGTAACTGTCTGCGTGGCTGTAAGCGAGCTTGTCTGTTTCGTTGATACGAAACCCGTAAATTCCTCTGGTTGACATTGTTTATCACTATAGAGGAGAGGCATGTGCGGACTTATCTGCTTTGCCACTGATCAGTAGGGACGGAGAGGTTAAACGCTGTGCACGGGCGTTGCTTGAGCAATTTGATTAGACATCGGGGGCAATGGACGATTTTGATCTCGTTCGTAGTCGGATTCCCTATGAGAGAGTGGCACCTGCTTTTCGGAGCAGGGGGCGGCAGAATTTGAACCTGCGAACCAGCGGGTTTGACGCAGTGTTTTCAGGGACGAAGTTCCGCCCGGAAAACACGAAGAAGGCGGAGCAATCCTGCCTGTCCGCCATAGCTCATGGAGCGACGGCGGATCGCCCCAGCTACAAAGAAGAGCCCTTCTCGGCAACGAGAAGGGTTTCTTTGTGCTGTTAAGGGCGGATATTCATTTGGACGACTTCGTGCCATGGTAACACTTTTACTTCTGATCGCTGTCCCGTCCAGCTACCCCCATAGCAAAGCATTGGTTGAGTGCTGTTGTTGGCGGCAAGCGAACACCACTTGTTTAGATTATTCAGCCAAGACGCGGTAAATGTTTCGCCTAACTTGATTTCTATAGGTTGTAGCTGGTTGCCATTCTCGAGAATTAGATCGATTTCAAGTCCAGCACTGTCTCTCCAAAAAAACATGGAAGGGTCGATTCCTTGATTTAATCTTGTTTTGAGCAGATCGGTGACGACCATATTCTCGAATAAACTGCCACGTAGAGGATGCGTGTTTATTTGGCTCTCCTCCTGTATTCCGAGGAGCCGGCAGGCAAGTCCAACGTCGTAGAAGTAGAGCTTTGGCGTCTTAACGATTCGTTTTCTGAAGTTGCTGGAATGTGGTTGGAGTGTGAAGCAAATGTAGGAGGCTTGCAGCACGCTTAGCCATGACTTTGCCGTGGGCACAGTGATGGAGCAATCGGCTGCAATACGACTTAGGTTGAGTAGGGCGCCCACATTGCCCGCGCACAAAGAAATAAAGCGCAGGAAGCTGTCGCGGTTTTTGATTTCCATTAATTGTCGTATGTCTTTTTCGATGTAGGTCTCAATATACGCGTTGAGCCACCGTCGCGGTGTGCTGCCTTTGGCTAAGATACGTGGATAGAAGCCATGAAATAGGTTGTGATCGATGGATTTGTTGAATTTTCTTCCCGTTTTTAATTCGGCAATGGAGAAGGGTAGCAGTGAGAGGTTTCCGACCCTTCCCGCGAGACTTTGGGATATCTGTTTGTTGAGTTGAAATTGAGATGAACCAGTGAGGATGTAGAGGCCGTTACGTTGATCTTCGTCGATGATGCGCTGCAGGTAATTGAAGAGGCTGGGGCAACGCTGCACCTCATCCAAAATTGCCCCGTCCTTAAATTGTCCCAGAAAGCCGCGTGGATCTTCCTTGGCGAATTGATACTGATCGAGGTCTTCTAGGTTGATGTAAGGCTTTGCTTTGAAGAGCTCACGAACCAGCGTAGTTTTCCCTGATTGCCTCGGACCTGTGATCGCCACTGCTGGAAATTCTTTTGCTAGTTGAGATATTAGTTTTGCGGCAGTTCTTTGGATCATGCTCTTAATTTATTTGTGTAATATTAAACTTCAACTTTAAAATTACACGAATATTGTGGGTCTGTTAAAATGTGAATTCTATGTGTCTATGGCATGATTTTCTGATTTTGTAACGCCATCTTCATCGCTAGCAGCGAGGATGTTTTCCCGTTTTAGAAAATCAGACGGAGCGCAGCGGAGAGGGACATCGCCGAGCGCTGGGGCGTCGCCCTGAACGAAGTGAATCGACGGACGCGACATGGACGCCACATTGGCGTATCTGAACGCACACTGGGAAACAGTCGAAGCGCAATTGCTCGCCGGGACGTATCGTCCCGACGCAGTCAAACGTGTGGAGATCAAGAAGTCCGGCGGCGGTACCCGCAAGCTGGGAGTGCCCACCGTCCTAGACCGCGTGCTGCAACAAGCGGCCTTGCAGATACTCAGCCCGATCTTCGACCCATTGTTCAGCGAGCACAGCTACGGGTTCCGACCCGGACGCAGCGCGGGACAAGCGGTCGAAAAAGCACAGAGATATCAGCACGAAGGCAAGAACTGGGTCGTGGACATGGACTTGAAGAGCTTCTTCGATGAAGTGAACCACGACCTGTTGATGGCGCGGGTGCGCCGTCAGGTGAAAGACAAAGCGATGCTCAAGCTGATCCGCTCCTGGCTCAAAGCCGGAGTGATGGTCGGCGGGCTGACCGAGGCAACGGACAAGGGCACGCCGCAAGGCGGGCCACTGTCCCCGCTACTGTCCAACTTCATGTTGGACGATCTGGATAAGGAACTGGAGAAGCGCGGCCATAGCTTCTGCCGCTACGCGGACGACTGTAATATCTACGTCGCCACCGAGCGCAGCGGCGAGCGCGTGCTCGCATCGATCACGGCCTATCTGGAAACCAAGCTGAAGCTGAAAGTGAACCACCTCAAAAGCGCGGTGGATCGCCCCAGCCGAAGGATCTTCCTCGGCTACAGCTTCACAGGCGGGAAACACTCCCGCATCCGCGTGCCAAAGAAGACAGCGAAGAAGATGAAGTCCAAACTCAAAGACCTGTTCCGACAGGGGCGCGGTCGCAACGCGCGCGGCTTCATCGAAGACACGCTCAATCCGGTGCTACGCGGATGGACGAACTACTTCCGGCTGAGCCAGACCAAAACCTTCGCCCGCGAACTGGACGAATGGCTGCGCCACCGATTGCGGTGCGTGATCTGGCGACAATGGAAGCGCCCCCATACCCGCTACAAGAAGCTGGTCGCGTTAGGGCTCAAGCCTGAACGCGCACGTAAAAGCAGCTTTAACGGACGCGGGGCATGGTTCAACAGCGGAGCATCCCACATGAACCAAGCCCTACCGCGCAAAGCCTTCGCACAAATGAACCTCCTGTCTGTTTACGATCTACTCGAACTGATGAGAGCCGAAATCTACCTTCGGAACCGCCGTGATACGTGAACCGTACGTCCGGTGGTGTGAAAGCTTGGGGCGGGCAACCGCCCCCGGCTACTCGATGGTTCTTCGTCAATTTCCGGGGAGTGGGTCCATAGAACCACTGATGTAGCCCATGCCCCAACCAAATCCCATTGTGAGCGTGCTTGTTATTATGCCCTTGGGTGCGGATGAACTCTAACCTTCCAGCAATCTCAGGTTCAGTTCTGTGCGGTGGTCGTGTCCTCCGTCGCGACAGACTGCTGCAAAACCTCCAGATAAACGCGAAACAGACTCAGCCACCGCCCTTTTAGCAGAATGATTTACGGCAGAATGATTTCTCACTGAGATAGTTGTGTTGTGTTGGTGTGTGGCTGATTAGCAATATCTTGGGGCCTGCTATCGTAGGCCTGCGTTGAATTAGAATCATTCTGCCGTAAATCATTCTGCGAAATTCGTTTCACGGTCTCTCAGGAACACGTCGCCCATGCTCTGATGTCGTTGTTGATTGTGTGGTTACAACATCTATGAACTTCAATCCCGTTTCCTTGCTATACCTTTCATGCACAATGACGAAGGCCCAAAAAATAGGTTCTTCGTCATTTACCGGGGAGAGACTATTCTGAGCCTAATGGGGCGGCTATTTTGTTGGGGAGGGTCGACCTCCGTGTCGACCACGGGCACTTTGGAAACCACATGAAAATCCAGAAGTCTCCAAGAGCTGATAATCCCGTCAGACGCTCACGCATCGGTAGCGGACGACACGGAGGTCGTCCCTCCCAAGAGCAAAAAGCAAATCCAACGCTCCCAACATAGATCAATGCCATACCCGCTAATCGACGATGAACCTTTTTTGTCGCTGGGCGACAGAGATGAAGAACCTGCGAGCCAGCAGGTTGTTCCGGTTCCCTTTGGGCCCGGTCATGTCGGCACTACGTACCTCGGAAGACGCAGTGTTTTCAGGGACGGAGTTCCGCTCGGAAAACACGAAGGAGGCGAAGCAATCCCGTTAGCCACCCCATTTTTTACTCGGCAAAGTGCAGATGGCGGAATTTGTTTGCGAGCTTGCGACATGAACGAACCGCTTGCGGGATCGGACCACCCGCGAGTAAGCTGGTTGTTCTGGTTCCCTTCCTTCTTCGCACTTTCATCCTTCGCCAAGGCTACGGCGGATGGGGCAAGCTATGCAGGACGCAGGGCAACAGGCTGGTGCGGAGAGTTTGTAGGCAGTGTGGACCAAAGTCTCACGACTTCGGCTACGACAGAAATGATGTCAATGGTAGCGGAAGTCGTGAGACTTTGGAGCAGTGCCTTGGGTTCTGGTATATTGGGTAGCCTAGGTCGTAAGACCTTGGAGCAGTAGTTTTTTTGAGGGCATCCATGTTTTAAGGCACTGGAAACGTGGGTGTCCTTAAAATTCCGCTTCACTGTTGGCCAGTCATCAACTTCGCTCAATTGATTGAGCACGGTGGCGCCGAGCACATCGGGTTAACTGTCTGCATGGCCGTATGCGAGCTTGTCTGTTTGGTTGATTGCGATGCCATCTCCGTTGCGCTACGTCGAACCCCGTAATTTCCTCTGGTTGAGATTGTTACTCACTACAGAGTGATGGGCGAGCCATGGATGGTTGTTATTATAGCTGACCGGTTGAGTCGTGAAGGGTTCAGGATGGGACGTGAAAAGAATGACTAGTGTGAATACTCGCATGAGCCGCGAGTTGGCGGAGCAATTACTCTCTGTCCCAACCACCAAGAATGGGAAGTGAACCTTCCGTGAGACTATCTAGTTAATTCTCGACAAACCTTAAAGTGATGCTTTATGGTTCTGTTGTGAAGTTGAAAGTATTAACCACTAAAAAAGAACAATTGGATATGTTTCGTCCTTTGCCGCCAGAATTGGTGCGTAATTTGGAAGAGTGGTTTCTGGTCGAGCTGACTTATACCAGTAATGCGCTTGAAGGGAATACTTTGTCGCGCAAAGAGACCGCTGCAGTGGTGGAGAAGGGGATCACTGTTGGGGGGAAGACACTTGTTGAGCACCTTGAGGCGACGAACCATGTCAAAGCTCTTAAGGATGTTCTGCGTTTATCTCAAACTCAAACTAGCAAACTTCGGTTGGCGGATCTGCTACAAATTCATCAAACCGTTCTGCTCGGTATTGATGATGACAATGCGGGGCATTTTAGAACGATTCCTGTTCGTATCTCAGGTTCACCAGTGATTCTTCCGAATCCTGTGAAAGTGGCGGACTTGATGGATCAATTCATTGAATGGCTTGTTGCGAGTGAAGCATTGCATCCAGTCGAATTGGCTGCGGAGGCGCACTATCAGTTGGTGACAATTCATCCCTTTGTGGATGGCAATGGTCGCACTGCTCGACTGTTGATGAATTTGATCCTGATGCAGCATGGCTATCCACCAGCGATTATCAGGCCGAGTGACCGATTGAAGTATATCGGTGGTTTGGAAAAGGCGCAGCTAGGTGGGGTCAAGGATGGCTACAACAAAGTGATTGAAGATGCGGTTGATAGATCACTGGATATTTACCTCAAGGCTGCTGGAGGGGAAGTCGCTGATACAGATTCAGGTCGAGAGCCACACTTACTTAGAATTGGACAGCTGGCTCGTGAGGCCGGTGAGAGTAATGCGACGATTCGCTATTGGACCAAGGAAGGTCTCTTGAATGTGGCTGATACGACTGACTCCGGTTATCAGCTGTATCACCCTCAAATGATTCAACGTGTTGCTAAAATTCGTGAGCTTCAGGGGCAACGTTTCACTCTTAGCGAAATTAAAGGTCAACTGGGACAAGATTAGATTGCGGTGGATGTCGTTGTGCTTAGATCCAATTTTGTATCGCCATCCTTATTGGCAGCGATGGGGATGCTTTTGCATTTTTAGAAAATCAGACGGAGCGAAGCGGAGAGGGGCATCGCGTAGCGCTGGGGGGCGCTCTGAACGTAGTGAATCAAATAGTTCGTAATGCCATCCCGTCAGCCGACCAAATAAAGCCCTTCTCGCTTACGAGGAGGGCTTTTTTGTCGTAGGGCGACAGGATTCGAAAGGAGCCACGTAGTGGTGATGCGGCCGTAGCCGCACCTCGGGTGTTCCGGTTGCCTACGGCCCCAGTCTTGTTGCCCTGCGGGCTCGGAACGACGAGCGCAGCGAGAGGGCGAAGCAATCCTGCTCCGCATGAATGGGCAGTCGCCTAAATCGTAGACGCACAATTACTGTATACGCTGAACCCGGCGCAGTGGATGCCATGAAGGGGCATCGCGAAGAGTGGTTGCCTACTCCTACCAACATTCACCAGGGACGTGTGGAGGCGACGCATGCAGTGTTTTAGTATCGTCGATCGCAATGGCTTTCTCATTACCTCCGAGCTGATGCCAGCGGTCACTGATGTCGGTTATCATGTGCTGGATCCTAAACTAGTCGAGGATGGCTTCGCGTTTAAGCCAGGATTATATGCGCTGATGCAGCTGGGAGAGGCTGCCAAGACGACTTATGGCGATACGACTGAGCTGAGTGCCGCACTTACCGCTGCGCAAAATGCGTATGCTGCTGACGAGCTTTCCGACGACACTTATTGCGATATTATCCGTTCGTTGCGCGGCGCCATCCGCAATCAGGTAGGCGCGCCGCAAGCGCAGCATCTACTGATCAACCGATTCCCAACAGATCCGCTGTTTTAGGGAATCT
>Ga0228624_1000426_pt1 | contig 22215 bp, 27 predicted proteins | sample 29DmetaG_FD_182744 | JGI IMG/M metagenome (GOLD analysis project Ga0228624, IMG submission 182744) | Seawater microbial communities from Monterey Bay, California, United States - 29D | ecosystem: Environmental > Aquatic > Marine > Coastal | place: USA: California | collected 2016-10-10 | reverse complement strand
CTGACTCTATGAACCTTGTCGACCAGCCTGCCCACAATCGTGAAATGGCTGCCCACGATGCCGTGAAACGCGTGCCCGAGATCGCGCGAAATCACTGCCCAGCTTCCGCGAAATACGCAGCGTGGCGGGCAACGTCTGCATGTTACAGCTGTGTGTTGCGTCCGCTTTGTTGGCGGGTGTATTGCTGGAACACAGGGATCAAGGTTCCAAGAGATCTGATGCTGTGTATCTCAAGACGCCGTTGTGGGCAGCATGGTTGCAATTAGACACTGATGACATCGTTAGCCCTGCACAGCGGCATTGACTGCGCCGTTACCTGTGCAGTTTTCACAAGCGCAGTCACACAGCCCAAAACCTCATAGAAGTTACATAGTATGAGATTATTGCGTAAGTCATTGTAAAACATAGACTTCAGCGTAGACGTCTTTCCGGTAGGAAGACCAATATCTCAGATTTTATGCTCAAAGCTAACAAATGATTAGGTTTTGAGGAGATAGGGCGATGCGCCAAGCACAGACACTCAGCGATGCGCAGCTGCGCAGGGTTATACAGTACTGCCGCAGCAGGCGTCATCCAACGCGCGATGAGACAATCATACTTACAAGCTTTTATGCAGGGCTGAGAGCAAAAGAGATCGCAGCGCTCACCGTTGGCAATGTGTTTGATGAAGCAGGCAACGCGCGCACACAGTTCATCCTCACAGCAGAGCAAAGCAAAGGTGGACACACACGCACTGTGTATCTCAACCAACGCTTACGCAAAGCACTGCAGGAGTACAGCGCATCAATCCGCACAGCCAAGCCGCATCATGCATTGTTCACCAGCCAAAAAGGTGGCCACTTCTCAGCTAACACAATGTGCCAGCTGTTCCTCGACATCTACAAGGCCGTGGGACTCAAGGATGCGTCTAGTCACTCAGGAAGACGTACTTACATCACGCGGTTAGCCAACAAAGGGGTAGGGGTGCGGCTACTCGCAGAACTGGCGGGTCACAGCCACATATCCACTACCCAGAGGTATATTGATGTGAACGCAGAGCAGCTGAGTGAGGCCGTGGAGTTACTCTGACGTCTGCTGCCCCTCAAACTCGTCCCTACTCAACTCATACCTCTTGCCTGTAAGCATGTCCTTCTTAAGGCGCGGGGTTAGATGACTGTAGTGCCGCTCAATCATGCCGATTGACGTGCCCATCTGTACGGCGAGGGCATGTATATCCATCCCGTCGTTGAGTAGGGCGAAGGTCGCATAGGTGTGACGTAGGCTGTAGAGAGTACGGTTCTGCCCTGTACGCGGGCATGTGATTAGCCCTGCGTCTGTGACGAACTTGCGAAAAGTCTGGTGGATGTTCTTGCTCACTGTTCCATCAGGCAGCCTGAACACAGGTAGATCAATGCGCTGCTTGAGTAGGTCGTTAAAGGGGATATGCCGTATGTCCTCAGACCGCTCATGTATGCGCTTGAGATAGTTCAGCGTGCCACTGCGGCAGATGATGTCCCTGCGCCCAGTCTTACCCGTCACGCTCATCTCTAGGTACTGCTGACCACCATCCTCAAACAGGGTCACATGCTTCCACATGAGGTTTAGTGCCTCTGTGCCGTGCCGCATGCCTGTGTTGGCTAGGACCAGCACATAGTCCCGCATGAGGTGACGCATGTCTGTGGGCTTGCCTGACTTGCCAGCGTCAATCCAACTTGGCAACTTACGGATCAGCGTGCGGTACTCTTCACGGGTGAAGTCCGGCCGCCGCTCGCTCTTCTCGCCACGGTTCACCATCAAAGGCACACTCTTGTGCGCGATAAAGCCACGGGCCACAGCCTCATCAAACACACGGTTCATGGCAGAGTTATGCGTGTTGAGCGTAGAAGCTTTTGGCTCACGCCCCATCTTCTCACGCCGCCACTCGTAGAACTGCTGGATCTTCTCATAATCAATGGTGGTTACAAACTGTGCCCCAAAGAAGGGGATCAGGTAGCGCTCGATGCACACGATGTAATCAGCAAAGACCTTGCGGCCTAAACCAGCATCCAGCTGCTTGCGCATATCGGCGATGGCCAGCTTGGCAACGTCAGAGAACTTCTTGGTCACAACAGGCAGGTCGTTCTTGTGGCGGAACTTGTACTCAAGAAACGTCTCGCGAGCGTACTCCTTGGCCTCGGACAAATCGCGCTTGCCGGTACTGATGCGAATAGTGTGTCCATCAATCACAAAGGCCGCCTGCCAGCGCTTGCTGCGCTCACGCCGATACACGCGCACCTCGCCGTCTAGTATCAGATGTGTGTCATCGCGCAGCTGCCGCATATCCTGCTCCTCACAGCAACACTACGGCAGGGCGTACCAACAAGTCTACGGAAGTGTGTTTCTGCAGGTGCTGATTAAACAGTTTGAGATTGCTGCGGCATTGGGGTAACGACCCGCCAATTGTACAATCGCGAAGCTTAGGGCGATCAGTCTAGGCGCGCATACGGGGAAGACGTGGATGGATCGAGCGGCCTGCAAGGTTGAATGTCAGATTGTGCTGACGGTAACAGTTGCTTACTGCATTTTGTTTTTGTTCACAATTACAGTCGTAATGCCGCTTCAGGATGTATTTTTCCATTGGTTGCCCATGAACATAAGTTTGCTGTTTTTGCCTCACGGGGTGCGACTGCTGACAATTTATCTGTATGGTTGGAGAGCAATTTTCTATCTGCTCCCGGGCCATCTTCTCACATGGTCATACTTGTGGTTCGTCTTGCAATCAGAGCAAGACATATCCGCGTCACTCATATCGATACTTGCAGGTTTCTTGGCTGTTTGCCTGGTATTCCGGACGTGGAATTATCACAGTGACAGCGAGCTCAGGTCGCACTGGAAGCTCATCATTCTTGCTGGTGTATTGGCGTCTATTGGCAACGGTCTTGGACACGCAACTCTTTACGGTCTTCAGCTCGATGTGAATTGGCTGATCTTAGCCTTGGGGTTTCTAATCGGAGATGTCTCCGGCCTGTTTTTCTTGATGGTTACGTTGATCTTGATCAATAGGTTCGCACGGGTTCGTAGCCTCTAAGATGCGATAGAAAGGGCTCGGTGCCTTACACTATCTCAAACTCCCCGCGCGACTTGCGTGGCGACTGCACGATCAGCCCTTTTTCTTGAATGCTTTTGAGGCAGCGAAAGAAGGTTGGCCGAGTTAAGCTTTGTGTAAGTTTGTGTTCGAGCAAGTCTTTAGTCGTGACGTAGTGATGCTCACTTCTTATGTCTTGGGCCGCAAGGAAGATGCTTTTCTCGGGGTCAGATAACTCCGAGATACCAATATCTTGCTCCATCTCATCAAGTAGCAGCCGCAGAGTTATAATTTTTTTAAACATAATCCATCCGATGCTGGTGATCACCTCTTGCAAGGGGCCTGCACCCATAGCCTATAGATTGGTCTGTTTGCAATGCCAGTCGAGAGGGCTTTCGAAGTGAAGGCGCTCTACCACATAAGATACGAGCTCAACTCACTTTGGTGGCAATTTGATACTTGTGCGATCATGGCGTTGCTTCACAAGCTGTGACACTAAATCCGCTACTTACAGAACAAGGATGTGATGATGTCAACGGCTGTGCAGTTGCCCCGGTATGAAATTACCGTCGAAACAGAAAAAGGAACAGTCAAACATATCTGCGCTGCGCCTAAGCAAGACGAAGCAATAGAGCGCGTTATGCGCCCATATAAAGAAATCAGTCCTCGAGTTGTAAATGTTAGGCCCCTTGGGGTGATAAAGCGGCCTTCAACTAGGGCTGCCAAATCAATTGCTTGATGATTGCACGGAGTGATTAGAGCATATGCATGCACTCCTGTTTTGGCTATTAGAGATTAGGCTGTATTCGACACTTTGATTCTCCCCAGAAAATAGTCAGAAAAACGGCAAAAAATGTGCTTATGGTGTTTTTTGAAATGCACAATTCAAGCGTATATATCGCTTTATTAAGTAATTGATTGTATAAAATAAATTGTACCCAGAGGCGGATGTGCGCCACCGACAGTATTTTAATTTAAAGACTTAAGGGGTTTTGTCTAATTTTTTGTTTAATAGGTTCATTTGAATCCTACTAAACTATACGTCCGTTGTTGTCGCGTAGCGCTGATAAAGGTTGTTTGTGAGCCCTCATCTCTATGCTGCAAACTCTACTTTCCTCGATAAGCGGTAACATGCGATGCGCTCTTTGCGTAGTCCAAAGCAGCCCGTTGGGATTCGTGTAACATTTTCAAAAGGATTTTCGCGTAGATATGAAGGAGTGTACCTGAATCTCTCTGTTAAAACGAATAAAGGTTTAGGGTCATCTTGTGCTAATGGAGTAAAGATAGCCTCTTAGTATGTGCTTAAGTCTTATATATTGTTTTGGGGTGCCACTCTCAGAGCTGTTTTCCAACTTTGCGTTGAGCATTTCTAAGTCAAGCATTCCTAATACCCTTGTGATATCGTCTGATAGGATGGGGATGTGCTTTGTTGACTCGTTATTACGCAAATAGATAACTACTATATCGGATAGATCTTCTAAATGCGGATGGAAATCTCGATGGGAGCATTGAGACTCATGCCATAGAGATTGGATAAGAGGGGGCTCAAATGTAAGGTTAGATCCAAAGAACATACTGATCGTGAAATCAACAAATTCTTCAGTATCTAGTTTTTTCTCATTCAAGTATTTCTTATACACTTTAACTGATAGCCAGCAGATCATCTGATAAGTTTTTAGAATGAATTCTGACTGCTTTCCGAATAAGCGAAAAAATGTTGATCGTGAGTAGCCAGATTTTTGAGAAATTTTTTCAATAGATACTTGGTTTAAATTTTGATACGCTATTGCTAGTCGAAGACTTGCGATAAAGAAGGATTTATGACGGTTATCTACTATCCATTTCTGGGCGGCATTCTCTATTTCTGGGCGCCATACTTTGACTAAAATTCGTCTATCTACTAGTTGTGTGTCGAATGAAAAATCAGTAAGCGCACATTCTTTGTGCTTCGAAACCGATTGAGTTCGAGCATTTTTCTTGAGTATTATGTCTAACCTTTGATCTGTCTGCATTGATCATCCTCCACCCGTTTAGTTGGGGGGTATCAAAGGAAAACAATACTGAATAGTCACAATAAGTTTAGGTTTATGTCAAAGCATATTTCAGCTTGTGTGTATTATGAGTGCTGGTTCTACGGGCATATTTGTGCATAGTTTCAAATTATTTATTTTTAAATCAAATACTTACGTTCAAATGTAGATTGGCCGTTCCATTTTTGCGAGGGGGCTTCACTTTCTGTCGATCAATATCTTATATTCAGAAACGAAACTGTAGACATAACCCTCTGCGTGATATGTCATCGTAAATAAATCTAGAGATGGCAAGATATGGTTAATGGGGTTCGAAAAAAGATGGCAGCATATGTTCATTGTGGATCGCAAAGAAGTTCTCGATTATTATTTTGGTGAGTGTTCTTCCAGTACCTTTGTGTATAAATCCTATAACAAATCGCCTTCGCTTGCTGCTGAATGGTTAATAGAGCAGTTATACGAGATGGGACTTGTTAGTCTTTCATGTCAGATAGATGAAAATGGTGACATAATTCGAGGCTTTTCTCGAACTCCAGTGAAAATCGATCAAGATATTTTCTGCGCGGTCGACGGAGTTTGATGGCATCGTTAAGCTCTCTGATCTACTCCCTACTTGTTGAACGGAGTCTGGCGTAGCTTAAGCTACTATTTGCACTTGCTGATCGGGGTTGGTTTTTCTTAATTTCCTGCCAATAGACCACAGCATGTGGCTTGCCGCCGAGGGCAGGATGGGGCGCTTGTGGTTGTAGAAGTCGATCCACTTTCTGACACCTGCCTTCGCCTTCGACCTGGTTTCTTAGGCATGCAGATAGGCGCATTCATACTTCAACGACCGCCACAGCCGTTCTGCGAAGATGTTATCGAGGAAGCGGCCTTTGCATCCCTTAAGATGCGCACGTTTGAGCGCCGTAAAGCGGGGTCTCAAGGAACAGCTTATTAATAATGCACATCAGGTCGAGGTTCATCTCGCTCTCGCCCTTCGGCTCCTAGTAGAGCGAGGACTGCGAGATCGACAGCAAGGCACATTGCTTGCCAACCAACAGGCCCGGCAGGTTTGGTTCAATCATCTTGCGCCTCACTTGCCGGTCCAGGGTTTTGAGCTTTCTGGCCAAAAAATCGGTACGACGGCCAACTTCCCAATCTTGGCGTGCAGGTCTTTGCCCCGCTTTTCATCGCCTTCCGGTGCCTTCCGGCGACTACGCTCAAATACGCCTGAAGCGCCTCCAAGCAGAGCCCTTTTCCACTGATGGGCCATCGTGGGGTGCACGTCGAACCGACTGGCCAGTTGGCTGACCGTCTCTACGCCTTTCAGCGCCTCCAACGCCACCTTGGCTTTGAATTCTGGATGATGCTGCTTCCATTTCGGCTTTCCTGATCTCCTTCGTGTTGAAGATCAGCACAATATAGATCGCAGCTTACGTCAGTGTTCGATTTTTGGGGGCTAGCTCACCACTTTTTCAAGCGAGTAATAGTGAACCGTCGAAAGGATCAAATTAAGACTTGAATATGACGCCCTCTCACTTAGTTTTGACAAAAGGTAAAAGCTGGAGAGGGACGCTCTAATGAAGCAAGCTAGACTAACTTTTTTGGGGCTGTTGGCATCGACACTAATTGCTACACCGAGCCTCGCGAATGACGACTTTATTAAAGGAATGATGGGAGCGGTTATTGGTGCAGCCATCGCCAACTCGGGTAACGCCGCACAATCAAGTAACAATGCACAAAGACCGTCGGCCCAACGATCGAGCAGACCGACCATCTCGAGCGCGCAAAGAGCTGAAAATAAACGAATTCAGGAGAATCTCAACTACTTCGGCTTCAACACTGGAACGCCAGACGGTATTTTCGGCCGTAAAACAACAGACGCGGTATACAGATTCCAAGCCTGCCTCAACAGACCGATGACAGGTAAACTGGACAACTTTGAAAAACAGTTTTTAGACCAATCTAGTTTCAAGGCCCAAGCGAATGGAGCAGCTACGCTGCAGCTCGTCGCCCAATCGCCAAATGGGTATTGCGGTTTACTCCAGAAGTACCTGCTCGATCTGACTGCACCACAGCCTGCTGCTCCGACCACAACTCAAGTGGTAGTACAACAGGCACCTGCAGACCGACAGAATACAGCGCCTCGACCTAGCCAAGTTGCTACCCAAGTCACCAATGTCACAGCAGTCAGCAATAGCATCAATGTGAATGTTATCGGCGCAGATATTCAAGCGAGATTTGACCGCCTTACCAGCGAGCTAGCACTGCTTGAGCAGATCGAGGCACATGTCAAAGCAAAGACAACAGAAGCTGGCGGTCAAAATAAATTACAAGCTGTTAGCGATCGTCTAGCGGACTTAAGATCTTTGATTGTCGAGATTGAAGTTGAGGTCAATCAAAAGTACGGCACTCCTGTTAGACCAACCAATGGCAATTTGGGTATCACAGCGGTCAAAGCGTCGGAGGTATTCCCGCGTGTGCCTTACTATATTCCCGGAACTGCCGAGGAAGGCGAATTATGGATCAAACCTTACGTGTCAGACGGAGGTATTCTAAGCTACGACTTCAACTTCACCACAGAGCAATCAGAATTCGAAAAAATTCAAGAAACAATTGTGTTCGTGACTGATAATTTGACCAGCCTTGAAGAGAGTATGGTTAAGATTAATGAGTGGAGCGATACTGCTCAAGAAAAGGGCGTAAGAAGACGCTTTGAAAAAGTTGCGTCTTGTTTTCCAGCAGCTCAGTGTCAAGAAAAGATCGAGGGCAACTCATCCACTGAGATTGTATTTCTAATCTATGAAGACGGCGCTACAGCCACATCGATCCGCAGGAATAAAGGTCGCTTCGCAAAGGGTTACAATCTTTCCGTGGAGAGCGGACTCCTTTTGGCAGCGTATGCAAGTTACATGAACGAACTGGGTTCGAAAGAGTTTTTTGCCGCTACAGTCAGTGATGCCGAATTGGATAGCCTTTTCGAATAGTATCGTGCGGTAATTGGGCGGGTAAGGGTCAACTCTTGCCCGCCACTTTATCTTAGGTCAGGACCAATTGATTTCCATGTAGGGGCGTGATTCACGGTTCGAAATCTGAGCGGTGGACATATCTGATCTTTTTTGGCTGGCTGATGCGCAGATGGCGCGACTTGAGCCTTTCTTCCCTAAGTCCCACGGCAAACCACGCGTCGATGATCGGCGTGTGTTGCGTGGAATTATCTTCATTAATCGCAATGGCTTACGATAGCGCGATGCACCTGCTGTCTATGGACCGCACAAGATACTCTACTATCGCTGGAAGCGCGTCGGAGCGACAAGGGCATCTTCGCGCGTATGATGGTCGGTCTTGCTGCCCATCATGGCGAGAAGAAAACGGTTATGATCGACGCGACCTATCTGAAGGCCCACCGAACAGCGACCAGCATGGGCGTGAAAAAGGGGGGGGCGTGGACGCCTGATTGGTCGCACAAAGGGCGAGATGAACGCCAAGCTGCACGCGATCTGTGATAGCCAAGGACGCCATCTCAACCTGTTCGTTACCGCGGGTCAGGTCAGCGACTACATCGGGGCACAGGCGTTGCTCAGCAGCCTGCCCGATGTCGACTGGCTGCTCAAGGATCGTGGATATGACGCCGACTGGTTCATAGAAACCTTGAAAGACAAGTGAATAAGCCCCTGTATCTTGGATCGGAAGTAACGCAAGAAGCCGGTGAAGTACAACAAGCGCCGATACAAACGGCGCAACCGGATCGAAATCATTTTCGGCAGGCTCAAGGATTGGCTGCGTGTGGCAACCCGATACGACCGTTGCCCCAAGGTCTTCCTCTCAGTAATCGCACTTGCTGCCCTCGTCATCTACTGGCTTTGAAACTCAATTAGTCCAGACCCTAGAGACAGCGCAATGCTAGACGAAAATATCAAATGTGGGGTAAATTGGTTAGATAGCTAAAGACCTCTCTTGCAAGAATACAAGGATGTAGATCGTTACACGATGATCATGACAGGTGATCTCGTAGTCTCGCATTAGATCGAATCGTCATATCTTAGTACTGAAATTGTCCACGTCGGTGTGTGGGGCCTACTAACGCCCACGGTGTTGGTGACTCAACCAATTGTGGCGCCAATCAATTTCGCCCAAAACTTTGCCAACACAGTGTTTGCGACGCAGCACTAGCCAACACTGTGTTCAACACCGTGATTCCGCTCGTCAAAATTGCCAGCAACACGGCAAAAAGTGTGTTTATGGTGTGTTTTTGAATTACACAACTCAAGCGTGCGCCACGCTTGACTGGGCTATTGATTTTATTAGTAAAAATGGTGCCCAGGGGCGGATTCGAACCACCGACACGAGGATTTTCAATCCACTGCTCTACCCCTGAGCTACCCGGGCATCCGTTTGACAAAGCGAACTTTGTCTGGGGTCGTCGTCGTTTAGTCCAGCGTTCCGGCAGTGTCCAGTGAACAATGCAAAAAAACCGATGTCTTAGTGCGGATTTTGTCTCTGGCGTTCCATCTCCGCGGCGGCGTCCTCTGCATCGTCCTCATCTTGTGATGCAACTGCGTAGGATCCGTTCAACCAACGCCCCAAATCAACGTCCGCACAACGCTTGGAGCAGAACGGGCGATACTTGGTGACCGTCTCTTTTGAACAGATTGGGCAGGGCATTACAGCGCCTCCACATCGGTCGGAACCGGGGCGCGTTCGCGTTTGCGCTGCAGTTCATAGTGCCCCAAAGGGGTCCAACCGACCAAGGCGGTCTCGATGCTGTCCGCACGGAACGCAGCGCGGAGCGCGTCTTCAAACGCACGGCGGTCTTTCTTGGGCATCGGCGCAAGGTCTAGCACAATTTGGCCCCCCAAGCCGCGTAGGCGCAAAGCACGGGGCAGGGCGCGGGCCACGGCCAAGTTGGCACGCAATCCCGCCGCTGGTGCAGTGTCGCCGCCTGTGTTCACATCCACCGCAACCAAGGCGCGGGTCGGCTCCACGAACATGGATGCCTCGCCCAGCCGGACCTCGGCGCCCGTGGCTTTTGGCAATGCGTCCAGAACGCCGGCGCGCTCAAATGCGCCGGAGCCGCTTTCGATGGCATCCTCTGGCGGAGTGGACCAGTCACGCCACGCCAAACCGTGAGCATCGGGGCCGTCGAGCAACAACTCAGGGCCAGTGCCTGCATCGGCCAAAACCTGCTGCGCCAATTCCCAAGTTGCGGCTAAATCTTCGGCGATCTCATCCGCATCCGCACCCTCAGCCGCACTCCTTAGGATCAAGCCCGCGCCACCATCAACCGACACGGTTTCATGCGCGATCTCTAGCAAACGCTCCCGCTCATCGTCGTCGCGCACAGAGCGCGCGACATTGAAGCCCTTCGCCCCAGGCGTCACGATGCAATAGCGGCTCTTGAACAGCACGCGATCAGTGACGGGCAGAGCCTTTCCGGCTTCTGCAAAACCTGTCACCTGAACTAAAAAAGTATCCCCGGGTGCGAGCCCCTTGGCCTGACGAAAGAACCCGGTGCGGCCTGCACCAAGATCCATGAACATCCCGCCTTGCCCCTTAATTGGGCGATCACAGACGCCCCGGAATACCGTCCCGGGCAGGGCCACATCCCCGGCTGGATCGACCAACAGATCATCCAGCTGGCCATCAATCATACGCGCGGCTGCGGGACGTCCCGCCACCGTATCAAGCGCGATCACAATACCCTTCATGCGGTCCCTTTCCACACCGGAAGGCCAGCGGCGTTTAGCACGCCCGCTGTCTCGGCCAATGGTAGGCCGACGATCCCGGTAAAACTTCCTGAAATCCAGGGAATAAATGCGCTGGCAGGCCCCTGAATGGCATAGCCCCCAGCCTTGCCGCGCCAATCATCACTCGCGATGTACCACGCGATTTCTGCATCAGACAGAACCTTCATGCGCACCGCACTCTCAACCGTGCGTTGCCACGATTGTGCGCCGCGTCGCACCGCAAGCGCGGTAATAACCCGGTGACGTCGCCCGGACAAAAGCCGTAAAAACCGCTCCGCCTCGGCGGCATCCTCGGGTTTGCCCAAAATGCGTCGTCCTAGCGCGACGGTCGTGTCGGCGCATAGAACAATGTCATCGGCCTCGGCGGTGACCGCCGCAGCCTTGCCTGCCGCAATCCGCTCGCAATAGACGCGCGGAATTTCACGAGGCAGGGGTGTCTCATCAATGTCGGGGGGGCGCACATCATCAGGTGTGATGCCAAGCTGCGCCAACAGTTCTAGCCTCCGGGGTGAACCGGAGCCTAGGATCAGCCGAGGGTGTGGCACGCGCACGTCCCTATTTGAAACGGTAATTGATCCGTCCCTTGGTCAGGTCATACGGTGTCATTTCAACCTGCACTTTGTCGCCCGCCAGAACCCGGATCCGGTTCTTGCGCATCTTTCCTGCCGTATGTGCGATAATCTCATGGCCGTTTTCGAGCTCGACCCGGAATGTCGCGTTTGGCAGGAGTTCCTTCACGACGCCGGGGAATTCGAGCATTTCTTCCTTGGCCATGGTCACTCCATCAAAATCGCCTGCGCAGTTCGCAGGTGCGGTGTAAATGCGCGCAATTTGTTCATACTTCAAGGGCTAAAGCAGTTTTGCACGCGCAGGCCACACAGACCCGCTCGGGCATCAAAGGTTTTGTACCGTAAAGGGTCTGTCGAAATCGTTAACGAACGGGCCACAATGGCTGTCATAACGCCCAATTGTACGCCTTATGAATGGGGCGGCCCAAACCGTTCCAGCAGTTTGTCGCGGATCTGATCGCGCGATTGCCGATAGCTTTCCAGCTTTTGATCGCGGTTATTGCCCAAACCCGTAGGGTCCATGATGGGCCAATACTCCACCTCTAGGTGGTACAGGCGCGTCAAATCCAACGCCATGCGCTGGCTGGCGGGTGATAGGGCGATGATCAAATCAAACCCCGACAGGTCATCCCCCCATTCCTGCATCTCCTCAAACGACCGAGAACGATGCCGCTCCAGCTCCACGTCAATCTCGGCGCATACCGCAATCGCAAAGCCATCAATTTCAAGATCGTTCATCACACCGGCGGATTGAACATAGATGTCCATTCCATACAGCTTTTTCATCAAAGCCTCAGCCATGGGGGAGCGTACTGCGTTATGATCGCAGCAAAAAAGAACCGATTGTGGCTGTTCCCCCCCTGACACGCATCAGCCTCCGAAATGCAGCACGCAGATGAGTGTGAACAAACGTCGCGCCGTGTCGGTGTCGATGTCGGCCTTGCCCTCTAATCGTTCCTGAAGGATGCGCGCACCTTCATTGTGGATGCCGCGCCGGGCCATATCAATTGTCTCGATCTGGCTGGGGGGCAGGGTTTTTACCGCATCAAAGTAGCTGGCACAAATCTGGTAGTAGTCTTTGACTACCTGCCGAAACGGCCCCAGCGCAAGCTGGAATTCCGCCGCAGGGTCATGGTGTTCGGTGGTCACCGCAAACACAAGGCGCCGCTCGCGGATGCCCAGGTTGATCCGATAGGGCCCCATAGGGGCATCGGGGCGGGCAATAGAAAAAGAATTGTCCTCAAGCAGATCAAAAATCGCGACTTTGCGTTCTTGCTCAATCTCGGGGGTCGGGGTCGGCAGATTGGCGTCGTCAATCTCGATATGACAAATCTGAGCGCTCATGCGTATGGCCTTTCCGTCAAGGGTCCTCCCCATTGCGCCCCTGATACGCCGAAAAGCAGGACCGCGCCAAGGGGAGGTGGAAAATTCTCAGCGATTGAGGCGATCAAGCCGCGCCCGCACGCTCAACCCGTGGGCCTCAAGGCTCTCGGACTTGGCCAATGTCTCGGCGGCGGGACCGATAGCACGCAAGGCCTCGGGCGTCATCTGCGCCAGCGTCGTGCGTTTGAGGAAATCCATCACCGACAAGCCGCTGGAAAACCGTGCCGAGCGGGCCGTGGGCAACACGTGGTTGGGCCCGCCGATGTAGTCACCAATCGCCTCAGGGGTCCACTGTCCCAGAAAAATCGCGCCCGCATGGGTGATCTTCTCCGAAAGGGCCACAGGGTCCGCCACACACAACTCAAGGTGCTCAGGCGCGATCCGGTCGCTCAGGGCGGCGGCCTCATCAAGGTCCGCTACGGTGATGATCGCGCCATAGTCGCGCCATGACGGCCCTGCAATCGCGCGCCGCTCCAGCGTTTCAAGTCGTGCGTCAACGGCACGGGCAACCGCCGCTCCAAATTCTGCATCATCCGTGATCAGGATCGATTGCGCGCTCTCGTCATGCTCCGCTTGGCTCAGCAGGTCGACGGCGATCCAATCAGGATCATTGTCACCATCCGCAATCACCAAAATCTCTGAGGGGCCAGCGATCATGTCGATGCCAACCTTGCCAAACACCCGCCGCTTGGCCGCCGCCACAAAGGCATTGCCGGGTCCAGTGATCTTGTCCACGGGCGCGATAGTCTCGGTGCCATAGGCCATTGCGGCCACGGCCTGCGCGCCGCCAATACGGTATATCGTGTCGACGCCCGCAAGACGCGCAGCCAGCAACACCAAAGGGTTCGCCACACCGTCAGGGGTCGGCGCACAAATCGCTAGGCGCTTCACACCCGCAACCTGCGCCGGGATCGCATTCATCAACACGCTTGACGGATAAGAGGCCAATCCACCCGGCACATACAACCCAGCCGCATCGACAGGGCCCCAACGCCAGCCTAGCCGCGCGCCCGTGGCATCCGTCCAGCTTTCGTCATGGGGCATCTGCCGCTCGTGATAGGCCCGGATCCGGCTCGCCGCCAACGACAGCGCTTCCGCCTCCGCCTGCGGCACCTGCGCCACAGCTGCGTCAATTTCCTCAGCGGAAAACGCCAAAGTCTCCGGCGTCAGCGTCAGCCGATCAAATTTCTCCGTCAATTCCAAAACCGCGGCATCCCCGCGCGCGCGTACGTCCGCGATGATGCCCGCTACCACAGCATCCACATCCGGGCTGTCCTCGCGCTTGGCACCCAAAAGCGTGGTGAACTGTGTTTCAAAGTCGCTGTCGCGGGTGTTCAGAAATACAGGCATCGGCCCCTCCATGTCGCGCAGGGCCTACCCTGCCGCGTGGTTGTGCTCAAGTCGTCTTTGGTTTGTTAAATATCCCGGGGTGGTCTGGAGGGGCTGGCCCCTCCGGCGGTTCGCATCACACGTCCGGATGGCCGGGGCGGGTTTTCGACGGGGCGTCATAGGGCCGGGTAACATCCGCAAGGCTCAGCTCAAGGCACTCTACATCCATCCCCAAGGCGCCATCCCCCGCAAGCACCAACTCCACCCGTCCTGCACCATCGGCACCGGGGGCCCAGCTTAACGCAAGGGCCGACAGCACAACATCCGCGTCCCGGCTCACGCCGCTAGACTGCACGCGCAGCACGCCATCAATCCGCAACAAGGCCCGCACACGTTCAGTGCGGCGTGCGGCGTCTTCCCAGCGAAAACGGTTTATCAAAACGGTCAGGGCGCGCTTCTTGGCGTCCCAATGGATTTGATCCCCTGCGAAGACCGCATCCTGCACACAGGCTGAGATAACCCGTAGGTCCTCCTCATCCCGCGCAATCAGGCGCAATGGCGCCTCCGCACCGTCCTGAAATGTTGCGTCAGACATCGTCCTTCACCCGTTCGATTTTTGCACCAACACCGCTTAGCTTGCGCACAACATGCTCATAACCGCGGTCTAGGTGATAGACGCGGCTAACCTTTGTTTCGCCCTCGGCCGCCAAACCCGCTAGGATCAAGGACACCGACGCCCGCAGATCCGTGGCCATGACAGGGGCGCCGCGCAAACGGTCCACGCCTGTCACAGTCGCCGTGCCGCCATGGACCTCAATCTTGGCCCCCATCCGGGTCAATTCGGGGGCATGCATAAAGCGGTTTTCAAAGATTTTCTCGTCCAGCACGCTTGTGCCCTCAGCGGTGCAAAGCATTGCCATCATCTGCGCCTGCAAATCGGTGGGAAAGCCGGGGAAGGGCGCGGTCGTTACATCCACAGCCCGCATCGGCCCATTGGCACGCCGCACCATCAGGCCCTCGGGGCCTTCGGTCACTTCGGCGCCCGCCGCTTCAATCCGCTCACAAAACGCTTCCAGCAGATTGCGACGCCCGCCCTGAAGGGTGACCTCACCCCCCGCAATCAGTGGCGCCAGCATATAAGTGCCCAATTCGATCCGGTCCGTCACAACGGGATGCGTGGCGCCATGCAGCCGGTCCACACCTTCAATCGTTAGCGTATCGGTGCCTTCGCCTTCAATATGCGCGCCCATCGCCCGCAAACACTGGGCCAAGTCCACGATCTCGGGCTCACGTGCGACGTTTTCCAGAACAGACGTGCCCTTGGCCAGCACCGCCGCCAACAACGCGTTTTCCGTGGCTCCAACCGACACAATAGGAAAGGCATAGCGCCCGCCTTTTAACCGCCCACCGGTGGCCTTGGCGTGCACATATCCCTCGCGCAGGTCCAACTCTGCCCCCAACGCCTCTAGCGACCTTAGGTGCAAATCAACTGGCCGCGCGCCAATCGCACAGCCACCGGGCAGCGACACAATCGCATGCCCATCACGTGCAAGCATAGGCCCCAGCACAAGGATCGAGGCCCGCATCTTGCGCACAATGTCATAATCAGCGGTGTGGTTGTTGATGTCATGCGACGACATCGCCAACACGCCACCCTCCGCAAGGCTCGACACCTCAGCCCCCAAGGACTGCAACAGCAGCGTCATGGTCCGAATGTCCGACAGCCGGGGCGCATTTGTCAGTGTCAGCGGCTCTTCGCTCAGAAGTGTCGCAGGCATCAGCGTCAAACACGCGTTCTTGGCCCCCGCAATCGGGATTGATCCCTTTAGGGCCTGCCCGCCCTGTACGACTATACTATCCATTGCTCTCGTCCTCATTGTGCGCGTTAGCGTCCGCCTCAGTCCCCGGTTGCGTTTCCGTCTCGGATCGCGCTTTTGCACGGGCCTGCGCCTTGCGGCGGCCCATGTTGGCCTTTAGCGCGGCCTTCAGGCGTTGTTCACGCGCAGCAGCCGCTTTCGCGGCCGGTGTCTCGGGGTGTTTGGCTGGGTTTTTTGTCATCTTAGGGACGGGTGTAGCCTGCCTTGCAAAAAGGGTCCAGATTGCCCTTGCGTGGATGTTCATTCCGGTCTAATCACCCGCCACCGGAAACATGCTGTGGTAGCTCAGTGGCAGAGCACACCCTTGGTAAGGGTGAGGTCGAGAGTTCAATCCTCTCTCACAGCACCACCGGCCCTCCCTGAGATCGCTGGTGATTGGTTTCCACTCTGCCCCCACGCCGTAATGCTTTGAAATTCGCACCTTTATGGCGTTTCCGGGTGAAACTGTAAAATCTCAAAGAACGATCCTCGGGCCAATGGCGCGCCCAGATTATGCAGCCCGGCGGCTTGGGCGCGGGGTGCGTCCTGTGGGGCAAATAACACCAACGTATGGGTGTAAAAATCGCGCCAATCCGCCAGATAGCTGCCCGTCTCAAACACTTCATGGTTTTGGTGTACGGGCATTAACACCTGCCAAGGGATTGGAAACAAATGCGTCTTGTCGCGCGCCGCATAGGCGGGCAGGGGGGCGATGGCGTTGCCTCCGGTAAACACCCCGGTCCAATAGGCCCCCCGATCGCGCAGGATATACGAGGCCGAGTGGGAATGGAGCCGGATCGTTTGCGACTGATCATGCCGTGTCACCAACAACCGATCCTGCGGCGATAAAACAGCCGCCGCTGCGCGCAATTCAGCAACCTGCGCGTCATGCAGCGCCCATTTGTCCGTCAGCCACAGCATCTTAACCGCCAACAGGACCAGCATCGCCCCCGCAAACACCCACATCGCGCGGGGCGTAAAATCCACGCGGATCGCGGCCAATAGCACAGGCGCCAAAAGCACCGGAAACCGCATGTTGGTGTAGGCAATGCCAGAGAAATAATAGGGCACCAGCAAGGTAATCAGGGCCAGCGCGGGCAAAGCAAACCGCACACGCGGGTCCAAGGACATACCGAAGCCCGCGCGGCGCAGCCACAGGATGATCCCGGCCGTTTCGGCCAACCCCAACAGCCCGGCCACAATCGTCTCCGCCGTTGAGGCGAACAAACCAAAGCTGGCAAATGGGGCGACAAAGGCGGTCAAGAACTGCGCCAGTGTGCCGTAATCTATCCCGCCGGCCTCCAACTCCGGTGAGGCGCGCAGTGCGCCCACCAAATGCACCGCCGGGATCAGGGCCACGGCCAGCACCATGCCCGCCCGTCTCAGAATCGCAGCGCGGCTCGCGGGTGTGCGGGTAACGTCGTGCAACTCTAACAGGCCGATCATCAGCATGACGAACCCAAAGGCATACAAGTGCATCACATAGACCAGCACCGCGCAGGGCCAGATCATCGCCAGCCGAACAACGGCCCCTCGTGCGGCCATCGCGAACCACAACGCCAGCACCAAGATCGCCGCCGGTGCCGCCAGCGCAAAGTTCTCAAACCCAAAGGCCCAAGTCATGTTGTGCATCACCATCACCGCGACCAGCGGCCACAGCGACCATGCCCCCCAGATCGCGCGGTGCAGCACGGCGGTCGCTGCAAACAGGCCAAAGGATCCGATTTGGATCAGCACCTTTTGCGTCGTCTCAAGGTCCGCGCAGGCGACTGGCCACGTGTGGATCATGTCTGAGGTCAGGTTCGGCACGATTTCCAGCGCATAGGCGTAGTACCGCCCAACGTGCTCGGCCCCCACAGCCCCGCATTGCAGCACATGGCGCGCCATGTGGTTGGGCCAGTCGATCAGGGGCGGCGTGTCGTAGCCCCATAACATCATGTTCAGCGCGAACACCCCAATTGCCGCGATGAAAAAGAGGACCGTTTCCCCCCGGCTAGGACGGGGGCGGGCGGGGGCATCTTGTGCGTGACTACCCATGCGGGGTTAGGGGCAGGATCGGGGCCATAGTCCCTCTTTTCATGGCATCTTTAATAGTGGTCAGGCGCGGTTTGATACAACGCACCTGACCTAAGGGAACCAATATCCTGTTGCGGCAGGTTCCTCAATGGTTTCAATCACCTCGCAGGTGCCGCGATGCGGCTTGACCACACAGGCGGGCGGCCTAAACCGCCTGCTTGCGCGCAATCGCCCGTCCGATGGCTGCAATCGTCAGCAACGTCATCGCCCAGAAAAACCACGTAATCGGCCCGCGCAGCAGGATGCTCGGGTCACTGCCCGACATCAGCATGGATTGGCGGAAGTTATCCTCAAGCAGCGGGCCAAGAATGAACGCGATCAAGAAGGGGGCGGCGGGGATGCGATAGCGCATCATGGCATAGCCCACCCAGCCCATCGCAAACATAACGCCCACGTCAAAGATGTTGTTGTTCACCGCGAACACCCCATAAATGCACAGGATCAACACGGCGGGCATCAAGATGCGCTTGGGCACATCGGCCACAAACCGAAAGCCCTTGATCGCGACACTGCCCACGATGAACAAAAACACCGAACTGACGATCAAGCCGATGAACAGCCCATAGATGATGTCCACATTCAGGATGAACATCATCGGGCCGGGTTGCAGCCCATGCACCATAAAGGCGCCGATGATGATCGCGGTGATCACATCCCCCGGCACGCCCAGTGCCAGCAGTGGGATCAACGTGGCCCCCGCCACCCCGTTGTTGCCCGCCTCGGATGCGGCCACGCCCTCAATCTCGCCCTTGCCAAAGTTGGCCTTGTTCTTGGATTTTCGCCGCGCCTCAGAATAGCTCAAGAACGCAGAAGGCGCCGCGCCAATCCCGGGGATAGAACCCAAAAACACCCCAATCAGACTGCCCCGAATAATCGACCGGAAGCTGCCGATGTAATCCTTGATCGTGACCTTCGCATTGCCAAGCGCGCGGGCCTTGCCCAAGTGTGCGGTGGGGTTCCACGCCATGGCAATGATCTCGGGGATGGCGAACAGCCCGATCAGAACGGCAATGAAATTCAAGCCCCCCATCATGTTCGGATCGCCAAAGGTGAACCGGTTGGTCCCATACACCAGATCCAGCCCCACGGTCGCCAGCATCAACCCCAACAACGCTGACAAGGCCCCGCGCAACAGGCTGTCGCCAGACACCCCGGCGATGATCGTCAGCGAAAACAGGATCAGCGCAAAAAACTCAGGCGGGCCAAAGTTCAACGCAAAAGAAGCAAGCCACCCCGCAAATAGGATCAGCGCAAGGTTGGACACCAAATCCGCCGTGCACGACGCCCAAAGCGCCATGCCCAAGGCGCGTCCGGCTTCTCCGCGTTCTGCCATTGGGTGGCCGTCAAGGATGGTGGCCGATGACGCAGGGGTGCCCGGCGTCTTGATCAAAATGGCCGGGATACAGCCGCCGAAAATGCCGCCCTTGTAGACCCCCAACAATAACAAAATGCCGGTAATGGGCTGCATCGAAAACGTAAACGGCAGCGTCAGCGCCACGGCCATCGTGGCCGATAGGCCCGGAATGGCCCCACCGATGACCCCGATCACAATGCCCACAAACAACGCCAAAAACGCCTCGACCGAGGCGACAAGGCTCAGACCTGCCATCAGGCTGTCAATAAAACTCACGGAAGCCTCACAAATATGCCTTGGGGGATCGCGACCCCCGCCACTTTGGCGAAAAATAGGTATAGCGCGAGCGGGATCACCACCGCACAGATCAAGGCCGTAAGAGGATGGCGGGTGCGGAACAGAAAGGCCGTCAGCACGAACACAATCATCGCGGTCCACACCATGCCCAAACGGGGCAAGGCGAACATCGTCGCCACCATGATTATGGCCAGCGCGCCCAATCGCATCCACGATAGCCCGTCGGCGGCGGCAGGCTCTGCCTCGGCGTCAGGGGCGGATGACGCCCCGCGCGCGGCCAGCAATAGCCCCAAGCCCACCAAGCCCGTGATACCCGACAACGCATAGGGCCAAAACACGGGCGCAAGCACGATGTTGGACACATTACTCGGTGACGAAACCCAGTTCGGGATCGCCCAAAGCACAAGGAACGCAGCGGCCAGACAGGCCCCTAGTCCCAGTTGAAATTGAATGGTTTTCGGTGACACCCCACATCCCCCAGTGTCAAATATCGTGACGAATGCGGCCACCAAAAGGTAGCCGCATCCAGTGTTTTCAGTCCGTTAGGATTTAACCTTCAATCCGCATCCCAAGGTCTTCGACCAGCGTGCGGAAGGTGTTGTACTGACCTTGAATGAACTCATTGGCTTTGACGGGGTCCATCAGCTCGATCACCGAACCGCGCGATTCCATGGTTTCGCGGAATTTGGGGTCGGCGGTGGCAGCGGCCATCCACTCTCCCCATTTGGCGGCCACGTCATCAGGCAGGTCATCTGGGCCTGCAATGCCGGTCCAGCCGACCAATTGGTTCAGCTTGTCCTTGCCCAATTGGTTCGCGGTGGGGGCGTCAAAGCCGACGACAGGCTCGGCCGTGGTAACCAGCAATGGTGTCAGCTGCTTGTTGGCCACAAACGATGCAAGCGCGGATGAGTTTGTGCACACAAACGTCGACGTGCCGTTCAGAACGGCAGTGATCGCTGCGCCGCCGCCCTTTTGCGGGATGTGCGTGGCATCGGTCAGCGGGTCGGCCACGCCGAACTCCGACAGGACCATCGCGCTGGCCAGATGGGGCATCGACCCCACCCCGGAAGAGCTGTAGCTGATACCGCCCTCGGCAACTTTTGCGATCAACTGATCCATCGACGTGATGCCCGACGCCGGACGCACCGCGCAGGCCACAGGGTTGATTTCATACACAGTCACAAAGCGGAAATCTTCTAGCCCGTAGGGCAGCGTGGCTTTCATCGCTGGGTTCACCGAGTGTGAGCCGACCCGCGCAAACAGCATCGTATACCCGTCCGCGTTGGCGTTCTGTACCGCAACGGATCCGGTCGCGCCGCCCGCACCGGTGATGTTCGCCATCACCAAGGGCTTGCCCACCGCCGCGCCCAAAGGCTCAGAGATGGTGCGTGCAGAAATGTCAGTGGCCCCACCCGCGCCGTAGGGGATCACCATATTGATCGCGCGCGTGGGATAATCAGCATAAGCCGCCGTCGCGCCCAAAAGGGCCGCGGCCGTGACGGCAAAGGTCAAAGTCGTGTGTTTCATGTAGTCCTCCCAGTGGTTTTGGTGGCCCTCTTACGGGGCTCTGAAAAAACGATAGGCGTAAGTTACGCTTTACGGAAGTTAAAACAACTTACGATCCATGTAAGCGGAGGTATCGTGTGACCCTGCTGAATTTGCGGGCATTTCGGGGTAGTCTCTGCGCGCGACCGGCCCTACGGTGGCCGGCATGTACACACTCTATTATTCCAAAGGTTCTTCGGCGCTGGCGCCGCACATCCTCGCGCTAGAACTCGGCGTCGACCTCGCACTGGTTGAGGTCCCGATCCCTCAGGGCGCGCATCAAGCGCCCGAATTCCTCGCACGCAATCCAAAGGGCCGTGTTCCCCTGTTGGACACCCCCGACGGCAGCCTGACGGAAAACCCCGCGATCCTTGAGTATCTGGCCGCGCGCCATCCACAGGCGGGCCTGCTGCCCGAAGGTCACTTGGCCCAAGCACGGGCGCGGGAATTATGTGCCTATTTGTGCGCCACGGCTCACATCGCATTCGCGCACAAACTGCGGGGCAAACGCTGGGCGCAGGACCCTGTTGCTTTGGCCGATATGCAAAAATATGTGCCACAAAACCTCAGCGATTGCGCCACTTACCTTGAATCCAACCTGCCGCTTGGCCCATGGGCGCTGGGCGCAGAGTATAGCTTTTGCGACGCCTATCTGTATGTCTTTGCCCGGTGGCTCGACGCGGCAGGTGTTCCAATCGACCCCTTCCCAAAACTCGCCGCGCATAAACTTGCAATGCGCGCGCGCCCCGCTACACAGGCCGCGTTGGCCGCACAGGAGATCCAAGAATGACAACAACCGCAATCGTGGGCCTCGGCTCAATGGGCTATGGCATGGCGCAATCGCTGTTGCGCGCGGGGATGCGCACCCACGGCTATGATATTTCGCCCGAACGCACGGCTCAGTTTCAAGCCGAAGGTGGTGCGGCGGGCACGCTAGGTGATGTTGCGGGCACTTTGGACGCGCTGGTTGTGGTGGTCCTTAATGCGGCCCAAACCGAGGATGT
>Ga0228624_1000413_pt1 | contig 22753 bp, 17 predicted proteins | sample 29DmetaG_FD_182744 | JGI IMG/M metagenome (GOLD analysis project Ga0228624, IMG submission 182744) | Seawater microbial communities from Monterey Bay, California, United States - 29D | ecosystem: Environmental > Aquatic > Marine > Coastal | place: USA: California | collected 2016-10-10 | reverse complement strand
GTAATGAAGGTACAAACGAACACGCAGAAGAACAAGCGATTGGCATCGGAATTAAGGACAAAGACGACAATAATACTACAAAAGCAATCATCAAAAACAGTAAAAAAAAGATAAAATTATTACCTCCAGATGAATCGCGAACAGAAAATGAGTGCAATGATGAGACGCGGCAAAAGAAAAAACATAACCTAATTATTAACAGCACATGTGTTCGTACTATGGAATTAACGCCTGTTTGGAGAAGACTACTTCCGTCGCGAACATCATGGATTGTGTGGGATAACAGCAAAAATCTAGGATGCAATTTTAATTTACTGAAGTACATATTAAGAACACACGATTGTCAAAAATATCAAACGATGGAAGGGTCTAATTTAAAAAAGATGTTGATACAATTTTATAACAAATATATAAAAGGTGGTGAATATGACGAAATAACCAAACAATTGTACGGTAAGTGGAAAAAAGAAGCCAAAGCCCATCTTTCGTTGAAACGAACTTCGATTGAAAATATTATTGAGGATGAAAATTACGTTTTATCGAAAACTGATCTTGTTCTTGTTGCGCACGAGTTAAATTTACCTATCACTGTGTTATATGAATTCAAAGGGGAAGTGAAGATTACTAGTTTCTCTGGACACAACAACTCGGGTGTGAACTATTTTGTAAAAATCGCATCGCGAACTAATCAGCTGTATTTAGCTGCTCGTGCAAAATCAATAATTTTTGAAGAGAGGGATTTAAATGACAACTTCAAACAAATTATCAATAATAAAAAACTTACAGACTTTTCCGAATATTTGTCTTCAAAGTGAATTGTTTAATGCCAAAGTTAGGGAACTTATTTTTTATGCATTTCATTTTTCGAATATAACCGTCAACATACCCATCGCTCAACCAATAACACTGTTCACCAAGTCGATGTTTAATTTTCCCGGAAATATAATAATCTTGTGCGGCTAATTTGAGAAATTCAATTTTATCACTGTCACTTGCTCTACTAAAACTATGATAGTTGCTATGGTTTATCATATTGTTTATGATGCGCAAATGTGCGCCAGGCGTCAGTCCATTAAAGATGGTCTTGAGATTTTCTACAAACATATTATAATTGTAGTTTTCGTAAAGATATGATTTGGAGAAATCGTGTTTAAAGTAAAGAAAAAAATAGAGAGGAATGTTTCCGAACTGTAAAAGTGTAAAATAAATATTTACAACAACATGCATTTTGAAAGCCTCGTTTGTATATGGATTTTTGATACATTGTATACTTGGTTCACCGTCATCATTGTATTTGAAAGCGGATTTCACCACTTTGTAGATTTCAAAATATTCAAATGAATACTTAATACCACGATCTATGATTATCACATCTGGATTTTTTATACTTTCTAGTAACAGATTTTTGTCGTTTTTAGATATTTGATACCTGGTTTTAATGAGGTTCACTAATCTTGAAAACCCCAAATTGAACTTTTGAACTTGATTGTATATCTTCACTTGTATTTGTGTATATTTCTTCAAAAAGTCAGAATTTTGTTTTTTGTAGATATTCGAGTAATAATACGAGACATTTGAACTGAGCTTAAGCTGGAACATTTCATTTATTGCAAAATATTTGAAATATTCTTCTTCATTCACAAAGTTTATAGCAATTGGAAATAAAAAATTATTATTTTCATCACTGTGCAAGTAATGCGAATATACTTGTCTCAGGTATAATTCATTGTACATTTTTCAATGGAGTATATTATAAACTGTTTATAATTCTATATTGTAATTACTATTTAAAACAGTTGTTGTTTCTTTGTTGACTGTGAGGGGTGCGGATGATTTCAGTTTATCTATAGTACAATTTCCAAATGCAACCGCTTGTTTATCTTCTTTTTCAATTATCATATTTTCAGGATCAGTGTCATCGTCCATCTTGAAATCATCGAACAAATCATCCGATGTTTCATTTTTATCAGAAGTTCCGGGTTCTTTTGGTGGTAACTTACTTATTTGTTCAGACAAATACTCATTATCAATGTAAACATCAAATGAGGAAGTGCCATAATAACCTTCTTGTCCGCACATAACGTTTGCTGAAACACCTCTCATATTATCTAATTCTCCGTGTCGAGCTGCTTGTAAGAACATTTCAGTAGTCTCTTCAAAAGACGCTTTGGCAATAGGGCCAATATCATCTTTGTTTATACCATGTCTGAAAATACTGACCATTTTTTTGTTGCAGGTCATTCTATCACATAGTAGATGAATATGGTGATGATTAATGTATGTGCTGTCGAACTCCATTACTTCTAGAATTTCGTTGAATAGACATTTTCTGGCTGCCTCTATTCCAAGAACATTTTGCATTTCAATAATATCGTTTGAAAATGTTTTATTTTTCTCTATGTAATTCAGTGTCAGAATGTCGCTTAGATTTGACCCAATTGTATCGAGAACATACACTTCTTTCTTGTCGTAGTTGCCGGTTTCAGGTTGATAAACTTTGTAATTATTGATCTTTCGAAGGTTCACCTTTTCAATATCCTTCACACCCCGTATCACAACATCATTAAGAATCTTATCGAGGAATGTTTTCACGAAATGAATGTAATCTTCTTCCGCAAACTGATCCTTTTTCTTCGCACGTGGTAAGTTGCTTAAACGTATTCTGAAATTGATCTTTCCGTCTGTATTATAATCGGCGTAGAAACACTGAATGTCATTTCCATATGAGGATTTCAGAACATAATGAATATCTTCATTTGATATATTCATGTCGAGCATCAAGGTTTCATCGAGTTCGAAACGTATAATCCAATCAATCCGTCCCGGTTCATCTTCTTCATCATCGTCTTCAGACTTCTCTTCCCCATAACATTCACGAATAACTTCTGTTAATTGAACATATTGTTTCATCATTTGATCATCTTCATCAATATTTGTTTCAAAATCGTTTGGTTCATAGTATATTTCAGCCTTTCGGATAATATTTTTAAGTTTGGTGTGTTCTATTTTTGATGCAATATTATATGATTTATTTATATCAAAACTATCATCAGGTCGAAGATATATTGTAAGCGATGGGTTTTTGGGCTTTTTAGTAAGAGTTAGGATTTCTTCAATTCGCGGAACACCGCGAGTTACATTCGATTTGCTCGATACCCCTGCATAGTGGAATGTGTTCAATGTCATCTGAGTGGTCGGTTCACCAATACTCTGCGCCCCAACCATACCAACCATTTCTCCCGGGTTTACAATTGATTTTTTGTAACATTGAATAATATTGTCACAAAGGAATGTAATCGCAATATTGTGATATTTATTTTTGTGGATTAGTATAAACGGGTTCATGTAAAACGTATATGCGATTTTAAACTTCTCGCAAGGCTTGAACATCTTTTCCAGAATTTCATATTTGGAAATTATAATCTCATACGCTTCAAGCGGTGTTATGTCAGAGAGAGAATTCGATGTGATTTCAAAATGATTTTTCACCCGTTCAATCATATTTGGAAAATGTACTGGCAGATAAATCTTTTTCTCGTCCATACAATCGTATATCTTCGACACCATCATATCTCTTTTTGAAACAAGATAGTCGATATCTTTTTTAGCTTCTCTCAGAAGTTTAATCTTATCCTTTTTGAAACGAGATAATGTACTCTTTTCGTAAATCATTTTTAGATGGGTGCTGTTTTTAGACACCGAAGTACTGTCGATAATATCGTAGCTGTAGTTTTCATAAATGTCGTTAAGTTTCATATCAAGAAGATCAAAATGAAGCGTTTCAATGTAAGTTGTATCGAAGTTTGTGCCTCCGTACGAAAACTGAATAATTTTATTCTTATTGTTGCGAACGGTTCGATCATACATTGCTTGAATGTCTTCCATACCCTTGATCAAACGTCTTTGAATATAACCAGTTGTACTAGTTTTGACTGCTGTGTCGATGAGACCAACCCTTCCACCCATAGCATGGAAGAACAGTTCGTCGGGACTCAATCCACTAATAAACGATGATTCTACAAATCCTCTTGCCCTCGGAGTATCGTCAAATTGTTTAAAATGTGGAAGTGTTCGATTTGAATACCCGTACGGTATGCGTTTACCATCTACGTTCTGTTGACCAAGGCACGAAATCATTTGCGAAATATTAAGATTATTGCCTTTAGAACCACTAGTTACAATGGAAACAAATCTGTTTTCTTTATCCAAAGAATTGATACCCGCATTACCTGCTTCCATAGACGCCTTATTCAATATGTTATTCACTTGAGATTCGAAATATTCCAAATTGGGTTTCCCTGTTTTATTTTTGAATATTCCCAAATGCGTTTCATCTATAAGATTGGCAACTTCTACTTTTTTACCGTGGATAATATCGCTGATTTTTTTAATTGTTGGTTCATCTGCAATCAGATCGCTAATACCAACACTGAACCCAGTGGTTTTCATGTACTCTGTAATAATTTGTTGTAAATTATCAATGTAGTCTTGACAAGGTATTGCTCCAAAGTCCTTCCTAATTCTGTGAAGAATACCTTTACTTGAACTACCCAAAACACCTTTATCGTGTTGTCCTCGCAAAACATTGCCGTCTTTAATTTCCAAAACACGATTTGAAGTATCCTTGTTTTCGTTATCTCCGAACAAATCTGTCTTATATTTTAGACTGATGCTTGGAACAATTTCGCTGAGAACCTCAAAGCTACTGAATTCTTGTTTAAGATCATCGAACAAACTGGTGTCGTGAAAACGATTTGTCTTGACCAATAAATTCATAGCCTCTTTTCTAGTAAACTTCACATCAGGACGAGTGAATAAGAAACTTCCTATCAACGAATCTTGAAATATTCCAATAATTGGCTTATTGTTACCAGGACTGATAATGTGGTTTGGAATATTTGCAAGATATCGCAATTCGCTTTCAGCTTCATCGCTTTGCGGCATGTGCATATTCATTTCATCTCCATCAAAATCCGCATTGTATGGTTTAGTGTCTGCTACATTCATGCGAAACGTATCGCCTGTAAACATAACTCGTACGATGTGCGCCATCATCGACATTCGATGAAGTGTTGGCTGTCGATTAAACAACACAACATCACCATCTAACATATGACGATGTATAATATCGCCGTATTCAATTTTAACATTTTCTCTGTCAACATATCCAAGAGATATACTAACCCCATTTTTTTTCTCAATAATTTTAGCGCCCGGATAATTATATGGACCATTTTTAACTAAATAACTTAAATATTTGAAATTGTGTTCTTGTACTTTTACCGGTTTTGTTATATTTTTAGCAATTTTCAATGGAACGCCAAGTTCAGAGATTGATAATTCTGGGTCAGGCGTAATCACCGATCTTGCGCTAAAATCTACGCGTTTGCCCATGAGATTTCCACGAACGCGACCGGTTTTACCCTTATGTCTTTCACTAATAGACTTCAGTGCTCGTCCTGATCTTTGCGTTACAGGCGATGCACCACTCATATTATTGTCTACCATTGTAGCGATATAATACTGGAGAACTTGTACCCAGTCATCTATATTTTTAACATTTTCTTCGTTACCAAGTTCGATCAATTGTTTGATTTTGTTGTTAATTTTGATAATATTTATGATGATATGCGTAAGATCATCCTCGCTTCTTTGCTGTGCATCGTGTTTGACGGATGGTCGTACTGAAGGAGGTGGGACAGCGAATACTTTACAAACCATCCATTCTGGACGCGACCAAATATTTGAAAATCCCATAAAGTTCACATCCTCATCACTAATCTTTTTGAATATTTTAATCACCATTTCGGGGACAACTTTTACAACTAACACTTCATTTGTTTCATTTGAACTATTTCCTGTCCATTCCGCAATAATACACGCAAAACCATCTTGTTTGATCTTACTCGCCTTTAAGCAACCACAACCGTCTTCTGTATCATCGCCGCAGCGTTTTAATTGTGGACTTTTGCATAATTCAAGAACCTTAGTCCATCTTTTTTGATTAGAATATTGAAGGAGTGATGCATTTGCGCTCTTCGAAATGAGTAGTTTACCACAGCGATGACATACACATTTCAAGATACTGATAATCGTATCTATGTATTGGATGTAGAATACGGGTTTGCTTAGATTGACATGCCCAAAGTAGCCGGGACTGTCAATATAATTCATACCATCAGTAGGACATATCATTCCGGGTTCAGAAACACCCATTCGAGGATCAAATAATCCTCCAATTTTAGGTTTCATTCCCACATATGTTTCTTTATTAGTTACTTCAACAACCGAATATTTTTTTATTTCTTCTGGACTGAAAATGCTGAATTGAATACCAATGATTTTAGCAGGAACAACATTGGAATGATTATCCATTCGTCTATCTTACTATAAAGAAGATATTTATATTATTTTCAATTTTATTTATAATCACCATCGGGTCGCTCGCGACTGTCATGAAAATCACCATCGGAAAAAAATTGATGATGAAAATCTGATTAAATATATATCAACAAATTGTAGATATACCATGCCAAAAAACAAGAAAAAAACGTCTAAACATCATGATCAAGATTCTTCGTCCGATTCCGATGAAGATGACAGGGGGGTTGTTCTTAACCGTAAAGAATATCAGAAGATAATTAGCCAAATATTTCCTTCTCAATATATGAATTCAAAAGTAGAATGTATGAATTCAAAAACGAAAAAAACTAAAAAAAAATCTAAAGAAAATACTAATTCCAAAAAACAAACATTAGACATATTATTTGAAATTGTTCCTTCGAAAAAATCTTCAAAAAGAAACAGAAAAGGCACTCATAGCAAGAACAATAAAGAAGATGAAGAAAGCGAGGAAGTATCTCTTCAGGAAGAAGATAGCGACACTAGCGATTCCGATTATCAAGAAGAATCGTGCGAAGAAGGTGAAACCGAGGAAGAAGATGGTGAATACGATGAAGAGGATGAAGAGGATGAAGAGGATGAAGAAGAAACTGAGGAAGATGAAGAATACGATGAAGAGGAAACTGAGGAAGAAGATGAGCCAAGCGAAGATGAAGAAGAAAGCTCGGAAAATGAAGAACAAAATAAGATCATTTCTAAAACTACTTTGAAAAAGAAAAAGAACGATAACGAAGTATATGAAGAACTGAAACAAGGTATCAAAAAGGTTATGTCATATGATATTGAAAATAAGAAAACTCGAAAGCAAATTCAAGAGTTTAATAAAACTATTTCAAAAATGCATAAAAAAGTAGACAAAAAGAAGAAGGAAAAAAACTCGAAAGAATATTTGAAAATGATTTCCAATAAAAAGACTATGAACGATCTCAAGTTTTTTAGAGAAAAGTTGACTGCTTCAGAGCAAGAAAAAATGATAGATAATCTTCAAAGAGTTAACAAATTGACAACCATTGATAAGCCATATCGTCTTAAGCTGTTGGAATGTGAAGATATTCCCGACGACTTCAAAGGCGTTGCAATGAAAAAAATCAATGCAATGAAAGTGATTGCTGAAGGTGGTGGAGAATATCATAAACTCAAGTGTTGGATTGATACATTTCTGAGAATTCCGTTTGGCAAAATATCAACTTTGCCTATCAATAAGTCTGATACAAAGGAGCAAATACAGGAGTACATTCGTTCAAGTGAAGAAATCTTAGACAAAGCCGTATATGGTATGAAAGATGCTAAAATGCAATTTATGCAGATGTTAGCACAATGGATTTCGAACCCTACATCCATTGGTAATTCAATTGCCATCAAAGGTCCGATGGGAACCGGTAAAACAACTCTCATCAAAGAAGGTGTTAGTAAATTGTTGAACAGAGAGTTTGCTTTCATTGCGTTGGGTGGCGCAACTGATAGTAGTTTCTTGGAGGGACATTCTTACACATATGAAGGTAGTACGTATGGTAAGATTATTGATATATTAATTCAGTGCAAAACTTCTAATCCCGTTATATACTTTGATGAACTGGACAAAGTAAGCGACACTCCGAGAGGTGAAGAAATCATTGGAATATTAACACATTTGACCGATACAACGCAAAATGATAAGTTTCATGACAAGTATTTCTCCGAAATAGAATTTGATCTGAGTAAATGTTTGTTCATATTTAGTTACAATGATGAAAGTAAGGTGAACCCAATTTTGAAAGATAGGATGTACAACATCGAAACTAAAGGATACACTGCTGATGAAAAAATAGTCATTTGCCGAAATTATCTTATTCCAAAGCTCGACAAAGAATTGGATTTCAAACCCGGAAGTATCATTATTTCGGACGAAATCATCAAAATTATTATTGAAACATACACTTCAGGTGAAAGAGGTGTGAGAAATCTGAAACGGTGTATCGAAATTGTTTATTCGAAGTTGAACCTTTATCATCTTATGGGGGATACTAAGCAATTATTTGGTGAGGATATTATCCAAAGTATTGAGTTTCCTTACAATGTTACAAAAGCTGTTATCGAGAAACTCATTACGAAACCTGAACAATCTCAAGCATTTTCAAGTATGTATTTGTAATTTCATACCATAACCTAAAATAGTAATATTTAAATAGTGGATAATATAACTATTCATCAATGATAATCATACCTCAGAATTTTATAAAAAGTAAAATAATTTCTACAATTGTGGCTCCTCATGGCATAACCGACCTTATTCATAGTATACAGTCAAATACAACAAAACCATTATTATATATTAATTCTGCTTGTGCGACATCTTCAGTTGTATCATCACTACACCCTAATCTAGATTTGGGATATAATATATTTTTTTTATTTGGTTCTGTTATTCATTTCAGTCACGATTATCCTAAAACAAACAATCAAATACTTGAAGTTATCTTGAGCTTGGCAACAATTATATCATTTACTCAATGTCACGATCTGTTCTACTTATATATGACATTATTGCATGTGCCAAAACACTACTCAAGTAATTGGAAATATATCAGAAAAAATAAAGAAGTGAACATTTGTCTTATTATTCTTTTCACAACTGGGTGTTTTTACACAATTATAGATGTTTTTTCACAACCACTCTTATTTTATAGATTGTATAGAGGTATCATTTTAGCTCATGTAATATATCAAGAATTATACATTCATAATCATAAAAACTAGTTTCTATTTCCACCTCGAGAGTAGACCACATCCAAGTCATCAGTGCAAAGACAATTATTTGACGAATTGTAAACACAGGGGGAGCATTTATTTATGACATTTTCACTGTTTTGAGGATAGGTTTCTTTGTACTGATTTGTTTTTGGTTTTGACAATTCTTTTTTCATGAATACAATATTATTATTTGTGGTATATATTGACACTAGTAACAAAATCACTATACATAATATAATTGTAAATAACTTGTACAACATTTCTATATATAGTAGTTTTACAATTTATTTCCATCAAATATTTTTTTAGAAATCGTATTCAACCTATTTGCTTCATTCCTAAAAAAAACACTTTTTTTGACACATGATGCATTTGTATGTCCGTCTAACTTTTTGTATATGCAACTCTTTTGATTATTACAATCATTTTCTGAGTCACTGCTGTCACATGAAACATTATTTTTTCTCTCAATGATTTTTTGTTTTTTAAACTTGACGACAAAGTTCATCATTGCATATGTTAAGTAACTATGCAAATACTCCTTGAAATCAGATATAATATTGTTCATTTCTAATATTTGTAACTGAACGTTTTCCATACTAGAGTTGTTTTTTTTTGATATCACGTCTGCTCTCAGCGCAATCACTTTTTCATCACCGTTTATTTTTTTTCGTCTTTCATTTAATAAAATTTCTCTTTGCTTAATATTATCTCGTATATTCTCATTTGCATTTTTCATTTGTTCTTCGTTCTTCTGGTCAATTGACTTTTCAAATTTGTTTTCTGCATATCGGACCATACATTCATTAAAATTGTCTTGGGTTGACTCTAATGCTGTTGAGCCATCATTTTTTTTGATGAAACCAGAGAAAAATAAATATTTCGGATTGCATTTTTCATTTTTCCATTGTTGAACGTCGATGTTGAAAAGTATTCTTGTTTCTAAAATTAATGAAGTAAATAATAAAATCACTAGTAAAAAAAGAGCTCCTATCTTATCTGTTAACACATTATTATTACTACCATTGGTGATTGAACTTTCAGTTACATCATAAAGTGTATCAATCGTTTTGTTCCCGTTCTCCATACTATAATTATATTATATAACATTTTCTTGATAAAAACAATTTGTTCGCACAGTCAAATATATACATTATGTTAACTTGTTTCTTGTTCGGGTTGAATTTTCAAGTTTTGAATTAAGTCTCCTTGTCTGAATGTACTATAAAAATCAGATAACCAGCGGTTGAAATTCGTAAGTTTTGCTTCTACTTGATCAATCGCCGGCTGATTTTCATTCAGTTTGTCCTCAAGTTCTTTTATATTTCCTGATAAATCTTGAAGGACTGTGTCGTCATCCTGTGGCTGTTTCAAAAGGGTTTGTAATTCTTTTTCAGAATTCTTCATTTTTGCTTCATTCGCGGTTGAAATCTTCTCCAATTGTGTACTCGCCGCCTCATTGTACGAATATTCCAAACATTTCTTAAAGGAACTGCTGGAATCTTCACTCACAATACTTTCAACAATCATTTGCAGAGGATTGCATTTTACACTACTCCAATTTTTGTCTCTCTGCAGGGCGGAAGAGACGAAGCTCAGATGTGTATAGTATATTGCAAATATAATCATTACAATATTACGATTAGCGGTGTCGCTTAGTTTGGAAGAAGACATTAATAAAATACAACATATAACTAAAAATTGCACTATTCTCATACCGCCACCTACGATTTTAAAAAACTCTCCCATGGTTATAGATTATTATTACAAAATATATATAGGAATAACTACCTACCATATATCAACTGGAAAATGAAAATGCTAGAAGAATATTTCAAACATTATCAGATGTACAAAGAAAAATATGGAGAGAAAACGTTTTTGTTGTACCATGTTGGTAGCTTTTTTGAAGTATACGCTGTTAAAAATGAAGATACGTACGATAACATTGAAAAATTTTCTGAAATATGTGGATTGAAAATCGCATTGAAACAAATATGCGTTGGTAAAAATAATCTCGTCATGGCTGGTTTTAGAGACTATCTGTTAGATACATACATCGAGAAAATCCATCCGCATGGATATACCACGGTTGTCTTTATACAAGAAGAAATCGATGGTGCCATAAGAAGAAAAGAAAATGGAATATATTCGCCCGGTACTACATTTTTAGACAACGTTCCGATTTTGTCTAATAATATATCATGTGTATGGATACAAAAAACTAAGAATACGACATTTTCAAAGGAAAAATATGTGTTTGGATTAAGTAATGTCAACATTTTCAACGGTAAATCAAATTTGTCCGAGTATTATGAGACGTATTATCATAATCCGACATCATATGATACGATTGAAAAATTTCTCAATATTTACAGCCCAGTCGAAACAGTGATCATCCATAATATCGAAGAAACGATCATATCATCAATTGTAGGTTTTTTGCAGTTGCAATGCAAGAAGCATCACATTATCGACTTGAATAATCCAACCCACACACTTTCAAAACAAGCAAATAATTGCACAGATCAGATATATCAAGATAAAATTATCGAAAAATATTTTCCTCAAATGAAATTTCAAACATTCAAATATGATATATCAGAAAAACCGATCTGTCTTCAAAGTTATTGTTTTTTGTTGAATTTTATTACACAGCACAATGTATCATTGGTTGACAAAATAAGTCAACCGGTTATCGAAAACATGGGTGATATATTAGTATGCGCAAATCATTCTCTAAAGCAACTGAATATAATTGGCGAGGATGTAAACCATTTCGAAAAAGACAACAAAACAAATGGCGTCCTTCCAATTTTGAACAAGTGTATCACTAAAATGGGAAAACGGGCAATGAATGAAATTATTCTTAATCCTTCTTCAAGTAAAACCGAACTTAAAAAGAAGTATAATGAAGTTGAACATTTCATGAAGAATAAATATTCTTTCGATACTGAGTTGAGAACGATAAAAGACATTGACAAGATTCTTACTAAATTCAAGTTAAATAAAATTACGCCATGTGACATTTACTACTTGTATGACACCACCGCGGTCGTGGAGCAGGTATACAAAACAATTAAAGCAGACAAAAAGGCGATAGCAATGTTCGAAATGTCAAACTTTATAAAAACTCGTCAAAAATTTAAATCGTATATTGAAGATTGTCTCAATATTTTTGTATGTCGTGATGTAAATACAGTTAACTTTTACAAAAATGATGACAATTGTTGTAATATTATTAAATCAGGATACAACGTCGAACTGGACGCTATTCTTAAAGAACAAAAAGAGATCAGCATTAAACTGAATGTTATTGTGAAGTATCTTGAGACGTGGTTTGATAAAAAAAACAATGCCGACTACATACAACAGCAAGTGACATCGAGTAATGAACTATTTCTCATTACTACTAAAAAAAGAGGGGAAATCCTTAAAAAAAACATAAGTCGTTTGAAAACCAAAGATATTGACATCGATATGTCTTCTTATACGGATATTACATCAGACAGTTTCAATTTGGAACTGGGTTCATTGGTGCTAAAGGACTATGATAAAAGTAAGTCATCCATACATTCTAAACATATTGACGACCTTATTTCAAACCTATTTGCAAATAATCTTAGACTAAATGAGCTTTTGTCGGAAATCTTCAGAAATGTTACAAATGAAATATATGATAAATATTTCGATTATCTTACAAATTTGATTGACACGGTAAAATTAATAGATGTTATTAATACTAAATGTAATGTGGCCGAAAAATATAATCTATGCAAACCCAAAATTTCCAATAAAGACAAAAGTTTTGTGGTTGCGAAGAAATTGAGACACATTCTTATTGAACTTATTGAAAAAAATGAAGTATACGTTCCAAATGATGTTTCGTTGGGAGTAAATGACGATAATCTCGGAATTTTATTATTTGGAACAAATTCTGTAGGAAAGACAAGTTTGATCAAGGCGCTTGGTATTTCAGTGATTATGGCTCAAAGTGGGTTTTACGTTCCTTGTGAAACATTCACCTTTTCTCCTTATAAATACATTTTTACTCGAATAATTGGAAATGACAACCTTTTTAAGGGACTTTCTACTTTTGGAGTAGAAATGAGCGAACTACGAGTTATTTTAAACAATTGCGACCACAATAGTCTTATATTGGGAGACGAATTATGTAGTGGTACCGAAATCGACAGTGCATTGTCGATTTTTAATGCTAGTCTTGAAATTATGACAAAACGCAATAGCAATTTCATATTTGCCACACATTTCCATGAACTTCCCCATATGAAAACCATGAAGCTATTACAAGGTGTTCAGTACAAGCACCTCAGAGTACAATATGATAACGAAACCCAGAAGATGTACTATGATAGAAAGATGCACGATGGACAAGGAGATACCATTTATGGTCTTGAAGTATGTAAATCACTAAAACTACCTGAAGATTTTTTGAAAAGATGTTATGAAATCCGAGATAGCTGCATTGAAAACAAGGACAATGTTTTATTGATGAAGTCAAGTAAGTACAACAAAGACAAACTCAGAAGCATGTGCGAGTTTTGTGAAGAAGAAATCGGTACAGAAGTACATCATCTACAATATCAATGCGATGCAAATGCCAATGATTATATTGAAAATAGCTTTCATAAAAATCACGTTGCAAATTTGTCTTCTGTTTGCAGTTCATGTCATAATCATATTCATAGTCTCAAGTTGCGATTTGAAAAAAGGAAAACTGTAAATGGAGATTACGAAATAGTTTTGAAAAAAAATTGATTTAAAATATAGACTTTTTATAAAGGTACTCAAGATGATTATTCCGGTAAAGTGTTTCACATGTGGTAACGTGATCGGTAGCAAGTATTTGTATTATTTGGAACAAGTTTCAAAAATGAAAAAGGAAGCCGAGATGGATCCTACAAATATTAATTATTTATCTGAGACCCGTCAAGATGTCTCCATTGAAGGAGAGGTTCTAGATAAATTGTCTCTGAAAAAGCAGTGTTGTCGTCGTCACATGCTAACACATGTTGATATATTTTCATAAAATATTGCACAAATATATATCATGAAAAATCGTAAAAGTATTCAAAATATTAAAGTTAGGAGAACTGGAAAATATGTTAAAAAGAACAAAAAAAATGTGAAAAAAACGAGAAAACTTCCTCTTCAGAAGGGGGTGCGTCGAAATACTCTAGACACGAAGAAACAAAAAAAAGCAAACGCTAGGAGCTACAAGAAGAACAGAATGAATAAAAGAAAAACGGCGCGAACAACTAAAGTAATGAAAGGTGGATTTTCTAATCCTCTTCCAGATATTGATCTTGCAGCAAGTTTAAATCATAGCTTTCAAAGCATATTGAGAGGCGGAATGGATGTTACTCCAGAACATACTTTTACAGACCCCAGCATCACTTCTCATCCTAGAATGGAAGAAAGTGCAATTGGTGGCGGTGTTGTAGGTGATGAACCCAGTACATTCTTCGCAAATTAGATTTATTCAAGTCGCCTCAATTTCTTTTTAATTTTCTTCCTGTGGCTGGTTTCATTTGATATTTTCCATCTGTAAGAGTTTCTATGTCTTGATTGTTTTTTTCGCAATATTCAATCAATTCTTGTTCTTTTGTCTTTACTTCATCGTCAATTTTTTTCTTTTGATCTTTTATCAAAACTAGTGCTTCATCAAGTGTATTAAGTCGTTCGATTAGTTTATCAACTTCACTCATATAGTATGTATTATAGTAAATTATTTATATGTTTTTCTTTTGAATATAAAAATGTAAATACTGTAAGTACATGGATATACATACTATATTTCGTCATATATATAGGTGTTTGGAAGATTTCATACTTATTATGAAAATGCCAGCCGCACTTGAAGGCGAAGAACAATAAAAACAAAGGGAATATTAGACAATTAAATATTATAGTATTATTATATAAATGGCAAAAAAACTTACCAATTCGTTTGACTTGAAAAATCTTTGTACCCCATCACTCATTTACTTTATGATATCCGCTCTTGGTATGTTTATTGTTGGAGTGCAAAACCTTAATGGTTCAAAAAATACTCTTTGTCTAGGCGCCTACAAGTGTGGTGTGACAAACAAGGCCTTTATCTTTTCGCTCAACATGCTGTATATTCTCTTTTGGACATTTGTTCTTGATCTATTTTGCAAGACTGGTTATAGCAAACTCTCGTGGTTCATTGTTGTTATTCCTATTCTGTTGAGTTTTGTCTTTGCTGGGCTTTTTGTATACAATACGCAAATATCACTTTCTGGAATATAACAATTAGGAGGTTTATAACATTGACTTCATTAATTCTATTTCTCTTTCTTGAGTATTAATTATTTCTTTCGACAATACTTTTATTTTAGGATTACTTGTTCTTTCAAATATTTTATTAGATGTAGTCAATGCTGTAGAATGGTGACTTATCATTCGTTTTAGCCATTGCTTGTCATCAACGAGAAATTGGTTTCTCAATAAGAGAAATGATACAATAATCGATAAAATAACTCCTGCAAAAAAAACTAAAATACTGAAATGTCCCATGGAGAGATAATGTACTATTTCATGTGCCCACATCATATTTGATGCCATTAACAGACCACCATAAAATAATGTCTGAGATATATACAAGTCTGAAAACCTATAGGCTAATATATTCATTGGGTTGAAAAGCATGCCAACAATAACCATTATAACGAACATAACCCCTTGATTTTTTAATAAGTTGAAATCCATTTTATATATATATAACAAAGACAAAAATGTTATATATATAAAGAGCGACATATTTGTTGTTGTGTTTTTTAAATATAAATATTAGTTAATATTAAAAGATATGGCTCAAAGTGAAGTTGAGAACATACAATTTGAAATCATTGACCAGTATTTCAAAACGAATTCATTCGTAGAACATCATATCCGTTCTGTCGATAACTTTTATGAACAAGACATTAAAAAAACGTTGAATGACTTGAACCCGATTGATTTCTCAGTAGGTTTCGTGAAAAAACAGCAAAAGTTTGAACATTCGATGAAAATATATTTTGGAGGTAAAGATGGTAGCAAGATTTATTATGGAAAACCGATCATTTACCAGGATGAACAATCGAAACTGTTATATCCCAACATTGCGCGTCTTAACAATATAACGTATGCGGTTAGTATTCACTGTTGTATTGAAGCTGAATTTTTGTCTTATCCGATTAATGCGAATGGCGAACTCGATTTGAACAACCCAATTGATGATGGTATAAAAGTTATAGAAGAAATGTATTATCTAGGAATGTTTCCAATTATGACGCAGTCGAAGTTATGTCTTTTGAGTCAACATACACGTAGCATGATATACAGTCTCGGTGAATGCAAACATGATTACGGCGGTTATTTCATAATTGATGGAAAAGAAAAGGTTCTAGTTCCTCAAGAAGTTTTTTCAAATAACATGATTTATACACGCACTGTCAACGACGGTATTCATGATTATAGCGTTGAAATTCGTTCTATTTCAAGAGATGAGTCGAAACCTAAAAGAACGCTTGCTATTCGCAGAGTTATGGAGAGCGAATTGGCGTATAACCAACAATTGAGCGTGTTTATACCGAACGTAAGAAAAGCGGTGCCAATATTTATTTTGTTTAGAGCATTGGGTTATACCAGCGATAAAGAAATAGTTGAAGTTATTTTGGGCGACTTGAAAAACAAAAAAAGATATTTAGATCTCCTTAGACCAAGTGTTATGGATGCCGGTGGTATATACAATCAAACTAATGCACTTCAGTATATTTCCGAGCTTACAAAAGAGCAAACTATTTCGGGAGTTCATGTTATCTTAGCCGATTATTTATTGCCGCATATTGGAGTATCTAAATTTGAAGCAAAAGGTCATTTTCTGGGATACATGATATTTGAGATGTTAAAGGTAGTTGCTGGCGACAAACTCCCAACTGACCGCGATCACTATAAATTCAAACGCGTGGAGACAAGTGGCGTTATGATGAAGCAGTTATTCAGTGAATACGCGAACATCATGTACAAGAAGTTCTACGTTAATATTGAAGAAGAATATTATTACAATGAAAGTCAATATGAAAACGACGAAACATCCGAAGTTTCGCATACAAACTTTGTCTCGTTGCTCGTGAATAATCATATGAGATTTTTTCAAAGTAAAATAATTTCCGATGGTTTCAGAAAGGCTTTCAAGGGTGATTGGGGAAGTGCTTCGCACACTAAAAAAGTTGGGGCAATTCAGCCGCTGAACCGATTATCTTATAACTCATTTTTGTCACATCTTCGAAAGGTGAACCTAAACATAAGTGACAGTGCAAATATTGTCGAGCCTCACTTATTACATGGTTCCCAATGGGGGATAATAGATCCGATTGACACGCCTGATGGAGGTAATGTCGGTTTCCATAAACACTTGGCATTGATGACAAAAATAACACATGATATTAACGAAGAACCACTAATCAAATGGCTGTTTGATAATCTTAATACTACATATTTCAAAAATAAAACAAGTGAAGAATTGAAAGTTCAATATCTAGAGCGGTCTACAAAAGATGAGTTAAAGAAGTTCACAAAAATTTTCGTGAATGGTAATTTGATTGGTGTTACAAACAATCCTCTAATCATGAAACAAATTGTAATTGATGCACGCCGTTCAAATCTTATACCAATATATGTAAGTATCTCATTCGAATTCAAAGACAACTATATTCAAATATATTGCGATGAAGGACGGTTAATGAGGCCGGTTTTTTACGTGAAAAATGGTAAAATCAGTTTTGAAGAAAAAAGCATAAAAGAAAGTAAAATGTCGTGGAATGACCTTGTATTCACTCGAGAACATTCTGATGAAATGTCAAACAATAAGAGGTTCATAAATATCAAGGATAAAGACATATCCAAGATTACGAAAAATGTTTCGGTTATCGACTTTATAGACAAAAGCGAAGAAGAGGGGTCATTCATTTGCATGGATGCGGATGACCACATAAACAGTTCTGTTTCAAGATTTACTCATTGTGAAATTCACCCATCTATGATGTTCGGTGTTATGGGAAGTCAAGTTATTTTCCCGGAACACAATCAGCTTCCTCGTGATCTGTTCAGCTGTGGTCAATCTAAGCAAGCCGCATCTCTTTATCACAGTAACTTTTTGAATAGAATAGACAAGACCGGTATTGTTTTGAATTATGGCGAAATGCCTTTATGCAAAAGCCGGATACTAAAGTATATACATGAAGAAAAACACCCTTACGGGTCTAATGTTATTGTCGCAATCATGAGTTATAACGGCTACAATGTCGAAGATGCGATTTTGATGAACGAAGGTTCTTTAAATCGAGGATTGTTTCATACAACTTATTACAATATGTACGAAGCATATGAAGAGACCAGTACGATTGGGGACGGAAATACAAATACGGTTTTGACTAATGTTACCAGTGAATATGGGATCGAAGTGAAACCTGGTTATGATTATAGTAAACTAGATGATAATGGATTAATTGCCGAAGAAGAGCAAATGGATGACAAAAAGGTGGTTATTGGAGCGGTAAGTTTCAATGAAGACGAGCCGGATATGATTAGTGATAGTTCTGTATTCCCTAAAAAGGGTCAATTAGGTTTTGTGGATAAAACATATGTTACAAAAGAAGAAGTCGGTAAACGCATTTCTAAGGTGAGAATAAGAGAGCAACGTATTCCAAACATAGGTGATAAATTCTGTTCAAGGTGCGGACAAAAAGGTACAATTGGTGCGATTGTCCGTGAAGCCGACATGCCTTTTACCAAAGATGGTATTAAGCCGGATATTATAATAAATCCTCACGCAATTCCTTCCCGAATGACAATTGGTCAATTAATCGAATCTCTTATGGGAAAGCTAGGACTAAGTTTGGGTGCATTTATGGATGCTACGCCATTTACAACTGAAGAATCTAAAATAAAACAAGTACAAAATCAATTGTCGATGAACGGGTTTCACTCATCCGGTAATGAGTATTTATACAATGGTATGACTGGAGAAATGATTGAACACTCTATCTTCATTGGTCCCACATATTATATGCGATTGAAGCATATGGTAAAAGACAAAATCAATTACAGAAGTAAAGGTCCTCGAACTCTTTTGACCCGTCAAACAAATCATGGGCGTGCAAATGATGGCGGTCTGAGAATTGGTGAAATGGAACGCGACGGTGTTATTGGACACGGATGTTCTTACTTTTTATCGGATTCTTTGATGAACAGAGGCGATAAATACAGAATGGCGGTATGCAATCACTCTGGTACAATCGCAATCTACGATAAAGAGCAAAAGCAATTTTTCAGTCCAATCTTGGACGGGCCAATAAAATATGACATGGAAGACAATGATGGACTTTCTGGTATGAAGATTTCACAATTTGGAAAGAGCTTCAGTATAGTTGAGGTTCCATACTGCTTCAAACTTATTCTGCAAGAACTATCTAGTATGAATATACAAATGAGACTTATTACAAATGAAAATGTTCATGAAATGAACTTGGTTAAGGCTAGAAAAGTAAGTGAAATATTGAAAGCAAACCGGATTCAAAAACAGTTTGTTGAAATGACGCAAGACGAACTGAAAGAAGTATTATTCCCTAAACCTGAAGAAGATGAAGATGGCGAGGAAGAAGTTCCTCCCGGAGTAAATGTGTGGATTGAAAAAAGCGAAACCGGTGAAGATGGCAACGTTGTAAAAATGTATGCATCTGTAATAAGAGATGAAAATGATAATTCGACTGAAATATACTTTAGTGATGATCCGAAGCTCAATGGTAATCCTCCAAACTTTTATCCAAAGGGATGGAATAGTAAACTTGTAAAAGCTCAAAGATTAAATCCAATAAAGCTTGCAGAATTACTGAGAAAACATCAAGTGTCCAATAATTGGAATGTTGTTACAAATATGATGTTCATCAATAGACAAGCAGAAGCAGACGCAGACGCAGACGCAGACGCAGAATATCAAGATTTAGAATGGAACGGTCAAGATTATTTAGTTGATCGAGAGGGAATAATATGGAAATTCGATGAAGTTTCTGATAATGTCGTCAAAGCAGGAACATTTGACTTTGTAAACCGAGTTCCAGTATTCTACGATCAGGGGGAGTATATAAGTCCAGATGTATTGGAGCAACTAAAAACCGACGATGTTCACAATCCTGAAGATGATACTTCTCCAAAATATTCTCCATTTTCCTCCAATGGCGCTGAGGATAATGTTTCGATTAGAAAGCTTAACGTCGAAAATGATACAAATGAAGAAGTAAAAGGTGACGCAGATATTCGTTCCGCAGAAATAGGGGCATTAGAAACAAAACTCGTAGAAACTAAACCCGTAGAAACAAAACTAGTAGAAACTAAACCCGTAGAAACAAAACTAGTAGAAACTAAACCCGTAGAAACAAAACTCGTAGAAACTAAACCCGTAGAAACAAAATCCAATGAAATGGAACGTGTCGATGTTCAACCAGACGAAGGCATAAACGGTGGTGTCAATGGTATAATGAAAGTAGTAAAATCTGGATAAATGATTTTATGAATAATTAGATTGTATGAATTAAAAAAATTGATTTAATTATTTTATAGATTAGTTATATAAATCATGAACGTTGACAATAGCACGTTGATCAATGACATTTATAATTCTAGGCTTAATATAATATTCTACCTAAAAAAACAAGGTTATGACACTTCACAATATGAAAAGATCACGGTTGCCGAAGTAAATGCTATGAAGCAAGCGTCAGAGGACAGTAGTCAGCTTAACTTTGAAGTTGCGGATGCTTCCGACCCAGAAAAAAAATGTCAGGTGAGATATCATCTCAAACCGTCTATTAAAAAGTCAACTCTTCAAGATATGGTTTCAGACTTTTATGAATATGGAGATTATGACAAAAAAAAGTGTTCGATTATTATTATCACAGTTTCAAAAATAAATGACACTATAACAAATGCAATTCGCGAATTATGGGGAAAATATCAAGAATATTGCATGGTGTTTAATATTTCGGCTCTTCAATACAATGTATTAGAACACGATTTTGTTCCGGACCATCATAAATTATCATCGAAAGAAAAGGACGATGTTTTCGAAAAATACAATATATTGAATGACAAACAGTTGCCCGAAATAAGCATGTTCGATCCGGTTGCTAAAGCAATTCTTCTAAGACCAGGAGAACTGTGTAAAATTACAAGATATGATAAGATATCATATACAAATGAGTTCTTTAGAATTTGCGTAATTTAAATGTATAGTTATATTAGTTATAGTTATGAAACAGAAGCCAATCTTATTAAATAAAGATATGAACGATGATTTCAAATCTGGTAACTTTGATGAATTAATCAATAAAATAACAAATAAAACAGAAAATGGTTATACCGAAGATTTACTTTCAGATATTGATACCGTAAAAGTTTTTTTGAAAAGAGAGGTGTCAACAAAAATAAATAATATAGGCGCAAATGTTAACAAAAAGAGTAAAGAAACTAGAAAAGGGCAAAGTGAAACCATGAAAACTTCGTTTTTAGAAGAATATTTTTTTATTGTTTTTAAGAGCTTATTTTTTTTGGTCATATTTGTTGTTATCTATTATTTATGGTTTAATAAGACCGATACAGCAACAGCAGCAAAGAGTGGTAGTGCCCAAGAGTTTAACCCGAAAATACAAGTGAACTAACCGCCACTAAGAAAATCTCATAGTATATAATATAGTTGAACCATGTCGGGTGAAAAGGAACAAAAAGATTTTGACAAATTGGGAGAGAATTATGATGAATATTCAGAAGATGTTAGTAATTTTGTAAATTATAGTGACGAGAAGTGGGAACTGAACAACTTACAAGATAAAATATATTTTCAAGGTAAAAAACTAGACAGCCATATTGTTTCGAAGTTTCGAGAAACAGAGTATGACCTAGATGACGATGTTGATGATTTAGAGACTTCTTATGATGCAGTCAAGCGGTCACATCAGGTTTACTTGGATAAAAATGAAACGCTTAAAACACTTCTCGCGAATTATACTACCAAGGTAGCAACATTAAATAACTTTTCTAATGATTTTCATCTCACGCTTGTACTATGGATAATTGTTTTAGTTTTATTATTTATACTTCTTGTTATGAGTATTGTCGAAGATAAAAAAGAAATGAATCTGATGTATCGAATATTGTTTGCAGTGCTAATAATATACCTTGTGAAAATAGCCGTCCAAGATTTAGGGGGTTACATTCAACGCGAACTATAATTAATATAAGATATTATATATAACATGACGACTGATATATATAATTATGAAAAACTTCAAAACTTCAAAGACACATTGAATGAATACAATAATAAAAAGAACAAATATGCAAAAGCTTTAGAAAAGTTAAATAAAAATGTTGAAAATAAAATGAAGAAACACGTAGAAAATCGTAATGATGGAACACGACACAAATTGTACCAAGTTGGTCTAGATGATTTGAATACAAACAAATACAATAATATCAAAACAGGAATGTTGACAAGCAAAGACAATATTGAATTTGAAGACACATCTGTCTGCACTGAAAG
>Ga0228624_1000408_pt1 | contig 22898 bp, 24 predicted proteins | sample 29DmetaG_FD_182744 | JGI IMG/M metagenome (GOLD analysis project Ga0228624, IMG submission 182744) | Seawater microbial communities from Monterey Bay, California, United States - 29D | ecosystem: Environmental > Aquatic > Marine > Coastal | place: USA: California | collected 2016-10-10 | reverse complement strand
ATGCCTAAATTTGGATAAAGATTGTTAATTTTTAACAAAATTAGCAATCTTTATCCAAATTATAAAAATTTTTTCTGAAAAATGAAAAAATAGACAAAATTAAATAGGAAAATCAGAGGTTCCTTATTTGTATACCCTCTCGAAAAACGTTAGAGAAATCAACTCAAAGAAACAAGAAAAAAATTTATTTTCTCTTTCAAAAAACAATTCTACCTACTAATATTAATTTTTTTCAAATTAAATACTTAAGCAAACACAAGTAATAATAAAAAAATCAATGAAAAAAGTACTAATCACTGGCATAACTGGAATGGTAGGATCTCATTTAGCTGACTTTCTATTAAAAAATACTGATTTTGAAATATACGGAATGTGCAGGTGGCGCAGTCCTCTTGATAATATCTCACATTTAGTTGAAGATATAAACAATAAAAATCGAATTCATCTTCTATATGGCGATTTAAGAGATTATATTTCAATACAAGATGTCATTACCAAATCTAAGCCAGATTATTTATTTCATTTGGCGGCCCAAAGTTATCCTAAAACCAGTTTTGAATCTCCTTTGGATACTTTTGAAACTAATATTCAAGGAACAGCAAGAATTTTAGAAGCGGTGCGCAAAGATGATGAATTGCGTGAAAAAACTGTCATTCATGTGTGCGCCTCAAGTGAGGTTTTTGGTAGAGTTCCGAAGGAAAAATTGCCCATAGATGAAGAATGTACATTTCATCCTGCTTCACCCTATGCTATCTCAAAAGTTGGCACTGATTTGGTTGGAAGATATTATGCTGAAGCATATAATATGACCGTAATGACAACCAGAATGTTTACTCATACCGGCCCTAGAAGAGGCGATGTATTTGCAGAAAGTACTTTTGCTAAACAAATCGCTATGATTGAACAAGGCCTCATAGATCCAATCGTTAAAACTGGCAATTTAGATTCACTCAGAACATTCGCCGATGTTAGAGATGCTGTGAAAGCATATTATATATTAGTTACAAAAAATCCAAAAGCTGGCGAATATTATAATATTGGTGGCACGCATACCTGTTCCATTAAAGAAATGTTGGATTATCTAATATCCATTTCAACTGTTAAAGACAAAATCAAAGTAGAAACTGATCCCGAAAGGCTTCGCCCCATTGATGCTGACTTGCAAGTTCCTAATACTAAAAAATTTCAAGATCATACTGGCTGGAAGTCTGAAATAACTTTTGAAAAAACTATGCAGGACTTGCTTGACTACTGGAGAGAAAGGGTGAAAAAGGGTGAAAAATTCTTAACAAGATAAATATCTAATATGTCAAATAATCTTATAATTCGTTCTCGTTCCCCTTTAAGACTTGGGCTTGGTGGTGGAGGAACTGACATGGAATCATTTTACAGCAAATATGGTGGATCAGTTTTGAATGCCACGATAGATTTATATGCTTGCTGCACTATAAAACCTAAAAACAATGGTAAAATTAAATTTATTGCCTCTGATTTACAAGAATATTTTGAATGTGATCTAGTAAATTATATAGAACCCACGGGAGAATTAAAATTACATAAAGCAGTATATAATCATATTGTAAAAAATTATAATGATAATCAGCCCATAGACCACAAAGTTATAACTTACTGCGACGTTCCTGCTGGCTCTGGACTTGGATCATCATCTACATTAGTTGTGTCTATTGTTAAGGCGTACACAGAATTACTATCCTTGCCATTTGGAGACTATGACATATCTCACATAGCCTACGAAATAGAACGAACCGATCTTGGCATGAAGGGTGGAAAGCAAGATCATTACGCTGCAACTTTTGGCGGTTTTAATTTTATGGAATTTTACAAAGATGATAAAACTATTATCAATCCATTAAGGGTTAGAAGATGGATAATTTCAGAACTTGAGCAATCCTTGATTCTTTTTAATACTGGCACATCGCGCGAATCCTCAAATATTATTGCCGAACAAAGCAAAAAAGTGTCTCAGAACTCTCAAAACACCATTGATGCTATGCTTCAAATTAAACAAGAAGCAGTCAATATTAAAGAATATCTTTTAAAAGGTAATTTTGAAGCCATAGCTGAGTCCATCCAAAAGGGATGGATAGCTAAAAAACAAGCAGCCAGCTCTATCACTAACAATTACATTGATAATATTTATGATAAAGTTATGAATGCTGGCGCGATGGCTGGAAAAATATCTGGAGCTGGCGGTGGTGGATTTTTTATGTTTTTAACTAGACCTTCAAAAAGAATGGAAATTTTACGAGTTTTATCTAAAGAAGAGGGTCAAATTTACCCTTGCCATTTTGTTGAAGATGGCTCAGCAAGCTGGACTATAACTAACAGAAAATAAAATATGCAAAATTATATCTCAAAAGAATATCAAAAAACCAAAGATTTATTTGACAAAATTCTTAATGACAAAGAGCTGCTTGTAAAAATAGAAGAAGTCACTAATGTTTGCTATGAATCACTAAAATATGGTGGCAAGATAATGTTTTGTGGCAATGGTGGTTCAGCTGCAGATTCTCAACATATGGCAGCAGAGTTAGTAAGTAAACTTTGTTACGACAGGCCAGCTCTAAATGCTATTGCGCTTACAACCGATACTTCAGCCCTCACTGCCATTGGCAATGATTATGGTTATATTTATTCATTTTCTAGGCAAGTTGATGCTATCGCTAAAGCAGGAGATGTTTTAATTGGGATATCAACCTCAGGAAGAAGTAAAAATATTCTTGAGGCTATTAGAAGTGCCAAAAATAAAAAAGTTATCACAGTTGGTTTTTTAGGAGAAAATGGTAGAGATATTGGTGATTTATCGGATTATCAAATCAATATCCCATCAAATGAAACTCCAAAAATACAAGAAGGTCACATCGCTACAGGCCATATTATATGCGCCTTAATAGAAGATAAGTTTTTTGGCAAAACTCATAATCCAAATAATAAAATATAATGCAGGCTATTATTCTTGCTGGAGGTTTTGGAACTAGGTTACAATCAGTTGTAAAAGACATTCCAAAACCAATGGCAAATATTGGCGAATTACCTTTTTTGGCATATCTTTTTACCTATCTCAAAAATTATAATATCACTGATATTGTTTTATCGGTTGGCTATCTACATAAAAAAATCACCGACTATTTTGGAAATTATTATCTCGGTATTAATATTAAATACGCCATCGAAAAAGAGTCTCTAGGTACTGGTGGTGCTATTGTTAACTCATTACAATTCATTGATCAAAACCAACCAGTTATAGTTTTAAATGGCGATACTTTTTTACAGATTGATTATCAAAAGTTGGTTAGTTTTTACGATAAGAGCAACTCTGATTTAACTATCGTTTTAAGAAATGTAGAGGATTCTAGTCGCTATGGATCAGTTGAAATTGATGATAAAAATTTGATAGTTAATTTTATCGAAAAAAATATTCAACAAAAGTCAGGATATATTAATGGCGGAATTTATATACTAAATCCAAAAATATTTTCTAATTATAATTTAGCTAAAAAATTCTCTTTTGAGCAAGATTTCCTTTGTGAGCATACAGCATCAATAAAACCTTCTGGTTTTGTCTCAAAAGATTATTTTATTGATATCGGAATTCCTGAAGATTACAAAAAAGCTGCAAACGAGTTACCAAAAATAATTAAAAACAAAGCATTATTTCTTGACCGTGATGGGGTAATAAATGTTGATTATGGTCATGTTGGAAAAATTGAAAATTTTCACTTCATAGATGGTATTTTTGAGTTATGTCAGGAGGCGCAAAGTAAAGGATATTTAATAGTTATAGTTACCAATCAAGCCGGTATTGCAAAAGGGAAATATACCGAAGAGCAGTTTTTGGAATTAACCAAATGGATGGAAAATGAATTTTTAAATTACAAAATAAAAATTGCCAAAACTTACTATTGCCCTTACCATGAAAAAGCGGCCATTAAACAATATAAGCAAGATTCTTTTGATCGAAAACCAAATCCAGGAATGCTTCTAAAGGCCATTAAAGAGTTTAATATTGATCCACGAAAATCAATTATGATTGGCGATAAAGAGAGTGATATAGAAGCTGCAGAAGTTGCAGAAATTTCAAATATAATTTTATTTTCTATTCAATCTTTAAGGTTGATACGAGAAGAATTATTTCCTGAATAAGGTCTTTATCAAATAAAACAAAAAAAGTATATTATTATTTTCTTTTAATCCAATATAAAAATGTTTTTTAGCTGCTTGATAGTTTTTTAGTTCTAAATTAGATTTTACTAATTTAGCCCTATATTTCTTAATCCATTTTTTGAAAGATTTTTGCCAGAATTTACCCAAAGGTAATTCATTTTGTTCTGCTAAAAATTTCTTTGCTATAAAGATTTTATCTTCTACTAATCTTTGACGCCTTAGTGGATCGTTATTAAAAGTTAAAGATCCTGAGTGATATAAATAATTATATCCTACACAATCCACATCTTTACCTTTAATGCCTTTAAGTAAAAAGCGTATCATATATTCTAGATCATTACCAATAAAGGTTCTACCTTGATCATCAAGCTCAACAGGAAATCCATATCGGTAAAACAAATCTTTTTTAAAAAATCTTGCATTGATTCCAAGAGTTTTAGGCATTTTATCTCTTCTTAGCTTTATATCTTCCAAGCTAACTTCCTCTAATATACTAGAATCATATTTAACCACCCTATATCTAAAGGAAACCATATCTAGGTCAGGATTATCAGCAAATTCTTTACCTGCTTTTAATAAAATTTCCGGCTCATAAAAATCATCCGCATTTAGAAAGGCAATTATGTCATGAGATGCTTTTTTAATGCCGTCAATGTAGCCATCAACCGGACCTTTATCTTTTTTACTTTTCCAGTAATTTATATACTTCTCATATTTTTTAATTATCTCTACAGTTCCGTCGTTAGATCCTCCATCTAAAACAATATACTCAAGATTTGGATAATTTTGAGCTACAAGACTTTTGATTGCCTTCTCTAGGGTGTTAACAGAATTTTTAACAGGGGTAACGATGGTAATTTTTGGTAAAATATTATTTGACATTTTGTAAAGTTAGGTAGTGGTTGTAAGTTTTTTCTAAACCTTGATCCAAATCAACCTTATCTTTCCAGCCCATTTGTTTTATCTTGCTTGAATCTAGACATTTTCTTAACACTCCATCTGGCTTCGAGACATCAAACTTAATTTCTCCTTTATAATCAACTATTTTAGCAATTTTAAGTGCTAAGTCTTTAATTGAAATTTCAACCATAGTTCCAACGTTAATAATGTTGGAACTATCATAATTGAGCATCAAAAATAATAAACTATATGCCAAATCATCGACGTAAATAAATTCGCGTATCACATTACCACTTCCCCAAATTACAATTTCATTATCATTTTTTAGCTTAGCATCATTAAATCTTCTAATTAGCGCTGGAATTACGTGAGAGTTTTCTGCATCAAAATGATCTCCTATCCCATAGGCATTCGTTGGCATTGGAATAACGACATTCAAACCAAATTGCTTGCAATAACTTTGGGCGGTGATAATGCCATTAATTTTAGCGGCCGCATAAGCAATATTTGTTGACTCTAGAAAGCCAGATAAAAAACTCTCTTCAGCAATTGGTTGTTTTGCAAGTTTTGGGTAGGTACAAGCTGAGCCTGGAAAAAGCAGTTTTTTTATCTCAAACTTGTTAGCACATTCAATTACATTTAAATGCATTTGAGTATTATCATAGATAAATTTTGCTGGATAATTAGAGTTAGCATGAATTCCGCCAACCACTGCCGCCAGGTGAAATATATATTCTGGTTTTTCTTCAGAAAAAAATTCCTCAATTTTTCTTTGATTTTTTAGGTCCAAGTCTCTTCTTTTTGGTAAAATTAAATTTGAATAACCTGATTCTTTTAGGATTTTAACAAGAGAAGATCCAACCATTCCAGTTGATCCTGTGATAAGAATTTTAGAATTTTTCTGCATTACAAAGTTGATTTATAGAAGATTAATATTTATAGTTCTGGGATGCTTCTATCTATTTTTTAAATCTAATTTAACTCTATTGTGACGAACCTTAACTTAAAAAGCAATAAACGTCTTGTATTACGTCTTTATAAATCAATGCTTCTCATCAGAAAATTTGAAGAAAAAATTGCTGAAGTCTACCATACTGATGTAATAAAAAGCCCAGTTCATCTGTCAATTGGTCAGGAAGCTGTGGCAGTTGGCATTTGTGATGTTTTGGCTAAAGATGACATTGTTTCCAATACCTATAGATGTCATGCCACTCATATTGCAAAAGGTGGTAATTTAAATAAAATGATGGCAGAACTCTATGGTAAAAAAGACGGCTGTGCTGGTGGAAAAGCTGGATCAATGCATTTAATTGATATGGAACATGGAATTATGGGAGCTTCTGCTGTGGTTGGAACTACAATTCCAGTTGCAACAGGATATAGTTTGGCCTTAAAAAGAGAGGCTAAAAAAACTGGTAAACAAAGGGTTTTAGTATCGTTTTTTGGTGACGGTGCCACAGAAGAGGGTTGCTTTTCTGAAGCAATAAATTTTGCCGCACTTCATAAATTGCCAATGATTTTTCTTTGCGAAAATAATAAATTAGCTATTCATAATCCAATAGAACGTCGCCAACCAACCAATCAAATTTGTGAGCGTATTGCGACATATGGTATCAAAACTTATCGCGTTACCGATGGTGATATTTTTAAAATTAGAGAAGTTGCTGAAAATGCAGTTAAGGAATTAAAAAATAATCCTGAAAATGGCCCAATTTTTATCGAATGTTTTACTTATCGCTATCGTGAACATGTTGGTCCGACCGAAGATCTAAACGAAGAATATCGAGATCTTGGTGAATATAAAAAGTGGTTAGCAAATGATCAAATCAATAGATTGTCAGAAATGCTAGAAGTAGAAGACTTGGAAGAAATTAATACTCAAGTTGTAAAAGAAATTCAAGATTCAATAAATTTTGCTGAAAAATCAGAATTTCCTGGAGAAAAAGAATTGTACCAAAATGTTCTAGCTCCTCGAGATAATAAGCCAACTGAGAAAAAATTGAATATACAACATTCAAAGAAGGATCAAAAATTAATTCGTTATGTTGATGCGATTGCGCAGGGCTGTATTTCTGAAATGGAGCGTGATGAGAAAGTTTTTGTTTTTGGACTTGATGTTGATGACCATAAAAAAATTCAAGACTCCACTGCTGGTATTGAAAAATTCGGTTCTGACAGATTATTTGGCACTCCACTTTCAGAAGATGCTATGACTGGCGTGGCAGTTGGCGCTGCAATGTATGGTTTGCGACCAATTCATGTGCATATTAGGATGGACTTTATGACTCTCGCCGCTAACCAATTAATCAATATGGCTGCCAAAGCGCATTATATGTATAATGGAGTTTTATCAGTTCCACTTGTAGTTCGCGCTATGATTGGCAGATCTTGGGGGCAAGGCGCACAGCACTCACAAGCTCTACACTCACTTTTTGCTCATATTCCCGGAATGCGCGTTGTTGCCCCCTCAAATGCCCACGACGCTAAAGGCTGCATGATTGCTTCTATCAGAGATAATAATCCTGTAATTTTTATGGAACATCGCTTATTGTGCAATTCAAAAAGCTATGTGCCAACAGAATCTTTTGAAATGGAAATCGGCAAAGGTCGTGTGATTAAAGAAGGAAAGGATATTACTATCGTTGCAATTTCTCATATGACACTAGAAGCAACCAGAGCGGCACATCACTTAGAATCAGTTGGGGTAAGCGCCGAAGTGATTGATCCAATTTGGATTAATCCACTTGATATTGACCTAATAAAAAAATCCGTTGCCAAGACTGGTAAAATTTTAGTAGTTGACAATGGCTGGGTTGAGTTCGGTGTTTCTGCTGAAATTATCACTAAAATTTGTGAAGAACTTCCAAATACAAAAATTCAGATTGCTAGAATGGGATTTGCCCCAACCACATGCCCAACCACAAGATCTCTCGAAGATTTATTTTACCCTAATAGCAAGACTATCTCAAATAAGATTTGTGCAATGTTAGGTAGAGAAAAGATTAATTGGGAAAAAATTAATGTTATTAATGAAGAATTGGAAGAATTTAAAGGACCTTTTTAAATGACGATAAAAATTTCAATATTGCTATGCTCTAGAATTATAGATAACGAAAATAGCAATCTTTCAAAGATGTTCCAAAGCTTTGTGGACAAAACTTGCTATCCAAAAGAAATAGAGTTTCTTATAAAGTTTGATAAATGTGATTCATTTTTAAATAAAGGTATAGATATTGTAAATCACTACAAAAATCACTTTAGTGATATAAAATATATCATAACAGATAGAAATAAGGGGTATAGAGACTTACATTTAGGATATGAGGATTTGATAAAAATAGTAAATAAGAACAGTAGGCTCTATTGGATCATCTCAGATGATATAAAAATCACTCTATCCAATTGGGATGGGAAAGTTTTAAAACTACTAGAATCAAAGAATAGTGATTATTTTGTAATTCACCCAACACATTTAACAAATCTAGATAGTGAAGGAAGTCATAATTTATATTCTATCGTAAATATATTGGAAACATACCCTATTTTTAGTAAATCATGGATTGACTTAGTGGGATTTGGAGAGGTTGCATTTACTGATGCTTGGTGCTCTCTATTGGAATTCTTTTTATATAAAGAGCACAAAATTGATAATAGGCTATCTCTTGATGAAAAGGTGTTAGAACGAGAATTATGCCAACATGACTTAGCTGGTTCGGAAAGATATAGTGCGATAAGAAAGGAGATTCACAATGAATTATTGAGCTACAATACTGTTACAAAAATAATTAATTTAGCAAAGAATTTAACGAAAGCTATGACTGGACCCGTAATATCAATTTTTATTTCATCTATTAGCCAAGAAGTTATGGAGGGATTTTTTTCTGACTTAGAAGAAACATCGGACGATCCCAATAATTTTGAAGTTCTGGTAAATATAGATTTAAATAGGGAAGATTTAAGAAAATTTCTAGATAAGCAGAATGAGGTAAGGAAATTTATTATAAAATATATAGAAACAGATAATAATTATTTTAGCTTAAATGCAGCATATAATCACCTAGTAAAACTAACTAGCAAAAATTCAGAAATATACTCTGTATTGTCTGATTATTTTATATTTAAAACAAAAGGTTGGGATAAAATAATAATTACAGAATACGAAAAGAAGTCTTATATTTTTAAAGACAAAATATTTTATCTTAGAATATCAAGACATAAAAATTATATAAATAAAGATTTAATAAGTTGCTGGGATTTTTGTGAGAATTGGGGATTTTACTCAAAAGAGTGGGTTGTTACATTGGGTGGTTGGGGTAAATTTTGGTGCCCAGACGCAACACAAGAAATAATACACTTTTACTTAAAAAAGAATCTTAATAAAAATTCTAATTTTAATATAGATCGTAGCTTTCCAATTAAAGAGATTGATTTTGAGAAAAGCAAAACCCATAAGACTCATAGTTACGCTACAAATACAGATTATAAAAAGAAATTTCTAGGAGAGTTATTTTTTGTTAGAAGGATGTTAAGTTATAAAAGTTTGAAGTATTTTAATCGCCAGAGTATTTTGTTGTTAAATAAGATAGATAAAACAGGTAAAATGAAAACAGTAAAAATTTCTTGGAGATTTTTTTTAATACAAAATATAAAACAAATTATTCGCTTTCCTAAGCTTTATTACTATATAATCTTATTTAAAGTTGCTAGAAACCCAAGTAGGGTAAGAGGGTTTATAATGTTTATTAAAAAGATTTTAAGAAATAGCAGGAAAAGTAGTAAAGTTAAGTATGACATCCTATTGAAAGATAAGGACTTATTAAATTGCTTTGATAAAAAAATTTTTCCCTGCGACAAAAAATAAATTATATGATTTTTTTACTTTCGTTTCAAACATTATTGTAAATCTTTTATTTTCCCCCAGTAACACTTAATGTAGATCCGGTGACATAAGAAGATTTGTTAGATAGGAGCCAAAATATTACCTCTGCGACCTCTCTTGCTGTTCCCATTCTTTTTAGCGGGATGGAGCTGTTTAAGTGATTTAAGCGATTTTCTGGAATTCCTTTTTGAGTGTCAGTATCTATTACTCCAGGGGCAACATCATTGATTCTAATGCCAAATTCAGCAACTTCCTTAGAAAGGCCGATAGTAAAATTGCTTATCGCTGCTTTTGACGAAGCATAAGCACTCATTCTAAATCCCCCAAGTTTTGCCGCTAGAGATGAAACATTGACTATTGCACCTTCATTCTCTTGCTTCATTCTTTTTATAGCTTCACGACAACAAATAAAAACACCAAAAACATTGGTTTTATAGATTTTTTCTAGATAATTAAAGTCAATTTTTTCAATAGGTTGAAAGCCAGAGCTAATTCCACCATTATTAACTAGTGCGTTAATCGCTCCTAATTTACCATCAATAGTCAAAAACATATCGACTATCTCCTGTTCACTTCCTAAATCAGCTTTAACAACAATAGCTTTAACCCCGAATTTTCTAGCCTGATTCGCAACTTCTTCCGCTTTATCTTTATTTTCCAAATAATTAATTGCTACATCATAACCATTTTTAGCAAGCAATAAGGCGGCAGAAGCTCCAATTCCACGGCTTGCTCCAGTAATTAAGGCTACTTTATTTTTGCCACTATTTTGCAATTGAGGCATTACTTTTGTCAGTAAAGGCGTTGTAACGATTATTAATTTGATCTTTATTATTCAGATACCATTCAATGGTTTCTTTAATTCCGTCTTCCAGAGAAATTTGACATTCAAAGCCATATGATCTAGCTCTGGCTGTGTCCATTAATCTTTTAGCATCACCTTTTGGTTTTGTTGTATCCCATGTAATTGGCAACGGGCCATTTGGCACGCCTTTAGCAACAGCTTCGGCAACGTTTTTAATTGTTATTCCCGCTCCACTTCCTAAGTTAATTGGCTCATTAATTCCCTTCTCAACAGCAAGCATCATCCCTCTAGCTACATCCTTAGCATGAATAAAATCACGAATTGGGGATCCGTCACCCCAAACATTTAGGGGGCTTTCACCATCAGTTGCACGCTTAATAAGAGAAGGGATTACCATCGCATTTTCTGGATCAAAATTATCGAATGGCCCATAAACATTAGCTGGGCGAACTATAGAAATTTTATCCCAACCATGTTCAATTTTATACGCCTCAGCTTGCAACTCACATAACCTTTTAGCCCATCCAGCAAAACGATCATTAGGGGATGGGAAGGTTTTCCACACATCATCTTCATAAAACACATCTGCAGGCTGATAAACACCAACTGAGGAGGTGAATAGGAATCTTTCTACGTCACATCTTCTGGCAGCCTCCATCATATTAAAGCTAAATGTAACAGTTGGAACCAAAAAACTGGCTGGTTTTTCAGCACACATTTTTGGCGAACCTTTTACACCAGCAAGCTGGAAGACTATTTCTTGCCCTTGGCAAGCTGTAATACAATTTGATAACTCCCTTAAGTCTGCTTTAATGAATTTTATCCCTTTTGGAGCACGAGATGGATCGTCAAGTGAAACAATGGTGACATTTGCACCTTGATTAACCAACATATCAACCAATGGGCGACCTATAAGACCTGTTCCGCCGGTAACTAATACTTTCTTATTTTTATAAAATGACATTTTACCAAAAAATTTTATTAATGTAATTAAGATTACTGATTTTGCTTTTTATGAATTGATCCAAATTGGAAAAATCTTTTAAAGTCCCGAGGTTATTTTTAATCAAAAAATAACAAATAGCAATAGTGTTGTTGTAAAGTTCATTACCAAACTTTCCAAAAAGATTATTACCAATACCCAATTCACCAAATTGCCAAGACAAAAAATTAGTTACATAAGAAAATTGTTTAAGATTAAAATTTGTAGATTTTTCTAAAATATAACTTTGTAAATTTTGGGGAGAGCTAAATCTTGAAATTTCTTGATCATTAAAACTATTTTTAATTTTTGAAAATTTCTGAATTTTATAATTCAATAATTCAAATAAAGATTCCTCAATTAAAGATTGGGTATAAAGATTTAACTCAAAATCATGAACTAAATATTTTTTAAACTTTTTATCATAATTAATGTCTTCAATAGCCACCCATTTAGCTTCTTCAACTTCATTATCAGGAGAAATTTCTGGCATTCCATCTAAAATCCCCAATAAAGCACAAAATTTACCATCAATGTTAGTTAAGCGATCTTTTTCAGCGCCAATCATTAAAGTTGAATTATTTTTAAAATCTAAAATTATGGCTTTTTTATATTTTTTTATATCAACTCCTGTCTCCTCAAAGACTTCTCGCTGCCATGCATCTTGCCAATTATAATCGATTTCTTTTGGCCAGTTTATTTTATGTTTTTTAAATAATTGTTGTAAAAACTCTGAATTGTTGATTTCTTTCTTAGCTTTTTGCCAAGAATTATATTTAATAATATTTTTATAATATTCCTCAATCGTAGCTTTCTTGATTTGCTTAAAAGTTGGGAGATTGATTTTTTTGCCGTTATTTAACAATAAATTCTTAATGCCAGAAGGCATTAGTTCAACATATCCACCAGGAAACCACCATTGATAATTATCTTTAAATCTTCTTTGTAAAAGCGTGTAGATTTTAGAAGTTTTTTTGTCGATATAAAATACTGGACCTATACCTGAAATGCTTATGTTGGTGAAAGGAGAAATAAAATATTTATCTGATTTTACCAGCTCCTTTTTAGAAGGGTTTTGGATAAGAGTGCCACAAAAAGGAATATTCAGCTCTTCAATCAACCCAATTATTTTACTTTCTAAACCTTGGTTTTTAGTAATTTTTTTAGTTGCTTTTTGGCTTAAGAGTTTTTTCATCAATATTATTTTTCCACCAATTAATGGTTTTTTTGATACCATTATCTAGGCCAATTTTTGGTTTCCAACCCAGATCTTTTTCTGCCAATGAACAATCTAAAAATAAACTAGTTTTAATAGTTGGCATTGAAAGATCATGTTCAATTTTTAAGTCTTTTTTTGAGGCAGTAATAATTTTTTTAACTACATTAATTACACTTTTGGCCTTTCCTGCTCCGCAATTATAGAGACAATATTTTTCTTTTTGATTTTGCAGTGCAAGATCAACAAAATTAGTTAGATCATCAATATGAAGCACATCTCTTTCCTCTTCTCCTGTTCCCCATACAGTTATTTTGTCTGTAGCAGTCATAACTTTGGTGACCGTGGCGCCAAAAAAATGACTTCTATCTAAATCGTATTTGTCATGAGAACCATAAATATTGGAATGCCTAATGGCGGTGAATTTTGTTTCTCCAATGCGTGAATAAAAATCGCACATTTTTTCGATGTATATTTTTGTATTACCAACTCCAAAATATCTTGGATGTAGATCATCATTAGCGTTAAAATCTGATTCCTTTAAGGCTTGACCACCTGATTGATACATAACGGTGCAAGAAAAGAAAATCACATGCTTAACTTTGTGCTCAAAGGCTAGGCGAAATAAATAGGAATTCATTATAGCGTTATCAGTAACATGAACATAGGGCTTACTAACAATATCTTTTGCACCAGAAGTTGTAGCTGCGGCCTGGATTATTGTATCAGTACCAGCGATAATTTTTTCTATTTGATCTGGATTCCTGAGATCAATTTTGTGCCAAATAACATTTTTAATTTTATATTCCTCACGGTTAAATCTGATAGCATGAACTTCAAATTCTTCTTTTTGAGAAAAATACTCAACCATATTGCGGCCAATAAATCCAGTTGCTCCGCAGATTAAAAGTTTCTTTTTCATAGTTTTTATTTTTTGTAATTAGAAATAAAGTTATTAATATGATTAACTGTGTAATCAATCGCCTCTTCACCGATATGTTGATGACACCCAAGAGCAAAGCCATTTTGCATTATATTATTGGAAGCATCCTGATTGCCAGCCATTCTATGTTCATAGATTTTCATCACTGGATGATTGCCAATATTGCCGGCAATAATCGGACGATTTTCAATGTTTTTGTTTTTTAAATAGCTAGATATTTCTTTAACTTTGAAAGGACAATTATTTTTTAAAACAACACTAAAGCCAAACCAACTTGAATATCCATTTTTTTGCTCTTCTTGAAAAGTGAAGATATCAGAGTATTTAGCTAATTTTTGTATATAGTAAGCTGCATTTTTTCTTCTTTGCTTAACAAAATCAGCTAATTTTGGCAATTGCACTTGTCCCATTCTGCCTTGACACTCTGTTGGTCTTAGATTATATCCCAAATTAACAAAAATAAATCTTGGATCTATGTTTGGGTATTTTGCAACATATTCTTGATGGTTGTCAGCCTCTCTAGTCCAACCATGAGCTCTCATAATTCGCATGGTTTCAGCTAACTCAAAATCATCAGTTACAGTGATACCGCCTTCAAGAGTTGTAATGTGGTGAGAAAAATAAAAACTAAAAGTTCCAACGCGCCCAAAAGTTCCAACTGCTTTATTTTGATAATAAGCACCCATTGATTCGCAGGAATCCTCGATAATTTGCAAGTTATGTCTTTTGGCTATGTCTAATAAACCACTCATATCACAAGGATTGCCATAGACATGAACTAGCATTATTGCCTTAGTCTTTGTGGTGATGGCTTCTTCTAATTTATTTAAATCTAGATTAAAAGTTTTGGGATCACAATCTATTAAAACTGGTATTAAATTATGCTGAATCAAGGGCCAAACAGTAGTTGACCAAGATAAGGACGGCACAATAACTTCATCCCCTGGTTTTAAATTATTTTTTGTTAATGGGTTAGCTATTGCTGAAACTGCCAATAAATTTGCTGAAGATCCAGAGTTATTCATAACGGCGTATTTATGCCCAAACTCCTTAGCGTATTGCTCTTCAAATTTTCTAACCTCTTTACCCATGGTAACTTGGGTGGTTAACATTTGATCAAGAAATGCATTTATCTCCTCTGAGCCAAATGTTGGCTCATGGAGTCTAATAATCGGATTTTTTGGATCAAAATTAAAATTATAATTTTGTTTGCAGTAGTTGGTAATGTTAGAAAAAATTAACTCTTTATTTGTCATATTTTAAAATGTTATTAATATTAATATTAGTAAGCTAAAATAACTATATCTTATTCATCCCTCTCATCCTCCATCAATTCAAATTGTTTATTGTATAAGTTGGCATATTGTCCATCTTTTTTAAGAAGCTCTTTATGAGTACCTTCTTCAACAATTTCGCCATTCATAACTACGCATATTTTATCAGCATGCATGACGGTTGAAAGGCGGTGAGCAATAACGATGGTGGTCTTGCCTTTCATAAGTTTATTTAGGGCATTTTTAACTAGATGTTCAGAAATTGGATCTAGGGCAGAAGTTGCTTCATCAAGAAGTAGGATTGGTGAATTATAAAGAATTGCTCTAGCAATGGCAATTCTTTGTCTTTGACCGCCTGAAATCATGATGCCATTTTGACCGATTGCAGTATGATATTTATTTGGAAGGTCTTTTATGAATTCATCTGCTTCCGCCATTTGAGCAGCTTTAATGATTTCTTCTTCAGTTGCATCTTCTTTACCATAGCGGATATTTTCTATGATAGTGTCGTCAAACATCATCACCTCTTGATTAACCACTGACATTGATTGCCTTAGAGAGTCTATGGTTAAATCCTTGAGGTCGTTACCATCTAAAGTAATCTTTCCTGATTTTGGATCGTAGAATCTAAGGATCATGCTCATAAGGGTTGATTTGCCACCACCAGATGGACCAACTAAGGCTACAACTTTGCCACTATCTATATTAAGGTTGATACCGTTAAGTGCTGTTTTATCTTTGATATAGCTAAAATGAACATCTTCAAACTTTATGTTGCCTTTGGGATTTTTGATTATTTTTGCATTTGGCTTATCTTTAATTGTTGGTTTTTGGTCAATTGTAGTGAAGTATCTTTCTGTAGCACCAAGCCCGAGTTGAATACCAGAGTTCATGCCAGAAACAGATTTTAATGGTTTATAAGCCATCATCATTGCAGTAAAGAAGGAAAAGAAAGCACCAGGGGTTGTTGTTCCATTTAAAACTTGTAGACCACCATACCAAATAACGCAGGCAACGCCAATGCCACCAAGCATTTCTACAAAAGGAGAGGAGATTAATGAAAGTCTGGTAATTTTCTTACCGAGCTTGGTCATGCCGTCAATTATTTTACTCATTCTGTTAGCTTCAAATGCTTCACAGTTATATGATTTAACTAATTTGCCATATTGTAAACTATCATCCATTTGAGAAAGAAATTTTTGGGCTATAGCTTGATCGCCAAAAGACAGATGTCTGAGTTTTTTACCAATTTTATAAACAGGATAAACAGCTAAAGGAAAGCCAATAAAAGCAATTAGTGCCAATTCCATGCTTTGATAGAACATGACTCCAATCAATGCAATCAAAGTGACTAGCTGCTTGAAAAACCCATTTACTGCAGTTGAAATACCACCTGTGATTCTACTGATATCCATCATGACTTTGGAGATCATTTCACCAGAGGAAGAGCGGTTTAGATCAGAAATATCGGAATAGATGAAATGATTATAAAGTTCTTTTCTTAAGTCAGCTGTGATGTAGATGTTAATATAATTCATCAACAGCATCTGGAAATAGCTAGACATCGCTTTAATGACAGTAATAATCATTATAACCACTGGAATAAGAACTAAAACTGAGACGTTCTTTTTAACAAAAACTTCATCTAATGCTGGTTTTACAAGATAAGCATGGGCAGCGGTCGTTCCCGCTACCACAAACATCAGTATTATTGAAAGAGCAAATTTGAACTTATAAGGAAAAACATAGGTAGTAAATAACCTTTTTGTAAGATAGAAGTTATTTTTGTAATCTGGCAGATTATTGAGCTCTTGCTTGTTTTTAGGCACTAAAATTTTATTTTATTTCTGATCAATATTCAAAATATTATCACTTTATTCACCTAGTTTGAAGGTAAGAGATAAATATTATTCGAATCATTTTATAAGATATTTTAAATTTTTCAATTTAATTCTGATAAAATTATGCTTATGCTTATGCTTATGTGCCAGTCTAGATTATTTTGAAAAATTAATGAGGAAATTTCATCTCAAATTCTGTCCATTCACCTATCTCTGATTTACAAACAATATCACCGTCAAAAGCCGTCATTATTCTTTTGCAAAATGGCAATCCCAATCCAGTTCCATCTTTTTTGCCTGATGTGAAGAAGCTTTTAAAAATTAGTGCCAATTTATCTTTTTCAATTCCAGGGCCGTAATCTTTAAAATAGAGGTAATTACCATCTGGTTTTGCTTCGGTTCTGATTTCAATTTTTGATTTATAATAAAGGGCATTTTTAAGCAGGTTAAAAATAACAAAAATCATCATATTTTTATCGCCTTTAAAAATGAAATTTTGTTCTAAATTTAAGCTAACTAAATCTTTCTCATCCTCATTTTTATAAGCGTATTGCTTAATTGCTTTTTTAACCGTATCAGAAATTGATAAATCGGTAAAATTACTCTTATCAACATTTCCTTCCCTAATGTTATTCAAAATCATATCAATCATAGCCAGACCCTGACTTGAGGAATCATAAACCAAATCAATATATTCAATTAATTCATTTAAATTATTTTTCATCAGCTCACAGCAGCCCTTAATCCCCGCAAGAGGGTTTCTGGTTTCATGAGCGATTGAAAATGCCAAACTTTTAACCTGATCAATTTTAGCCAGATTTTTATCTATTTTTGTAAACATAATTGAAATAAATTTAAGATTGTGAAATTAAATGATTATTCTACAATAACCATATCCAAGGATATTAGTATCAATACTAATAAACTGTATAGTAATATTAAAAGACTGACTTATCAAGTTAATAGAACATGAATATAATAATTAATTACAAACAGTGCAAAGCTGCCAGAATGCTTTTGGACTGGAATCAGGAAGAGTTATGCAAAAAAGCTGGGATCACCAAATCAACGATCGGCGATTTTGAAAGAGGAGCTAGGAATTTAAGAATTGAGACGATGCAAAAAGTAGTTGGCGTATTTGAAGATGAGGGAATTAGATTTGAGGGTGAGAAGGGAAGGATTTTGGTTGAGCTAGTTGAAAAGAGCTAAAATCATTTTATTATTTCAAGAAATAAAATTATAAAATTTTTATGAAAAATAAACTCATAGCATTCGAAAATAAGAAGATACGCAGAATCTGGCATGAAGATCAGTGGTGGTTTTCTGTTGTTGATGTTGTAGCTGTTTTAACTGATAGTAAAGATGCAGGCGCATATTGGAGAAAGCTAAAACAAAGATTAAAGGCCGAAGGAAGTGAGGTCGTGACAAATTGTCACGCACTGAAATTAGAAGCATCAGATGGTAAAAAATATGCTACTGACTGCGCTAATACTGAAACTATGTTTCGTATTATCCAATCAATTCCATCGCCAAAGGCAGAGCCTTTTAAAAGATGGTTAGCTAAAGTTGGGTATGAAAGAATTCAAGAAATTGAAGATCCAGAATTAGCTCAAGAAAGAATGAAACAAATTTACGAGCAAAAGGGATATTCTAAAGATTGGATTGATAAAAGACTTCGTGGTATTGCTATTAGGCAAAACTTAACTGATGAGTGGAAGGATCGAGGAATAAAGCATGAAAAAGATTTTGCTATTTTAACAGCAGAAATATCAAGAGCTACTTTTGGTATGACGCCATCTGAATATAAGAAGCACAAATCACTGACAAAATCTAATCAAAATCTCCGGGATCACATGACGGATTTTGAGCTAATCTTTACCATGCTTGGTGAGAAAGTAACAACTGAAATTTCAAAACAAGAAAAACCAAATAATTTTGATAAAAATAAGCAGGTTGCTAAAAGAGGTGGTAACGTCGCTAAAAATGCTAGAATTGATACTGAAAAAGAACTTGGAAGATCGGTGATCTCAGAAGATAATTTTCTGGCAAATGATACCAAGAAATTGATAGAAGATGGCGAGGGTTAGAGTTGAAAAAGAGGGATTCGAACCCACAGCTTTTTTTGGCTTAAAAGTTCGCAAAAGGTGTTATTTGCTTCAACAAGCATAAAAGTTCGAAAATTTTAGGACGACCCAAAATAGCATTTAGACCTTGTAATCTCTGCATCGGCAAATTAGGATAATGGTTCGCAAAGTGAGCTTTGCACACCGCCAGTTTAATATCTACAAACTCTGTCTCCGCTACAATTCCCAAAATTTTATTAAGCCTCGCAAGCCCAGTAATAGCGGTACTTGGCGAGTTTCATTTTCAATTTCAGTCGTCCTTTCCTCTCTCCAAAAAATCATAAAAATTGCCAAAATCGGGCTAAAAATTCTCTGTGTCTCCGCTTGGGTCGTCCTTTTTGGAAAAAGGTGGACATCGGTAAACACTGGCTTTGCAGGATTCGTAACGAACTTTTTCAAGTGGATGTGCGAACGGATTTTTGATGATTTTTGCGAACTTTTCGCTTTCAAAATTGAAATTTTAATTCCTTTTGATTAGATTATTAATTTTGAATTTTAATATTTGTTGATGCCCAAGAATCGTAATAATTTATCCAAATTTGGCACCTTACCAAAAGTTAGAGATCTGATCGATCATTTGTCAGAAAAGGAATTGATGATGATAAATCAACTTGTTGTTGAGAAGCTAAAATATATCCAAAAATCAAGCTCTCTTAAGGCTATGTCTAATTTTATTGTTGGGGATAGAATTTGCTTTGAAAGAAATGATGAGGTGGTTACTGGGGTAGTAAAAAAGCTAAATCAAAAGACTGTTTCCATCGAAACTGATGAAGGAATTGGCTGGAATGTTGCACCTAGTTTTTTAAAGAGATATATTGACGCACAAGATTAACAGCCAAAAACCTCCTCTTGCTCTTCCCATAAATCTGGTAACTTTCTATTAGAAATAATATCCTGCAATTTTAAAGTCCTTGGCTGAGTGCCAGTTAAGATTTTCTTGATAATTTTTGGTGAGATAAAATTTAGATTAAAAACCTTACTGACATAAGAAGTTCCAACCTTCTCCTTTCTGGCAATATCTGCCAAAGATTCAAATTTTCCTTCCTCCATTTCCATTTTCCATTTATAGGCTTTGCCGATGGTTTTGATTAATTTATCATCAAAATAAGTTTTTTGATCTTCTGGTTTTACATTCTTTGGCATCATCAACATTGCTGCCCCGCCTCTTTTCTTAATTGTTATCGGCACAAAAATATCAATAGTATCTTCATTTATGGTTTGAGTAATTTCTTGCATTTTTTTAGCCTGTTAATTCAGTTGATAATGAGTGAAGCCCTTCCTTGTAGATTTTGATATTTAGCCCCTCTGGCTTGATATCAATATTTTTAACCAAGAGATTCATAATTCTTACCTGCTCAACTGGGAATAGTTCATCCCAAATTTTATCAATGGATTTGAAGGAATTGATGATTTTATTTTCCGTTAAATCATCTGATTTTGAGTTAATGGTATGAATGATAAATTCTGGCTTTTTTAGTAGATTCAGAACTTGATCAGTTACCAATTCCTCAGTTTCATTTGCCGGAACTCTGCCAACTGTACAGCTATCATTACTTCCCTTATGTTTTGAGGCGCAAATATAATAACGATATCTCTTTCCTTGCTTTTTGGTGTAGGTAGGCGTCATTTTTGAACCACATATACCACAATTCATAATTCCCTTGAGAAGTGGAGCTGTAGTTATTCTAGAAGTTGGTAACTGAATTTTACCTTCATTGCTACCAATAAGATTCCTGCTTTTTTTCCAAATCTCCTCATCGATAATTGCTTTATGTAATCCATCATAGAGCTTATCCTTATGTTTAACCTTGCCGACATAGAGATGATTATTGAGTATCCTTCTGACAGAGCTTTTATTAAATCTTTTGCCCTTATGAAGTTTACCACTAGCTGCTATCCAAGTTTTGGTGGTAAAGCCAAGATTATTTAATTCTCTGGCAGTTTCAGTAATTGAAGATGTCTCAACAAAATTCTGAAATAATATCCTGACAATTTTTGCCTCTTTTTCATTTATGAGGAGCTTTCTGTCTTTTACATCATAACCCATTGGGATATTACCGCCCATCCACATGCCTTTTTGACAAGATGCCGCAACTTTATCTCTTATTCTCTCGCCTGTTAATTCTCTTTCATATTGAGCAAATGATAGCAGAACATTAAGCATTAATCGCCCCATTGAATTTGAGGTATTAAAACTCTGGGTTACTGATACAAAACTGACATTATACTCATCAAATAATTCAATAATTTTAGAAAAATCTAAAAGTGATCTGGTTAGTCGATCAATTTTATAAACAATAATGCAGTCTATCTTATCTTCCCTGATATCTTGAAATAATCTTTGCAGAGCTGGTCGCTCTAAAGTTCCGCCACTAAATCCACCATCATCATAAAAAGTAGGATCAAGAACCCAACCTTCATGCTCTTGGCTGGCAATGTAATTTTCTGCGGAGAGCCTTTGAGCATCAAGTGAGTTAAATTCTTGTTCTAATCCTTCTTCACAAGATTTCCTAGTATAAATAGCGCACCTAACTTTTTGTTTATTTTTTACCTTTTCTATCATGATTGTAATTTAAAGAATTTAGGACCATTCCAGCGAGTGCCGGTTATTTTTCTAGCGATCGCAGAGAGGCTTTTCCATTTTTGACCATCATATTCAAAATACTCTTTTGATACCTCGACCTCATGCATAGTCCCTTGCCATTCTCGGCAAATTTTAGTGCCTGGTAAAAGATCGGTTGGCCTTCGTAAAATATTGGTAGAAATGCCATTTGCTATTTTTGCCAGATTATCTTTTGACTCATCATCAAGCCCTCCAAATGCTAATTCTTGTAGCCTAAAAGCAATTCTTGGCTTCAAATATTCCTTATTAGTATTAGAAGCACATTTTTTAGGCATAATTTCATTATAAATATGCCTCAAATCAGCGGCAGATTTATTTTCTAATTCGATAATTTGTCGTATAATTGATTTATTCATAAGCGTTCTAGGTTCAGGTTATTACTGGGTCTATGAACGCTTGGGTAAGCTTGCAAGTCAAGTTGTTCGTCTCTTATTTTAGAAGTTTCTTTGATCTCTAAGCGACGAATGGCTGTTGCTAATATTTCTCCGATCTCAGCCAATCTTTGGTGGGGGGATTTTATCTGTTTTTTTGTGTTAGTTTGCAGTTGCATGTGCTATCAAGTTCATTTTCTAAAATTCTATTATTAGAATATGAAATGACTCACAAAGCACAATGACACTTGATTACCTATATGCACTCATGTTTACTAAATGAAAAAAAGATGACACAAGTATGAATATTTTTATAACCTCATTTAACTCAAAAGAAGCAGCTTCTCATTTAGATGATTTGAGGCTCAATAAGATGATTCTTGAAACAGCACAACTTCTATCTTCTGCCTATCGTCATTTATTTGATGATAATGAGCTTCTTTATAAAGATACTCACGTCAATCATCCTTGTGCAATTTGGGCTAGAAAAGGAATAGATAATTATTCATGGCTGGTACAATATTTTGATGATCTGACAAAGGAGAAAATCAGAAGAGATAAAACAATAAAAAAGAAATCAGAAATTAAACCCCATAAATCATGGCGAGATTTATTTGAGCTTTTTAACTCCAAAGGAACCTCTGATTTTCCTATTTAATTTTGTCTATTTTTTCATTTTTCAGAAAAAATTTTTATAATTTGGATAAAGATTGCTAATTTTGTTAAAAATTAACAATCTTTATCCAAATTTAGGCA
>Ga0228624_1000389_pt1 | contig 23381 bp, 18 predicted proteins | sample 29DmetaG_FD_182744 | JGI IMG/M metagenome (GOLD analysis project Ga0228624, IMG submission 182744) | Seawater microbial communities from Monterey Bay, California, United States - 29D | ecosystem: Environmental > Aquatic > Marine > Coastal | place: USA: California | collected 2016-10-10 | reverse complement strand
AAAGTGCAAGAAATTTGGGGTTAGTATTGAAACCACTTGCATTCTTTGCGCTGCAGGCAATTGAAGCTCTTTTTCTATTAAGGTATTAAAATCTTTATAAATTCTATTCGTTGGCAACCCTATACTCGTGGCAAATTCAATATTATCGTCCCAATTAGGGTTAAAAACGCCTCCAACAATTTGATATCTATCAAACATTGAGGAAGCTATTCTGTGTAAAACTCCAATCAATGAATTACCGCCACCACCAAGAATACCTAATCTTAATTTAGAACTACTCATTACTTTTTATGATTTATATTCTACTTTTTCATTCTTAAATAATAGTGCAAAAATTATCATTACCACAACAGCAAATACTGCTGGAAATATCCATATGTCTTGCCAATTGTGAGAGCCTCCTACTAGTAAATTCTTGTCTACAATTTTTCCTGCAACCCAGAAACCAACCAACATTCCAACACCATAAGTTGCTAATGTTATTAAACCCTGTGCAGCACTTTTAACTTTATCTCCAGCTTTGGAGTCTGTATAAATTTGACCAGACACAAAAAAGAAATCATAACAAATCCCATGTAGAGCTATACCAGTAATAATCATAAAAAATAAATCACCATTATTCCCATATGAAAAAAGAAGATATCTGATTACCCAAGCTAACATTCCAAAAAGAATTGTTTTTTTAAAACCAAACTTTTTAAAGAAAAAAGGTAATAATAACATAAAGGCTACTTCTGATATTTGACCTAAAGAAGCCCAAGCGGTAGAATTTTCAACTTGGTATTCCGTTAAAAAAGGACTGATGTTTTGATAATAAAATGCCAACGGTATGCAAATTAAAACTGAAGAGATAAAAAAGACTAGAAAATTCCTATCTTTTAATAATTTTAAGGCATCTAATCCTAAAATATCTTTTATGGAAACATTTTCACCCTTTGTTATTGAGGGAGGTGTTTTTGGTAAAGTAAAACTAAAAACTCCCAAAACAAGAGAAGCGATAGCAACCATAATAAATGTATTTGATAACATTCCTAGGCTAATATTTTCAATAGAATCCCACTTGAATAAAAAACTAATAGCTAATCCAGCTAATATCCATCCTATTGTTCCCCAAACTCGTACTAAAGGAAATTGTTTTGCAGGATCAGACATTTGGTTAAAAGAAACCGAATTCACCAATGCTAATGTTGGCATATATGCAATCATATACCCCAATACATAAGGGTAAAAAACAGAAAATTCTGTAGCCTGAGACATAAAATACATGAGCATAGCACCAAGTAAATGAAGTACTCCTAAAATTTTCTCTGCATTAAAAAAACGATCAGCAATTAGTCCTATAATAAAAGGCGCAATAATAGCTCCCCAAGACTGAGTAGAATAAGCCATCGCAGTTTCTCCTCCAGAAGCCCCTAGATTACTACCTAAAAAAGTACCCATGGTAACAAACCAGCCTCCCCAAATAAAAAATTCGAGAAACATCATGAATGATAATTGAAGTTGTATTGATTTTTTCATAATATGTAGGTTAAATCATTTATATTCAAAATTATAATTACTTAAGCTTAGCAGCTACAGATAATAATAAGTCTTTGGTTGCTTTAATTCCTTTGCTTTCATTTAACACATCACCTTCATATTCTACTCCAACAAATCCTGTATATCCAGCATCTTTAACTATTTGCATCATTTTTAAAAAATCAATAGTAGTTTCATTACCCTCCTTATCAAAATTATACGATTTAGCACTCACTGCCATTGCCGATGGCATCATCATTTTTGTTCCTTCATATTTATCTGGATACACCTCTGCACAATCTCCCCATTTTTCATCTGCATCTGCTCTTCTTACACACCAATTACCAAAGTCTGGGAGGGTTCCACAGTTTTCCATGTTTACTTCATTAATCGCTTTCATTAGCTCAACTGGATTGGAAGACAACCATCCATGATTTTCACAAAGCACATTAATGTTTTTTGTTGCAGCATATTCAGACAACTTTCTCAACCCATCAACAACTGTACTTTTCCAGATTTGAGGATCATTTGTTCCAAACGTGTTTACACGAATTGAATGACATCCTAATTTTGAAGCTGCATCAACCCATTTTTTATGATTTTCTACTGCCTGATTTCTTTTATTTTCATCTGGATCAGCTAGATCTCCTTCATCATCAACCATAATCAAAACATTTTGTATAGACTCTTTTTCACTTAATATTTTAAGTGAATCTATAACTACATCAAACCCTAGTTTATTAATTTCATGTTCATAAAGTTGACTAACATACTCTAACCCTTCAAATCCCATTTCTTTTGCTTGTGAAGCAAAATGAAAAGGCGATTTTTTATCTTCCTCTACATATCTATGTAATGACCATTGGGCAAGTGACAATTTAAAAAAAAGTGATTTAGTCGTCGCTGTTTTGTCTAAAAGATTTGATTGTTTATACTGTTGATTTTTACAGCTGGATAGTGAAAAACCAACAAATATTACTGCAATAAAAATTATTTTTAATATCCTTTTTGATCTCATGTTTTTTCTAGTATTATGTTCTTTTTCAAAGTTGAAAGTATAACATAGACCTTGAAATTATGTGTATAATTGTTCAGTGAAAAATTTTATACAAATTTTACACATAGTTTAAAGCACTTTTTCTGAACTCCAAAGGAGTGCATTTTTCATGTTTTTTAAACATAGTAGCAAAATATTGACTAGTAGAAAACCCGCACAAATAAGCTATATCTGAGATATTCATTTCGGATTGATCTAATAAGATTTTTTTAGACATTTCTAATCTTTTTAACATCAGATATTTCATTGGTGTTAAATTTGTTAATTGCTTACAGTGAAAAGTAAATCGTGTTAGACCAACTCCAGATGATTTAGCCATTTTTTCAACAGTCCAACTTTCAGATAAATTCACATCTAACTCTTTTAAAAACAACTGAACACTTCTGGAACTGTTCATTAGTTTTTCATCCAATTTCACCTCTTCAATAACCAACAAATCGAGAAGTAGTAGTAATAAGTTATTTACTAATAGTCTTATTTTTGAAGCATTACTGCCCTCTTTATCTGTGTCTACAGCCTTGCCAATTTTTTGAAAACAATCTAAAATACGTTTATCTGCTTTCCAACAAACCTTTTCATTTTGTCGTAAGATATTTGTTAGCTTTTCAAGATCATTAGGTGCTAATACTATCCAATCTGGCCATGACCAATTTTGATGAGGCCTTCTAACATTCAAATCTAATATTATCCAATAAAATTTTCCCATCCCAATAACAGGGTTACCAACTTTATGGACTTCCCAAGGCCTCGTAATTGTTAAATTATTAGGCAATAACTCTAACTCTTGACTCTCCTGAGAATAAGGCATAGAACCCGATTCTAAAAAATGGATTTCTATACCTTCATTTCTGTGCCAATCCAACCCCCAGTCTTGAGGTTCGTTGGCATCCCAATACCCAATACTATTTAATCCTACTGTATCTTCCGACAGTCTTTTTCCAGGGTAAGTATGTCTTGCTAAAGCATTAAATTTTAATTTTTTTCTATTGACTGCGTCAACTAAAGGCAGACAAGTATCTGCGTGATATTCAATTCCATCTTCCTTAAATGGTAATATATTTTGTATATTTATTTTCACTGAAAAATTTTGAACATAATAAGCCCGCAAATTAATTAATTTGGCTTAGAAATATGCAATTTTATAGTATTATATTTCACAATATCATAATAAAAAGTTTCAAAAATTATAATTAATGGATAATAACATGGCAAAAACAGATAATACACCATTTGATGCTATAGTGGTAGGAACAGGTATTTCTGGAGGTTGGGCTGCGAAAGAACTTTGTGAGCAAGGCTTAAAAACATTGGTCCTAGAACGAGGTAGAATGGTAAAACATATTGAAGATTATACAACTGCACACCTTGACCCTTGGGATTTACCCAATGGAGGGGAAACAACTCAAGAAATAATTGATCGTAAGCCAAAACAACATAGAACAGGGTACACTTCACATCCTGCAAGAGAACACTTTTTTGTAGATGATGTTAAACATCCATATAACGAAGAAAGAAGATTTGACTGGATGAGAGGGTATCATGTTGGTGGAAGATCTTTAATGTGGGGGAGACAAAGTTATAGATTGAGTGATTTAGACTTTGAAGCTAATAAAAAAGATGGAGTTGCAGTGGATTGGCCTATACGTTACAAAGACATAGAACCATGGTATGATAAAGTTGAAGAATACATTGGTGTTAGTGGACAGAATTTAGGGTTAAAACATTTTCCAGATCAAAAGCTCCTAAAACCAATGGAATTAAATTGTGTTGAAGAGCATTTGCAAAATAAAATTTCAGAAAAGTTTGAAGACAACAGATTATTAACCATTGGAAGAACAGCTCATATTACTGAAGGAACAAAAGAGGGTTTAGGAAGAGGAACTTGTCAATATCGAAGTAGATGTATGAGAGGATGCCCTTATGGAGCCTATTTTAGCAGTAACTCTTCAACACTACCAGCAGCAGAAGCTACTGGAAACATGACACTAAGACCTAATTCTATTGTTCATGAAATTATCTATGATGATAATACTAAACAAGCTACAGGTGTTCGTGTAATTGATGCAGAAACTAAAGAAAGTCATGTTTATAATGCAAAAATTATCTTTTTATGTGCATCAGCTATTGCCTCAGCTTCTATTTTACTTCAATCAAAATCTAAAAGATTTCCTAATGGACTAGGAAATGATAGTGGTGAAATAGGTCATAATATTATGGATCACCATTTCCAAGTTGGAGCGTCTGCGATAGCAGAAGGATACGATGACAAATACGTGAAAGGTAGAAGACCAAATGGTATTTATATTCCTAGATTCAGAAATGTTGACAAGAAAACAAAAATGAAAAATTTCATTAGAGGATATGGATATCAGGGGGGTGCAAGTAGAGAAGATGCCTCTGAATTAGTTGCTGAATTAAAATATGGACCAAAACTAGCTGAAGCAATACTCAAACCAGGAGAATGGAATGTGAACTTATTAGCTTTCGGTGAAACACTTCCAGACCATAGTAATAGAATGTATCTAGACTATGATAAAAAAGATGAATGGGGTTTACCTACAGTAACTTTTGATGCAGATTTTGGTGAAAATGAACTGAAGATGAGAGTAGATATGCAAGAACAAGCTATTGAAATGCTGAAAGCAGCTGGGTATAAAAATGTAAAAGGTTATGATCATGAAACTTCGAGAGCTATGGGATTAGGTATTCATGAAATGGGTACTGCAAGAATGGGTAGGGATCCGAAGACATCTGTTTTAAATAAATATAATCAAATACACGCCTGTACAAATGTATATGTTACCGATGGAGCCTTTATGACCTCCTCAGGTTGTCAAAACCCTTCATTAACTTATATGGCTTTTACAGCTAGAGCAGCAAATCATGCTGCTAAAAATTTTAAAAAGAACGCTTAATAGATAGAGATATGAAACGAAGAGACGCGATAAAAAATATTGGACTTGCCGCTGGTTTTGCTGCCATTACACCTAGTATTTTTAGTATGTTACAAGGTTGTACTCCAGATGCTGAAACATGGACTCCAAGCTATCTAACTTCTGATGAAAAAACGGTAGTAACAAGCTTAGTGGATATTATTATACCAAAAACAAGCTCTACCCCAGCTGCAACAGAAGTAGGTGTACCTCAATTTATTGACAAGTATATTCTTGAAGTTTTAAACCCTAAAGATCAACAAATAACTAGAGCTGCTTTTAATAAAATAATTACTCTTCTAAAGCCAGATAACGAATCTCAGTTGAGTAATCTTACATCACAACAATACAAAACCTTGTTAGATGATCATATGTTTTTAAATAATGAGACAGATCCTGAACGGGAAGCAAATCCTGAAATGGAAGGAATGACATCCTCTGAATTTTTAAATCAGTTAAAATGGATGACTATTTTCGCCTTCAAAAACTCAGAGGAAGTTGGTGAAAATATCTTAGCTTATGACCCTATTCCTACAGCGTATTATTGTGGAGACCTTACAGAATTAACTGGAGGAAAATCTTATTCACTTTAACTCCCATGAAGTATTTTTTTTATAACGTCGCTATAATTATTCTTTTAAGCATTTCTTATGGTTGTAAAAAAAATAGTTCAACTAAAATTAAAAGTGATATCAATTCTGATGAAAATTGGAGGTCCTTATTCAATGGTAAAAATTTAGATGGCTGGATCGTAAAAATTAATGGCTACAAATTACATGACAATCACCTAAATACCTTCAGAGTTGAAAACGGAATACTCAAAGTATCTTATGACCAATATGATAATTTTACAGATGAATTTGGTCATTTATTTTATAAAACTCCATTCACTAATTATAGATTAAAATTACAATATAGATTTGTTGGAGAACAAGTTGCTGGAGGTGAATCTTGGGCTAGGAAAAATAGTGGTATTATGATTCATAGTCAAGCACCGGAGACCATGCTCATAAAACAAGGCTTTCCAATGTCTCTAGAAGTTCAACTCCTAGGGGGTGTTTCTGAGGGGGAACCAAGACCTTCAGGAAATCTATGTACTCCTGCAACTCACGTAATGATGAACGGTGAAAAAATTACAGAACATTGTATTATGGCAGAATGTAAAACATATTATGGAGAAGAATGGATTGAAGCAGAGGTGTATGTAAGTAAAGATTCTATTACCCATTTCATAGATGGAAAAGCAGTAATTCAATATTCAAGGCCAACTATAGGTGGTGAATATTTAGATACTACTTCAAAAGAAATTCAAACTAGAGATGGGCAAGAGCTAAAAAGTGGCTATATTTCATTACAAAGTGAAAGCCATCCAATAGAATTTAAAAACATTCAAATTTTAGAATTATAAAATTTAAGTAAAAATTATTCTACGATTAACTTTCCTTTCATCATAGCAAAGTGCCCAGGAAAACTACAGATATAATTATAAGTACCTTTTTTTGGAGCTATGAATTCTATAACCGTAGATTCTCCACCACCAATCATTTTTGTGTGAGCAATTACATCAGAGGTTCCCACTGGAATGTAATCGTTGTCTTTAGATGAAGCCGCTTTAACTGCAAATGAAGAAGCTTTTACACCATTCTTTAAAATAACAACATTATGCCCCATAATTTTTTTATCTAGTTTACCAAGATGATTGAGAGTTAATCTTACTTTTTGACCAGCAGTTACTTCAATCTTCCTTACATCAAACCTCATACCATCATTAGAGGTAATCGTAACGTTAGCAACCCCATCCGCATCAACCACTACAGCTGATTTCTTTTTGGTCGATTTTTCTTTTTTAGAGACCGTTGCTTTGGTTTGCTTAATTTCTTTCTTGGTAGTATTTACCTTTTCATCTTTTCCACAGCTTATTAAAAAAAACAACCCTATTACTACTACAATTATATGTTTCATTTCTTAAAATTTTTAAACTATAAAAATACAACATATAAAGTTTAATGACAACCTGTAACTGATTAAATAGACTAATATTAGTTGTTATTTGCCATTGTTTTGAGAAATTAGTATCTTTAGAAAACTAAAATTTTATAACATGAAAAAATCTTTAATTTTATTATCTATCACATTGTGTCTCATAGGCTGTACAAAGTCTAACTCTTCATACGTTAAAAACTTGGAAACGGCCAAGAAGTTCTTTGCTTTACATGAAGAGGAAAACTTTGAAGAACAACTTAAACTGATTAGTAAAGATATTCAAGCAGAAACTCCTTTTTATGGTTCAGAAATATCTGGATATGATGAATTTACAAGTATGGTAAAAGGATATCATGATGCTTTTGATGATATTCAGTACAATGCAAGAGTATGGCTACCAGGAACTGACTCTTTAGGCGTTTTTGATGGCAGCGTTAGAACTTATGGAGAGTGGACAGGGATCCAAACACAAACTAGAAAAAAATTAAATTTAAAAGGATATTGGTATTTTGATTTTGATAAAAATGGTTTAATTAGCGCTCAAGGCGACTTTTTTGATGCTGGAGGAATGTTAGATGCAGTTTATCCAAAAAATTTAGTCATTGTTGGTATAAATGTTAAAGCAGGTCAAATGGATAATGTGATGAAGATTCTTGAAAGCGATGGCGGGCTTCCAACAACTAGAGCATATGACGGATGTATCTCACTAGAGTTAACAATCAATGAGGAAAGTAATACGATTTGGATTGTTGGAAATTGGGAAAGTTATGAGAAGTATAACGCATATCTACAATGGAGACAAACTCAAGACACGGTTATTGGTAATATGGTGCCTTTCCTAAAAGGAGGTGAAAAAGGTTTAAAAATAATTCAACCCAATACAAGTTATAAATCTTATTAAAGAATTTTAAATTAATTAACTATGACAACTATAACAAGATTATCTTATTTATTTATCTTTCTATTGCTTTCATGTAATCAAACCTCTACAGAGGAAAACAATAATGCTGAAGGTGAATTGAAATTTCAAACTAATGTGACAAATTTTAATAATATGATTGATGCATTTGCTGATGAAAATCATGAACAATTTATGAGTGTTTTTGCAGATTCATTAAAATGGAGTGGGCCAGATAAAATAAATATGAGTGAATTTGATTCAAAAGAGACTTTAAGTGAAGCTTTAAAGGGATACATGGCTGCTTATGATGATCACGCACTAAAAAACACTAGATTTTTTGCAGGAAGTGCTTATTCTTCGATGGAGGCAAGTAGTAGCCCTGATGTAATTAGAGTTTATGGTGATTGGCATCATAAGCATACTGAAACAGGAGTAGATGTAAGCCATAAATGGATGGCTGTACTCTTTTTTAATAAAGATGGTAAAATTCATGAATTTTGGGATTATTTTGATGTAACAGGATTCTCTCAACAACATTTAAATAAATAATTAAAAAAACAAAAAATGAAAAAATTATTAGTAATAGTATTCGCTTTTACACTTTTTGTTGGTTGTCAAGACAACAACAAAAGCTCTGTAGATTCAAAAATGAGTGTTTTTAAGAAAAATACAGAAACAACCAAAGCTTGGCTAGATGCATTTATGCAAAATGACTCAACGGCTTTCTTTTCAGATAAATTTATGAGTGATGACTTTATTTGGTCTCCACCGGCAGTAGGAATGGATTCTCTACCAAAGTCAGAATGGGAAAAAGCATTTCGTGGTTTCATGTCAAATTTTGATAATAAGAAACTTACAAACCCCCAATATTTTGCTGCTTTAGATGAAGATAATTTACCTGATGGAAATGTTAGAGTTTATGGAACATGGACTTCAAATTTTGCATCTAACGGCAAAAAAAGTATGCTAAAATGGTATGCAGTTTTACAATTTAACGAAGAAGGAAAGTTATCACACTATATGGAATGGTATGATTCAGCCGATCTTTCTAAAGAATTTGATTAAGCAGTTTTGTAATGTTAAAGAACCAAATAAAAAAACCTCCTAAAGGAGGTTTTTTTATTTGGAATAATTAGTTAGAAACTACTTTTTGAACTTTATTATCTTTTAACTCATATTCTTCTTTACTCTCAGTACAAATAGCATATCCGTGTTCATTAAAATCAAGTCTATGACCATATTCACTGATCCAACCTATTTGCTTAGAGGGGTTACCAACAACTAGAGCATAGGGCAAAACATCTTTCACAACTACCGCGCCAGCTCCAATTAAAGCATACTCTCCAATAGTAATTCCACAGATAATAGTCGCATTTGCTCCAATACTTGCTCCCTTTTTTACTAGGGTCTTAGAATACTGATCTCTTCTTATTATAGCACTTCTAGGATTAATAATATTTGTAAAGACCATAGAGGGACCCAGAAAAACATCATCTTCACAGGTAACTCCAGTGTAGATAGATACGTTGTTCTGAACTTTAACATTGTTCCCTAAAATTACTTCAGGAGAAACTACAACATTCTGACCTAGATTACATGCCTTTCCAATGACACAATTAGACATCACATGACTAAAATGCCAAATATTAGTTCCTTCTCCAATAGTACAACCGGAGTCTATAACAGAAGTTTCATGGGCAAAATAAGATTTCATATTCTTAATATTTTATTAAAACTCGAAAGTACAATTTATTATTAAAATCTTATCCGGTAGATTGTAAATGAAAAATAAATTATAATTTTCTTACAATCATAATCCCATTTGAGTTTGTACAAAGACCTGGTAAAGCAATACCCCCCCAATCAATATTGAAATTCATTACATAGGGTGAATATCCTTCTTTAGTTGAAGTCCAATATGTTAAGTCTTCATTAAAATCACCCATTCCTAGAGCATGAACATTGTCATATATAGCTTGCATAGAATCTCTACTAGGAATAAACCAATCATCAAAATTATTATACTCTAAATCTAAAACTGTTTTAAAAGCATAATCTCCATCATGCTCTACACCGTTAATAGAATTATCATTGGCGTTGCCGGCAACGATTTGTTCTGTATTGGTAAGTCCAGAGCCTATTATTGAATTGGTGTCTAGATCAAATATATCTCCCCATGCAGTAATTCCTGCCTCAGAATAATCAGTAGCAATTAATAGTGAACCATCAGTTTCGTCTACATGAAAAATAAAACCACCCCCATATTCTAAGCCATGAAGCGCGGTAATACCTAATTCGGCCACAATATCAAGGGGTAATACCCCATTGTCTAAATTTTGAACGATTGACAGATCTGGATTATAAATGGTTAAGTCTACAGAATCATTATTGGTACATGAAATTAAAAGTAGTACAACTAATGAATTAAAAATTATAGTTCTCATAATTATATTTTTTAGCTTCAAACAATTATACAAAAAAAATAATACATCAAAAAAATCCCAGCAAAAAGCTGGGATTTAATATTTAATGTATTTTAAAGCAAAAACTATTCTACTTCTATTCTCATTGGTAGCGTATATTTAACCCCAACAGCTTTTCCTCTTTGTCTTCCCGGTTTCATTTTTGGAAGTAATTTAATAATACGGATAGCTTCTTTCTGTAATCTTGGGTGCGGAGCTTTTGCTCTGATATCTACAATGTTTCCAACTTTATCTATTTTGAAAAGCATAATAATTCTCTTTTTTCCTGGAGACATCCCTAAATCATTTGGTAAATCTGCATTAAATTTTCTTTGAAAATGTTTTTGCATTTTTTTGTTAAAACATGCTTTTAATTCAGTTTTGTTTCCCTTACATCCAGGAAATACAGGTACATCTTCAATGATAGTAAATGGCACATCTTCAATAACTTCTTCCACCTCTTCAACTTCATCTATATCTTCTACTTCTACTGCTTCATCTTCATCGGTCTCAGTGGATTCTATAACTGTTTCTTCAATTTCCTTCTCATCTTCAACAACTTCAATTTTTTCTGGTGTTGGTGGTGGTGGAGTTTTTGGGATTTCAGGCTCAATACGTTCAGTGATAGGAATTTCTTCTTCCATATCTGCATTCATATTCACATCTCCTAAATCACCAAACTGACGATCAAATGTCTTTTTTTCAATAGCTACATAGGTTACAAAAAGCGCCAATACTAAGCCTAATTGCATGAAAATTTTACTGTAGTTCTCTAAATTTGATTTTGGGTTTTTTTTGATTTCCATTGCTGAAATTTTTATATAGTTCGCTAATTTAACTAAATTATTATTTGAATTACAAGTTTAACATTAAAATACGTTAATTTTTTTTTCAAAAACGTGAAAAATTACTGTTGCTAATAAAACGCCAAGAGTATTTGCTATAATATCTAAATAACTAGCCGTTCTATATGAAGTAATAACTCCTTGTAATATTTCAATAATAATGCCAAAAATAAAGCATCCTAAAATTAAGTATTTTACATTTTCTTGAAACTTTTCTTTTTTAAAGAAAGCATAAAGCCAAGAGAGCGTTAACAAGAAATACGCAATAAAATGATGAGTTTTATCGGATACGGATATAGATTCTACAACAATAAATTCTGGCTTGACAAGACTACCAAAAAGTATAGAAATTGTAAAAAAGATAGCTATGTAAATAGCATTATTCTCCAATAAGCTCTTGATAAGCTTGAGCATCTAATAGTTCTTCTATTTGTGAATTGTCTGTAATTGCAATTTTAATCATCCAACCTTCACCATAAGGATCTTTATTAACCAGTTCTGGTTCATCCTCCAGGCCCTCATTAAACTCAATGACTTCTCCTGTAAGAGGCATGAACAAATCTGAAACTGTTTTAACAGCCTCTACAGAACCAAAAACCTCATCTTTTTCAACTGAATCATCTAAGGTGTCAACATCAACATATACGATGTCGCCTAATTCTCCTTGAGCAAAAGAGGTGATTCCTACAGTTGCCGTGTTTCCTTCAATTTTAACCCACTCGTGGTCTTTTGTGTATTTTAAATCTGATGGGATATTCATATGTTAACTAATTTTATTGATTTCCTCCTAAATTGTATATAATATTAAATCCTGCGTTTATAGATTGTCTAGGAAATGTTGTTGATATGGCATATCTAGACGTTTGGTGATTGTAATAAAACGACGCTGTTAAATTACTATTTAATCTATAATCTGCAGATAATTTTATCGAAAATAATTTTTGGCCTCCACTAATTTGATCATTGTCAGAATTTACAGATCTAACTAAAGTTAAATTATCTCTCAAAGACACATCAGCTCTTACATTTATGTCTCCTTTAAGGGTTTGTTTTTTTCCTGTAAAAGAGGTTTTCATCTTCACATCTTTGAAGACATAACCAAAACCAAAAATATATTCGGTCCCTTTAATATCGGTTAATGTGCTATTATTAAAATTCATAGTAAGTGTTCTATCTCGTTTTAACTCACCTATCATCGAAAATGAATTTTTCATTTTCATATCTACTCTAATTAGAGGTGAAAACTCATCTACCAAAGTTGCGGATGAAACTAAAGTACTTGTTTCAAAATCTCCAGCAGCATTTGTATTTGTTAAATCATTAGCATCAAATTGAAGATTATTTGTAAAACTAGAAACTGTATATGATGATTTATAACCATGTGAAACACTGAAACTACTAAAATTCTTTTTAAACCATTTATACTTCATAAAACCAGTATAACGAAGGTTCCATGCAGGAATAGGAATATCTCTAAAAATTCCTAAACTAATATTACTAGCATCTTTACCAGAATAAGCGGCCAAAAACGAAGGCAGTAATACATCTTGGCTACTGCCACTATAACCAATTACTGTTCCGTCTACTGGATCTATATTAACTGGATCATCTACGTTAATACCTGCCTGCTCACCCAATCTTCTAGAAACTGCAACTCTATTAGCTCTTAACTGATCAAATAGTTCGTTCCCATCCTTAAAAGCTGTTGAAAACATTGAATAACTAGTACTGTAATTTCCAGTGATAAAAGCAGGAATGGTTTCATCTATGAATCCATTACCCTCAGGATCATTAGCATCTACTCTAATGTCTAATTGTTGAGCTAAACTTCTTGTTTTGATTTTATTTCCTGTGATTTCAATATTTAAATCCTTTACCGGTTTTAAAGAGAAATTATAATCTAATTTATTAAAATGGGTTCTTGTATAGGTTTTGTCATAATAGTCTTCTCCATCTGCTCTAGGTGTTACTAACCATCCATTCTCCAGGGCAGTATTTCTAATATCTACCTGACTTCCAAATACAAATCCTAAGGAAGGTGCTAAACCACCATTAAAATTATTTCTACCTAAAAATCCAACTTGTGGTTCATAACCTGGTAATAATTGACCATTATTTTCGGTATAACTTAATTTTCCTGTTTTTACAGAGGTAATTACATCGTAAAAGCCTTTAATAACTTTCCTGCCTAATGGTTGTTTTTTCCTTTTTTTAGCGGCTACCTGTCTTGAAGGTTGGAGTTTATCTGATGAGGTTGAAACTGTTTTTTTTCGATCTTTTTTCTTTAAAAATAAATTTTCGAATTTTGAATCTTTATAAAGTTTTGCAAAATTAAATGAGCCAGTTAGATTATGGGTATTGGCATTCTGAATTAAATTTCCAACTTTCTCTATTATTGTTATATCCTGTGAAGTAGCTCTCCAATCAAAATCTGCTGTGTAGGCATAATCTACACCTATAAAACCTAAATATGGAATTTTATTAATAGGTAATTTATAAGTTGAATTTAACTTTTGGCTGTATTGAGTTGGTCTTCCAGTATTAAAGAAATTATTAAAAATTTCTAAATCATCTCCCCCCCCAAAAGTGTCATAAATATAACTATTTGATGCATTGAAATTAATTGCTAATGACTTTGTAAAATTAAATGCTAATGCATAATCCCAATCAAATAAAAATCTCCTTTGTTTTAATGTTGGCTGAGGACTCAAACCTTCAACAAGATTTCTTGAGCGTTGTTCATTAAAAGTTCTATTAATCCTTGAATTAACAGCAAGGCTAGTTGGGATGGGATTAAAATTGATATCTCTTATCAACTGTAAGTACTTACTTCTAAATAATTCTTTTTTCTTGAAAGGCTCAAAAAACTTAGGTTGAAATGTAAAATTGTAGGAGGCTGCTGCCATAACTTTTTGATTCAATGCTCCTTCTATGTTGTAATCTCGGTGAGATTCTTCATTAAATGAATAAGAAACCGATAGGTTCTCTACATCATAAAATTTAGGTTTCTTAGTTGATTCTGAATTTCTGTTTTTTCTTACATTTATAAAACTAATACTAGAACGCTTTGTGTAATTTCTTGAAACATCTTTCCCACGAGGTAAATTTGAAGGAAGATCTGCGTCTTCTACTGCTGAAAGTTCAATATCTTGGTATTGAGGATCAAATTTTGGATCTATGAATTGTTCTCCAACACTATAATTCATAGGTAATTCTATACCCCATTTTTTCGGCATCATTTTACCTAAGTTAATACTCGTAGAAATATCATATTCTTTAGTTTCATCTAATGATCGTTGACTTACCCTGTCTTCAACATTTCCAAAGCCTACTGTTTGCATTCTTCCTGTCATAGAAAGTGTAGCTACATCAGCAAAATTAGCATCTGCACTAACAACGGCAGCCCATCCTCCATCATTATCAAAACCTGCTGACCGAAGTTCATTAAACCAAATCTCAGCACTTTTATCTAAAGGACTATTATTCCTAACACCTAACATAATCGTTCTAATCTGAGATAGTGTAGGGTTTCCTTTTACCCTAAGAACTAATTCTTCAGTATTGTTATTTGAAGCAGTAAACAATTCATTGATAGGAGCATTTGCAATATCTCTTGCTAATTTTATTTCTCCTAATTTTTCTAACATAGCATCTAGATTATTAGCTTCAGGCCATACATCTAGTGGTGCTAAACTTCCATTTGGTGAAACTTTTAAAGGTATTTCCAATTGGTAAAAATTATCATTTAAGTCAGTACCTAATCTAATAATAGCTGTTAAATCATCATCTTCAAGTGTATTTTCAATAACAGACTCAGCATGTAAAAACATTTTTAATTCTTTATACCTTCGTAGGTCAACACTAATATTTTTATATATCGCCCTCGCTTTATCTTGGGGTAGGTTTGTAACTTTTAAGGTAACTGATTGTTCATTTTGTTGCTGAACTGTTGTACTTCCTTGTAATCGCTCTCTTACAATTCCTGGAGGAAGAACATATCGCCCTTCATTTTGTTCAATATTAACAACCCCAACCTCAAAATTATTCAAATCCTCTTGTTCTAATGGAAGATCTGGAGAAATTGCAGGGTCTAAAGTTCTGGTATATCTTCTCCAATCACCCCTAACTAAGTCTAATTCTCCAAAACGAAGAATTACAGGCATTTTAAAGTTGGTCATGAACATTCTAATAAACCTAATACTATTAAAATCTGAAATATTATTAATAGGAGTTCCACTTCTTATTGGAATTCTAAATTGATACCATTTAGCAGTTTGAGATTCTCCATTTTTTAGAGTTACCTGGGTGTCTTTTTGATCAACAATGTAGTTCTGCCCTACAACCAAATCTGTGCTATTTAGAGATACTTTATACTCAAAATAGCTTTCAACTGTATTCATGGTTTGATCTTTATTTATATCCTCAACATCTGGATAGGTTGTTGAGGAAATAGGATAAGATTCTGAAGATTGATTTAAGGTTGGTGAGTTTCCTTGCGTATTATTAAATAATTTATATCTAGAGATAATAGAAGCGTCAGCATCATCATAGTCACTCCCTCTATAGTATCTATAATTATCTGATGCAGGATCAGCTAACCCTGCTAATGAAGGAAATTTAAGTCTCTCTTCTTCATCTGTTAATCCGTCTAAACCTATATCTTGTCTGTTTCTTGAGGTGTCATCTTCATCAAAAGCATAAATAATTGATGGGTTTGAAGGAACGTTCCCCCATGTAGTTGGTGTTACATTGGATACTAAGTCATCACCTGGCAATCCGTTTTCATACATTTTTAGATTATCTTTTAAAATATCTTCAGAGATATTTCCCAAGTTTATATAAAGGTCACCCACTTGATTTTGAAGATCTTGTGGATTAATATCTGATGGCAAACCTTCTTCATTTGATATAGAGTAATTAGTGTAAGGGTCCATTACCCAAAACTGAATATACTCAACATTTGCTTGCTCAAAATTGTTTGTAGAGAGAGGGCGCATAATTCCAGCCCATCGATCTTGAGGGTTTTCTAAATTTGATGGATTAGAGATATCTGTCGGCTCCTCATAATTGTAAGGGCCACGTTCATTAGGGAAATAGGCTAAATCTAAAGTTCTTATTAAGGATTGTTGTGTAACATCTAATTCTTGATTAGGAAATAACTCATCAAAATTAACTTGCCTTGTCTCAGCCCTAGAAAGTGCATCAGCATCAATGTTTTCTGGAGTATCTCCAGCACCGTAAAAAATAGGGTCTATGGTATACCAAGCTAATCTTGCTCTCTTATAATTATATCTTTCATCATTACTTAAGTTTCCATTAAATTCAGGAAAAGTTGGGGTGTCAGGTGTACTTGCCGTATACCATTGTAATGGAGTTAGTAAACTAATTGGAATTTGAGAAGCCTCAAAATCATCAATGTAAGCAGTTGCAGAACCAGCAACATCAATTCCTTTTGGTGACCCCGGAATAAGATAAGCCATATCTGCTCTAAGAGATAAATTAGAAGACACATCGGTATCTACAAAAGGTAACTTATTTGCCAACTTAGTGAATAAAGGCATTTCTGAAGAGAAATCGATATTCATCCCTAACATGGTGTTATTAATTGGTTCACCTCCAAAATTTACTTTTGGAGTTAGCGGTCTTTCATTTACATTTAAAATTGTTGCCCCTAATATGAAATTTTCATTGAAGTTGTGTTCAACGTCAACACCCATAAAAGTTTTTCTTTGCTGATTAAAAACAGCATTATTTTCTGTTGAAACATTTATAGGGATTCCAGATGATTGTAGTCCTGGATCTAATATTTGAACTCTCCCTGCCAAATAATCTACAACATAATCAACACCCTCAACTAACTGTCTTCCTCCAGCTGTAACAGTCACAGATCCACGAGGAACATTATAGGCATTTAAAGGAATTCCACCACTATCTTCAGATTTAAAATACCCTTTTAGTAAAAATTTATCTTTATCCTGGTTGTTATTTTTAACATTAATTTTTGTGTCTAAATACAATTCATCAAATACGTACAAATCTACATCTGAGGGAGCATCTAAAGACAATTCAAGTGCATTCCCAAAGGGTTCTGCTTGAGGGAAAATAACGTATCCGTTTTGGGAATTAATAGTAATTCCTTCTACATAATCAAAATATCCATCAGGTGTTTGATATTGAGTTTGATCTAGTCTATCTAAATTAAAAACCTGCAACAATGGTTTGTTAGCAATATCTGTACTTTGAGCGTTTTGTAATGTGTTAGAAGGAATTCCTGTTTGATCATCTCTATATTGAATTTCAAAACGAAAACCATCTGAAGTTAAAGGAGATTCACCTAGGGCATATATATTTTTCATCATTAAATTCCATGTTGGAAATGCCTCCTCTTCACCTGCTACAGTTCGTTTTGTTGTCAAAATCTCACTCCTCAATAACTTTACTGCTAGGTTTTCTGGAGATGAAATACCATCATTAGAAAACTCACCCACTTTAAAAGATGTTTGCCCATTTGATGCTCCTACAACAGTGTATTCATAGGATACTGCTAAAACTTCTCCGTCATTAAGTCTTCTATTTAATGAAATAAACCCTAACTGAGAATTTAGGGTATATTCATTAGGCTGTAACTTTCTAGCATTTTGTAATAAACTATAATCAGATCCTTGACTCATCCCATAAGTTCCAGAAAGATAGTTGTCTACAGTTGCAATATCTCTTATTAATGGATTGCTCAAGGTATTAGAAATATTATTCGATTCATTTGTTGGCAGTGCAACCCCATTTACAGTGGGAGCACTCAATGATGGTGCTACTAAACCACTTAAGCTAACATAGTTTTCTGCTTTTGGCTCTCCAATATCTGCTAGGGCAACAATGCTTCTAAAATCCTCTACAGAAGCATTTCTGTTGGTAATCCAAATTTCAATTCTAGTAATATTAACTGGACTACTAATAAGAGGATAATTCGTCAACGATTTGGCATAGTTTTCTCTAAAGTATTGAGATAAAAAAAAGTGCCTATCATTGTCATAATCTGTTGCTCTCAATTCAAATTCTTTAATCGAGGAACCTCCTTCTGCAGTAACTGTTGTACTTTCTGAATTTTGTTGTGAAAAAACTGCAGTAATGTTTGTTTTACCAAATTGAAGTTTTGTTTTTAATCCAAATAGACTTTGTGCTCCATTTATTAATGAATTTTTAATTGGCATAGAAATATTACCCGCTTCAATTCCTTGTATAATTCCATCTTCACTGTATTTAACCCCAGGAAGTGAGGGAGGCATAAATTCTAATTTAATTAAATTTTGAAAATCAAATGTAGATTGCGTATCATAATTCGCTGTTAACTTTAATCGCTCCCCAACTTGGGCCTGTATACCTGCATTTATTTGTTGATCAAAATCAATAGTGAAACTACTTCTATTTTGTTCAGATAATTGAGGATTTTCTGTGTTTTGATATATGATCCCAAATTTTAAATTAATATTTCCAGTTGGAGTAATTTTAATTTCATTCCCTCCAAATATTGTTTTAAAAAGTTTAGAATTTACATAATAGGTAGGCAATAAATCTTTCTTGTCAGATGTTTTTTTACTTTTTTGTGCAGCTACTTTACTCTTAAAGTACTCCAACATATCTCTTCGTAATCGATATTTTTCATACTCTTCAGGTGTCATATAAATTGGAGTTTTGATAAAATAGTCTCCCACCTTTTCAACAAAAATATATTTGTTCAAAATTTTATCAAAAATCACTTCAATTTTAGAGGGGTACCCCAGTCTCATATTCCCCGTTTGAAGGTGATTAAAATCATAAACAAGTGGAATGGAATCTTTGTTGTTTGTATTTATTTGAGCCAGTGATGTATTCGCAAAAACAGCGAAAAACAAAAAACAAACAATGTATTTTTGAAACTGATCCAATTGACTATAAATTCTTAAGTGCTTTTTTAATTAAAAGCTCTACTGTTTCGTTAGGTGTGTCTTTTAGAATTGCAGTTATTACTTTTTCAGACTGCCTTCTATTAAACCCTAAAACTTCTAATGCAGATAACGCTTCTTCTTTGTTAGTATTGTTTGAGCTTAAAGAAACTTCATCTATATCAAAAGTTTTTAAAATTTTATCTTTTAAATCTACAATTACTCGCTGTGCTGTCTTGGCACCAATACCTTTAACCGATTGAATCAAGGCTACATTTTCTGATGCAATTGCATTTTGAACTTCCTCTGAACTCATAGATGATAACATTGTTCTCGCAATACTTGGGCCAACTCCAGATACAGAAATTAAAAGTTTAAATACCTCTCTCTCAGTTTTTGTAATAAAACCATAAAGCGTATGAGCGTCTTCTCTTATTGAAAGATGAGTAAATAAACGAATATTTTCATCGGTTGGTAATGATGAAAAAGTTTGAAGTGAAACATGCAATAAATAACCAACTCCAGCGCAATCAACAACCACATAGGTAGGGTTTTTTTCTACAAGGCGTCCTCTAATTTGTGTAATCATACTTTCAATCCTTTTTTCAGCTATACAATTATTTATCTCTTTCGTTGCTTTTGATGCGCATCTACTACTGCAACAGCAGCCATATTAACCATTTCATCAACACTAGCTCCTAATTGTATAATATGTACAGGTTTTTTAAAGCCAAGAATGATAGGTCCTACTGATTCTGAACCATCAATTTGTTTTAGTAATTTATATGTAATATTCGCTGATTCTAGATTAGGAAAAATAAGCACATTTACCTTTTTACCATTTAATTTAGAAAAAGGAAATTCTTTTGCTAACATTTCTGGATTTAAGGCAAAATCAGCCTGCAGTTCTCCATCAATATTAACATTTGGAAAGTATCGATGAATATAAGATACTGCGTCTTGAATTTTTTTTGAACTTTCAGATTTTGAAGACCCAAAGTTAGAAAACGATAACATTGCAATATTTGGTTTCATCCCAAACATTTTAGCAATTTTATAAGTCATTTGAGAAATCTTAGCCAGTTCTTTAGCTGACGGATTAATATTAATAGTTGTATCGGCCAAAAACATAGGGCCTTGTTTGGTTAACATTAAATTGGTTGCAGCAATTTTAGATACTCCCTTGTCTTTACCAATTAACTCTATCATTGGCTTAACAACTGTAGGGTAAGGTCTAGAATAACCCGTAATTAAAGAATCTGCTTCGCCTTCATTAACCATCATGGCGGCAAAGTAGTTTCGTTCACGCATCAATTTTTTTGCTTGATGAAGACTAATTCCTTTTCGCTGTCTAGTCTCCCAATATTTGGTGGCAAAATAATTTCTACGTTCTTGTTCTTCATCTGTTTTAGGATCAAAGATTGGAACTTCTGCTGTGAAGCCTAACTCTTCTTTTAATCCTAAAATAACATCTTTCCTACCTAATAAAATTGGCTTCCCTATCTTTTCCTCATGAACTCTTTGAGCAGCTTTTAAAACATCTATATGGTCAGCTTCTGCAAAAACAATACTCTTTGGACTTCTTTTAGCTCTATTGTGTAAGAGTCTTATTTCTTTACTTCCAATACCAGACCTATCCATTAATTGGTCTCGATATTTATCCCAATCATCAATAGGTTCGAGTGCTACACCAGATTCAATAGCTGCTTTTGCAATTGCTGGGGGTATTTCATATATTAATCTTGGATCAAAAGGTTTTGGAATAATGTATTCTTTTCCAAAAGATAAACTCACTTCATCGTAAACAATATTAACCTGTTCTGGAACTGATTGCTTAGCTAAATCTGCTAATGCATTTACAGCAGCCATTTTCATTTCCTCATTAATTTTTGTAGCTCTAACATCTAAAGCTCCACGAAAGATAAATGGAAATCCTAGTACATTATTTACTTGATTTGGATGATCTGACCTTCCAGTAGCCATAATAATATCATCTCTTGTAGCACAAGCTAGATCATAAGAAATTTCTGGAACTGGATTTGCCATGGCAAAAACTATTGGATCTTTAGTCATAGACAGTAACATCTCAGGAGAAACTATATCTCCCTTTGATAAACCAATAAATACATCTGCGTTTTGCATGGCTTCTTCAAGAGTATTAATATCTTTTTTTGTAGCAAATTCTTGTTTTTGAGACGTTAGGTTTTCTCTATCTTGTCTAATAACACCCTTGCTATCACACATAACAATATTCTCAATTTTTGCTCCTAATCTTAGGTAGAGACGGGTACAAGATATTGCAGCAGCACCTGCACCATTAACGACTATTTGTACTTTAGTTATATCTTTTTGAATGATTTCTAAAGCGTTTTTTAATGCCGCTGCAGAAATAATTGCAGTACCATGTTGATCGTCGTGCATTACAGGAATGTCTAGTTCCTCTATAAGTCTTTTTTCAATTTCAAAAGCCTCAGGAGCTTTAATATCCTCTAAATTAATTCCACCAAAAGTAGGTGCTATAGCCTTAACTGTATCTACAAATTTATCTACATCTGTAGCATCAATTTCTATATCAAAAACATCGATGTCTGCAAAAATTTTGAATAATAACCCTTTACCCTCCATAACTGGCTTAGATGCCAAAGGACCAATATCTCCTAATCCTAGAACTGCAGTTCCGTTTGTGATTACTGCAACTAAATTTCCCTTAGCAGTATATTTGTAGGTGTTTTTTTTGTCTTTTACAATTTCCAGGCAGGGTTCTGCAACTCCCGGAGAATATGCTAAAGCCAAATCATGTTGTGTAGCATATTTTTTGGTAGGAACTACCTCTATTTTTCCTGGTTTAGGCTTTGCATGATATAACAAAGCTTCATGCCTTTTTCTAGAATCACTCATCTAATCATTTTTTTTAAGACATACAAATATAGCTTTTATAAAGAAAAAGAGGTCTATAGAATATTAAGAGTTTATTGTATCTTGTTTAACAAAAAATTATAGCATTACACTTTTAACTTGTTTTAGGTTTACCTCAGATAAATTAACATAATTATTTATGAATAAATTTACTTTTCTAACGCTTTTGTTAAGTTGTTTTTCATCTTTTGCCCAAATTACTGGTAAAATTACAGACACAAACAAAGAGCCACTCTCTTTTGTTAGTGTATACCTTAATAAATCAATCACTGGAACTACCTCAAATGATAGTGGAAATTATGAATTAAATATAAAAAAACCAGGAGATTACACTATTGTTTTTCAATTTTTAGGATATAAGACTGTAAAGAAAAATGTATCCATTCAAAGTTTCCCATATACCCTTGATGTAAGTTTAGAAGATGAGGAAATAATGTTAGATGAATTTTCTATTACAACCAATGGAAATCCTGCTAATATTATCATTAGAAAAGCAATTGAAAGTAAAGAAATAAACACCAATAAATTTGAAGATTATACCTCTAATTTTTACTCTCGTGGGTTATTTAAAATAAAAAATGCTCCAAAAAAAATTTTTGGGCGAACCTTAGGTGATTTAGGAGGAGGATTAGACTCTACAAGAACCGGGATTATATACTTATCTGAAACCGTTTCAGAAATAACCTTTCAAAAAAGACCTAAAAAATTTAAAGAAAAAATTATCGCTTCAAAGGTTAGTGGGTCTGACAACGGGATTAGTTTTAACAGAGCTGAAGAAGTAAATTTTGATTTTTACAGAAATGCTGTTTTAATAGCAGAAAATAATTTAGTATCTCCTATTGCTGAC
>Ga0228624_1000383_pt1 | contig 23492 bp, 27 predicted proteins | sample 29DmetaG_FD_182744 | JGI IMG/M metagenome (GOLD analysis project Ga0228624, IMG submission 182744) | Seawater microbial communities from Monterey Bay, California, United States - 29D | ecosystem: Environmental > Aquatic > Marine > Coastal | place: USA: California | collected 2016-10-10 | reverse complement strand
TTTTTGTTTTTTTGATTTATGTTTGGCAGATAAATTCTGTAAATAATTTAAACTTTCTTCTAATTCATTTTCAAAATCGTCTTTATTATTTTTTTCCTTTTTTTCTTGTTCTTTTTTTCTTTTTTTATGTTCCTTAATTTTGTCAATTAATTTCATTTTTAATTCTTTGTTTTCTCGTTTTGCTAATTCTTTTTTTTCTCTTTTTTCCTTTCTCTCTCGTCTTTTAAGTGTTTTTGATCCATTTAATTTAAAAAAAGCTGGATTTACAGATATTTTTTTAGTAGACATTTAATTATAAACACAAATTAATAATTAAATTTTAACTATTTCTTTATTAAATATACATATTTACAAGTATATTTCTAGTTTCTTCTGTCCTTGATTTAACTTCATCGTTTTTTAAGTAAAGTTTAAATCCATTTTCGATATCTTTTTTATTAATATTACGTTTTTCATTTTCAGGTAAACAAAATACACGACGACTATGTGCTATTTTAACTTTAGAAAGCAATGTTTCCATATCTCTCCCAAAAAACTTAAAATAATCTTTATTTTTTTCAAACCAGGATGTTGGTGTTTTTCCAATTAACCATCCACAATCTTTTACTTTTTTATTAAATATTTGTTGTAATTCCTTAGCATTGTAATCATCTATTTTAAATCTCCATATAAATCTTGAATCTAATCCTTGGTTATAAGAAAAAAAACATCGTTTTAAATCTTCTTCATATCCAGCGATAATAACCATTAATTCATGTTTATGATTACTTAATGCTTCACACAATGTATCTATACATTCTTTAGCAAATGAATCCTTTTGTTCTTTATTACCAAGGGCGTATGCTTCATCTATAAATAACACACCTCCAATAGCACTTTTAATAACTTCTTGTGTTTTTAAAGCGGTTTGTCCTAAATATCCAGCTATCAAATCGGCTCTAGTTACTTTTTTAAATACATTTTTTTTTAATATACCTAATTTTGAATAAATACCTCCTATAATATGTGCTGTTTCTGTTTTTCCAGTTCCAGGAGGACCATAAATAACAGTATGCATAAATTCATTATTTACATTTTTATTTTTATGAATATGTAGTTTTTGTATAAAATAAATAATTTGGTCTAAAATATTTTCTTTTAAATTATGCATTCCTATCATTTCATTTAAACGCACTATGTCTGGTTGTATTAAATGAATCGCTTTCATATCAATATTGTATTCTACTTCTGGAGACAAAGGATATTTTTCTGCTAATTTTATTAAATCCTCAATACAATTTAAGGTTACTTCAATATTAACCTTCTTTTTTTTAATCTTAATAGGTTTTGGAATTCGTGGTCGTTCTACATCATAATTGTATTTTTTTACAGTAAAATCATCATACGATTTATTTATATTAGTTAATGTGTTTGTCATACTATTATTCGTTTTAAAGGCTTTTGTTTTATTATAATTATTTAAATAATAAGAAAAATCTTTTTTTTTTCTATAAGTACTTAACGTTTCTTTATTTTTATTCATTATAAAATTATTAACATAATTACTTTTATTATCTTTAAAATTATAAAATGAATGTTCCTTTTTATCTTCCAATAACAATCGGTTGTAAGACTGGTCCAATAATTTTGTTTTCATGGAAGTGATTTTTAATATTTCATCGAAATCCCTACACATATCATCTATTAATTCATCGATAGTTTTTTTAACATCATTATGTAGGGTGTTTTCTTTTACATTTAAAAAATTTAATGAATTGTCAAAAATACGGTGAAAATTTAATGATAAATCGATTAAGTTGTTGTTTTTATCATTATTTTTAAAATAAGAGTTATTATTATTTGATGATTTGTTATTATTTTTGTTCATATATATATCGAAATAGAATAAAGAAAGCAAAAAAATTTATTATTGTCTAGAAATGATTTAAATATAAAATTGATTTTCATATAATTTATATTTTAATCATTACAAAATGTCGAAATATAATGAATTAAATTGGAAGGTTATTGAAAGTTATTTCAAAAATGATCATTTGGGTAAATTGGTAAGACATCAATTAGAATCATATAATCATTTTATAGATGAAGATTTGATAAATACAATTAATATGTTTAATCCAGTTGTTATTCATTCTGAAAATGATAAAGACCCTGAAACTGGTTTATACAAATTAGAAATAATAATTAAATTTACAAATTTCCAAATGTATCGACCAGAAATACATGAAAATAATGGTGCTACTAAAATAATGTTTCCTCAAGAGGCTAGATTAAGAAATTTTACATATGCTTCTACAATGACTCTTGATTTAAATATGGAAATTAAAGTGAGATATGGTGAAAAGCTACAACAAGTAGAAACTCATTTTAAAAAGTTACCAAAAATTCATATTGGTAAGATGCCAATTATGTTAAAATCAAAGATTTGCGTATTAAATCAATACAAACATTTACATACGGATTTAGTCGGTGAATGTAGATTTGATCCAGGTGGTTACTTTATTATTAGTGGTTCTGAAAAAACAATACTAGCACAAGAAAGAGCATCTGAAAATAATGTTATGTGTTTTAATATTAAGAAAAATAATAATAAATGGTCATGGTTAGCTGAAATTAAATCAATACCAAAAAATAAATGCATATCACCTAAACAAATTAATATGATGATAGCTGCTAAGAATAACGGTAATGGACATACTATTTACATACAAATACCAAGAATAAAGCAACCAATTCCGTTATTTATATTATTTCGTGCACTTGGTATTTTATCGGATCAAGATATTTGTAAATATATATTGTTGAATATTGAAGAATCTCAAAAAACAAATATTATTTATTCTCTTAAGGCATCTATTATGGAAGCAAGTAATTATATGTCGAAAGAAGAATGTATAAAATATATAGTGAGTTTTGCTATGTTTACACCAATTAATATGGATAAAGAAGAAGGATATAAAATGAAGTATGATTTTACTATTAATGTTTTGGAAAATGATTTGTTTCCTCACTGTGATACATTTCAGCAAAAGTTGTATTTTCTAGGATATATGGCGAACAAGTTGGTTCAAACGTCATTAGGATGGAGAAAGCCAAGTGATAGGGATTCTTATCAAAATAAACGTTTGGATTTAGCAGGGGTATTGTTAAACAATTTATTTAGAAATTATTTTAACAAATTGGTAAAAGATATGACAAAACAAATCATTCGAGAAATCAATAATGGTTCATGGAAGTCAACATTTAATTACACAAGTATAATTAATAATACGAATGTTTATAAAATTATAAAATCAACTACCATTGAAAATGGTATAAAAAGAGCATTGGCTACAGGTGATTTTGGTATAAAAAATACAAATTCAAATAAGAGTGGAGTTGCTCAAGTATTAAGTAGATTGACATATATATCATCACTTAGTCATTTAAGAAGGGTAAATACACCAATAGATAAAAGTGGTAAGTTAATTCCACCAAGAAAATTACATAATACACAATGGGGATTTATATGTTTGGCAGAGAGTCCAGAAGGCGCTGGTGTAGGTGTAGTGAAAAATCTTGGATACATGACGCATATTACTATTCGTTCAAATATAGATACGATATATAATGTGTTAAAAGATAAATATATAGCAATTGAAACACAAAGTCCAAACGAATTGTATGGTCAAGTAAAATTAATAGTAAATGGTAATTGGATTGGTATCATTCCGTCTAATGATGTATTGTCTACTTACAATTATTTGAAGGAGTGTAAGTATAGTGGTAAAATAAATATATTTACTAGTGTTGTATTTAATTATAAGGATAAAGAAATTGTAATATGCAATGATGCTGGTAGATTGACAAGACCAGTATATAAAATAAATAAAGGTAAAACATTGCTTAAAAAAAAATTAATTAACGATATTAATAGTAAAAAAGTAAATTGGAATGATATGTTGATAAATAGTGATTATGGTGAATCTGTAATTGAATATATTGATCCTGATGAACAAAACTCTAGTTATATTGCTACAAGTCAAATAAAATTAGAACCGAATATTAGTCATACTCATTGTGAAATACATAGTAGTAGTATATTTGGTTTGTTGGCTAGTTGTATTCCATTTCCAGAACATAATCAATCTCCAAGAAATACATATCAATGTGCTCAAGGTAAACAAGCTATGGGTATGTATGTATCTAACTTTAGGTCTAGAATGGATAAAACTGCATACGTTCAAACCTATACAACTCGTCCTTTAGTAGATACAAGAATTATGAATATTATGAATTTACATAAAATACCATCTGGATGTATGGTAATTGTAGCCATTGGTGTATATGGTGGTTATAATCAGGAAGATAGTATTATATTTAATAAAAGTAGTTTAGATAGAGGTTTATTTTCAGCAACATTATATCATACAGAAAAAGATGAAGATAAGAAAATACAAGGTGATGAAGAAATTAGATGTAAAGCAGATAAAAATAAAACAAAGGGAATGAAGTTTGCTAATTATAATAAATTAAATAATCAAGGAGTAGTTCCTGAAAATACGTTATTGGAAAATAGAGATATTATTATTGGTAAAGTAGTTCCAATAAAAGAAAATAGAAATGACCATACAAAACTAATAAAATATAGAGATCAAAGTAAGGTATTTAGAACAAAAGAAAATACATATGTAGATAAAAATTATATCAATAGAAATGGAGATGGATATACATTTGCCAAAATCAGAACAAGAACATATAGAGTTCCTACTATTGGAGATAAATTCTCAAGTAGACATGGACAAAAAGGGACTATAGGATTGATATTACCACATGAATCTATGCCTACAAGTGCAAGTGGTCTTACACCAGATATTATTATTAATCCACATTGTATTCCTTCTAGAATGACAATTGGACAATTAAAAGAAACAGTAATGGGAAAGGTATTATTGGAACTTGGATTATTTGGAGATGGAACAAGTTTTAATGACCATCATGTAGTAGATATATGTAAAGAATTACAGAAGTTAGGATATGAGCGACATGGTAATGAAGTATTGTATAACGGTTGTACTGGAGAACAACTAGAAACCAGTATATTTATAGGACCGGTATTTTATCAACGATTAAAGCACATGGTAAATGATAAAAATCATAGTAGAAGTATAGGACCCATGGTGGTATTAACACGTCAACCAGCTGAAGGTAGATCGCGAGATGGTGGATTGCGATTTGGAGAGATGGAGCGTGATTGTATGATTAGTCATGGAGCATCAGCATTTACCAGAGATAGAATATATAATGCTAGTGATAAGTTTCAAGTTCATGTATGTAATAAATGTGGGCTAATTGCTGTGTTTAACAAAGAAAAGAATATTTATAATTGTAATACGTGTGGAAATAAAGTAGATTTTAAGAAAGTATTGCTACCATATTCATGTAAACTGTTGTTTCAAGAATTAATATCAATGAATATAGCACCACGTTTAATTACAGAATAACTTAAAAAATAACATTTTAACAATCAAATAATATTTAAATAATAAATAAAACATATTTAGAAATTTTTTATTTATTTTTATTAGATATATGACTACGTTTAGATTTAAGAATAATCATAATTTTAACAAGCGTTTTCAAGAAGCGCATCGAATTATGAATAAATACAAAGAAAAGATACCGATTATAGTTGAAAAAAGTAATAATTATAGTGATTTACCTGATATTGACCGTAGTAAATATTTAGTACCTTGTGATTTAACGATGGCTGAATTTATGTATGTTATCAGAAAAAGAATACACATAACACCAGATAAATCTATATTTATGTTTGTAGATAATTTAGGTATGGTACCAACCTCTAAAACAATTAGACAAGTTTATGAAGAAGCAAAAGATAAAGACGGGTTTTTATATGTTAAATATTGTGGTGAATCCACATTTGGTTGAATAAATTTAGAAGAATAATGTTATTTTTTATATATTATTATAGTATATAATGAGTCATCTAAGTAAAATAATTAATTCATATACAACAAAAGGACCTACTAATGATGGTTCTAGTCGCGTAGCAATGATGAAACATGTTCAACGAAGAATAGCACAATATGTTGATAATGACAGTAAAACGGCTACTTTATTTGGACATAAATCAGGAAGAAGTATACAAAATGTAAGTTCAAATAGCGGAGATAGTAGTCAACGCACTTACTTTAATATGACATTTAGTGGGTTGTCCGTAAAGCAAAAATAAACAGCAATTAAATAGCAAAATACTATTATAATTTATAAAATATGTTATTATAGTATATAATGAATAAATTTATTGCTGAATTTATTGGAACTCTTGCTCTTGTATATGTTATTTTAGCAACCGGTCAACCAATAGCAATTGGTTTGGCTTTAGCCCTTATTATTATGGTTATTGGTGGTATTTCTGGAGGTCATGTTAATCCTGCTGTATCATTTGCTATGTATTTAGGAGGCAAATTATCTCAAGAAGATTTGATCCCATATATCATTGCACAAGTTTCTGGAGGTATTGTTGCTCTAGAACTTCATAAACGATTGTAAATTATTATAATTTAATTATATATAAATGTCCATATTTGATTATGATGGAGTTCAATGGTATCAATCTATTGGTGAAATTCAACAACGTATTGAAGAAATATTAAATAATCCTGTTTCAGCAACAAGAAAGGAAGAAAAATTATTGAATCAATTATATAAAGAAGTAAATAGAGATTCTTCTTCTGTAAGTATTTCTAGAAGCAAATCTTTATCTAAAAGTAAAACAAAAAGTAAGTCTTATAGAAAAAATAGAAATAAAATAAATAGAAGAAAGAAAACAAGAAAAAATCGTTCAAAAAATTAAATTAACATATATAGTTATCGTAATATATGTTAATAATTGTTATTGCTTCTATATTAATATTAAATGCTATTTTTTGGGGGTTAATACCAGTAAGTAAACATTCACCTCATCAAATGATGCTGGATTTTTTTCAGATCAATTATAAACCAGATGTTTACTTTCATTTGTTTATTGGAACAACCTTTTATATTTTAGCAGTAATTTTAATACATAGAGGAGATTTATTTTTTAGTTATGAGTCTATAAGCGACATAAGCGGCCAACAATGATAATCCAACATTATAAGAAAATACTATTTTATTATTCATTATTTTTTGAATAATATCATTTGATTCTATATTTGATTGTTTTATTTTTTGAATGTTTTGAAAGGATTCGCGCATTTTTTTAATTTCATTATATTCACTTTTAGCAATTGGTTTATTGGATGGACCACTTGTTACAGGACATATACTTGTAGGGCAACGAACACATTCTGGAGTTCCCTCTGAAAAAGCTTGAAACATTGCTAATGGATTAATTTTACCTATATTTTCAATCATACCTGGAACAAGTCCTGTTAAAGAACTTCTACCACCTGTTAATGATGTTCCTCCAAATTTGATATTTCCTGTTGGAACATTATTAATATATAAATAACGATCTGTTTCACTACCTCCTAATGTACATTTTGCTAATGTTTTTAAAAAATATTGATTTCCTAATTTTCCCTTTACAGCTCTACCTTTTCCAGAAACTAATACTTCTGTATAATCAATTAAACCTGCAATATCAGCTGATAATGCATCCATATTACCAGCAGGACTCATACCTAATTCACTAGGAGAACGAATTACGGATGAATAATTAAAGTCCTTTCCCATAAAACTAACACCTCCTCTTGATGCTTTTTTACCCATTCCACCTTGTTCTCCACTTATAATATCTCCTATAAAATGCTCTTTTTTATTTAGTGTGTTATTTTGAAAACTCATTTATATTATAACAATATAAAATTATATTATTAATTAATTTATCAATGAATGAACTAATTAAATTTAAAAAACATAAATATAATAAAATACCCAATACAATAAAAAATGATTTAATTATTAGTGAGATAATGTATGAAATGATTGATAATATTATATTAAATATTGAAGAACCTGAATGTAGAATTTGTTTTGAAGAGGAAACAAATGAAAATCCATTTATTTGGCCATGTCGGTGTAAAGGAACAAGTAAATTTGTACATCAAAATTGTTTAGAAAAGTGGAGAAATGAAAATATAGAAAGGGATGCTTTTGAAATGTGTATGGAATGTAGATATAGATACAAATTTATCAATAAATATCCATATGAATTTGAATCAAGAATCCCTACTAATTTCTTTGTAATTTTATTTTCTAGTTTTGTTATTCCTATAACATTATCATATCCATTAGCAAGTATAAATAGAGCAAATAATAATGTAATTATCAAATTTTACTCTCTTCATAATAGTAGTTTTTTTCTTTATATGAACTATTCACAAGACTACTATGATACAATAAATTATGATATATGTTATAATATTATTCTTTTTCACCAAACATTGTTATTTGTAATACTGTATAACCTTTATGTATTATGTAATGTGTATAGAAAATGCGAATATTATAAACATCTCAAAGGTTCTATTATTTTTCATTTTATTTTTACATTTAAATTTTTATTTATAATAAATATTACAGATCCTTCCTCATTATGGTTAACTGCTTTTTTAATTCTTTCATTTTTTATTGGACTAATGGAACCATTTTATTATATGTTAATTTTAAAACGTCATAATAATATTCTTTATTTATTGGATTTAGAAAATAAATTTATTTTACAAAATTATGAACCTGGTGATGAAATAATAAGGAGTTTATCTGATATTTTGTAATTACATTTTAATAGCTTCACTTGCTTGACTTGCTTTATCGCTATCTCCTTTAGATTTACTTACTACAGATTTTACTTTATCCGAATTCTTTTTAATTAATTGTTTATTATTTGTAATTTTTGTTTCTAAACTACGAATTTTACTACTTAATGACGTATTTTTCTTTTTGAGTTCGTTAATTTTCATTCGTTGTTTATATAACTCATCTTTCTTATTTTGACTACAATTATCCATTCCTTCTTTTGACTTTGAATTAAAACCAAATATAGTAAATAATGACTTATTTGATAATTGTCCTATTAATAATACCATTAATAAAAAAATTAATAATTTAACAACATAGTTAGATATCATATATATATCTAATTGGGAAAATATTTTTAACAAGCTTCTGGATATTTAGCACAAGCTTCTTCATTATCCACACCTTTACCATTGTCTATATCTATAAGTTTTCCTATATTTTTTCTATTTTTTAATATTGTTTTTTCATTATTATTTATATTTTTTATTACATTCGCTAGTTTTTTTTCAAGATCACTTGTCGTATTTTCAACATCGTATAATTCTTTACTAGTATTTTCAGTCGCTTTTTCAGAACATGCTTTTCGTTTGGATTGTTTATTTGGATTACAAGTCATCCCTTCAATCATATTTTCTATTTTTGGAAATAATAAATTGTTTAATAGATGATTCATTATAATAAAAATAAAAAAAGCAATTAATATTAATTCAAAAGCCATATAAAGTATATTTAGAAATATTTTTAGTTGTAATACAACATATAAATAAATGTAATAGCATAAATAAATCGTAATAATAAAATGTATATATGTAATATATATAATGTTGAAATATAAAGATATATCTTGTTGTTCCACTAAATCCAAATCAAAGGTAGAGACCATAAGTTTAATTCCAAATGATTCTGTATATCAAAATAATTGTCCTTCTAAAACTAGAACAAGAGCAAGTGTTATTAAATCAGGTCAACAACCAAACAATCGTCCATATTCATACTCCTATAGAGAACATCTAAAAAATAAACGATTTGCTACATATCAACAAAAATTACCAAAAAATCGTTCTTATGTAAATGGAAATACATTAACCAGTAGTATATCAGGTAATTGTGATTCTACTTGTAATAAAACACATTTTAATCCAAATAATAAGAAATTTGCTCAACAAGGAGCAGTTACAAGTAGTAGTCGTTTAGAACGATTAAAATTAGACACTATTTCAAATGTTAATACGTGTAATAATGACCCTACAAAATGTACTGGTGTTTATGTGGGGGATAAACAACGATTCACTGGTTATAATGAAAATACAGATGCTGATTGTCCACAATATAAGGCGAGACATCGTTCTATCGGTGCTTATCCATATAACCGTCGTTGTTTCAAATTGTAATATATTGAAATAAATATAATATTCAAATAATAATTACAATAATACTCAAATAATAATACAAAATAAAATAATTTGTATTTTTAATTTAATACTTATATATAAAAATGATGTTTACTATGAATTTGTTTAATAATAAGTATGCTCCTAAAAATGAAAATCCTCATCGTAATGTTAAAATGAATCCAACTATAAATACAAGTCGTACAAGCTGTAACTCAACACCCTTTAGAATGCCATATAACCATGTAAGAAAAATTAGTAATTGTGATACTTGTATTGCTAATGAAAAAATAAAAAAAGACCCAATTGCGATGGCTGTTGGAGATGGTACTTGCTATTGTTATGACCCTACGATTAAAAATTATTTAAACAAAAATGGCATACCACAACACGATTTTATTTTTGATCATTATAATGTAATGTATAAGAGAGCCAAGGTATATGAAAAAAATACACCAAGTAGTATGTATGGTGCTACTGATATATCACATGTATACCATTCTACTAATGTAGATCCATCAAATAATAATGTAGAACCATGTTCAAAATTAGTATATAAGTATTCCAATTATGCAAACAAAAGATATGGTGCAACAAGTCAAAAATCAAGAATAGCACGATTAAAATATAATAACACAACTGCTATGCAATCAAGATTTTACAGTTTTACTTGTAAAGATAGATTTAAATGCTTACAATCAAATGAACATCCAGTAGTAAAGGTAGGATATTCTTCGAATTGTCGTGATAAAAAAGAAGGAGCTAAAAATGTATGTGACTAAAATTGAATTAATAATTAAACCACTATATTAGAGTCAATAAAACTAAACAAAACAAAATACATAATGTTATCTTTTAAAACAATTAAAAATACCAATACACCATTCAAACAAATTTACAACGACGCATTTGAATATGGATTTTCATCCCAAGATACTGAAAAAAAATACTATTCACAAATGTATAAAATAAACAATATATTGTCTCCTACCTTTAATTCAAAAATATCACAAAGTTATTTATCTATAGATGTAAATAGTATATTACATAAAAATACGGACTATTTTAAAACATCTAATGTTGAATTTATAAAAAAATACAAAAAAAAAGAAACGGTTTATACATTTGATACATTTTGGTATTTGACAGAAGAAATGGAAAAAGGCAATACTGTATCTATTTCAGTAAGCTTAGAAAACTATATTTATTGTGAAGAACAAAAAGATTATGTTACGCATTCTATTATTATGATTCTACATCCTACTAAAAACACCAAATCAAAACATATCGATTATAATATGTTTTGGTTTAACTCACATGGTGGCGCTTTAAAATACACTAATTTTCACTATAAAAAACTATCTTCCACACGAGTTATAAAAAAGTTGTTAAATGAACCAATTGATTTTATTATTGCCAAACAGTTTGTAGAATCATTTACACAATTCACACAAAAAAACAAAATTAAAAATCAAACCATTCACTATGAAACCAATTATCAACATAATTATTTATGTGCTAATTTACAATTCTCTGATAATCATGGTTGTTGTTTTATATTCCCTATACTAATTAATCTTATTTTACACACAAATTATAACAAATATTTTATAAATGAACATGATAATAACGTGAAGGCGGAATCTACAGTATGTAGTTTACTTGAAGAGAAAAATGTTGAATTACTTGTATATCAGTGTTTGGCTCAAATAGATGAACGATTAAATAAACACATAATAACATATTACGACACAAAGCAAGATGAAGTATTGGATGATGCAATAGATAAACATTTAGATAAATACAAAGAAAAATTTATAAAAAAGGTATTGGTTAAAACAATAGGATATATAAAACATACACATTGGTCTATCGCTTTATTTAATAAAAGATAAACATAAAATAAACATCAAACATAAAATAAACATCAAACATAAAATAAACAGAAAACATAAAATAAACAACAAACATAAAATAAACAACAAACATAAAATAAACAACAAACAATACATTAAAAATCCTATAATATAATGTTTTTTTACTTCAATGGAAATGTTAACAAAATCAAACGAATTAAAAAAAACAATAAAAACAACTATTAGCTGTCCGAATTCAATATGCGATGCTGAAGGGAAAGTTATACCGAATGGTAACTACTACTTTACAATAACAGATTATAATGAAACTTACTGTAAGGGTTCTTTAGCAGCAAAGGGACAATATGGAGAATTTACATTTAAAACAATTGATATAGTTAAAATGATGTCTATAGCACAATCGAGACTTGCAAGACGTTCTGGATTAGTAGAAGAAGGAATGCCGGATTATTTATCTCCGCCAATATCACCGGAAAATTCAAATTTAAAAGAATTAAATCAACATGATGTTGTTCATAATTATTTTTATACACCGGATCAATGTTCTATATGTTTGTGTATGATATCAGAAAATAGAAAAAAATTACAATGTAATCATAGTTTTCATAAATCATGTATCAACACGTGGTTAGCAAAAGATGTTAGATGTCCTATATGTAGAACTATTCATACGGAACCTATACAAAATAGATATAGAAGACAATCTGTTCCTAGAACTACCAGAATGGAAGTAGAAGAAGAAAGAACTCAATTGCCTCCTTTAAATTTAAGACATCGATACAATAATTATGTTGTTCCTCAAAATAACTATGTAAATCCAAATGCTTATGGAAAAAAACATTAATACAATTTATTTAAACACATCATATCACTTTAATTAATGACAAATAAAATTGTTCCTGAAAATAATTTCAAAGTTAGTAATTATGTTAATAATATAACACATACAATTAGTGATATTGGTAGTGATATAGAAGAAAATTACCATGATGTTATTGAAAATTTAAAATTAAAAGAATTTGTAAATAAAAGAAAGCACGATGTGGAAGTAGCAAATGATAAATGTAAACGATGGTTTAATTGGTTGTCTCTTATGTATGATCACAGTATTGATAATCTACCAGCTGGTGCTATGTTTGGTAGTTTAATGACTATTGTATCCTTTAGTTATATTTGGAGTGGGATAGATGGTGTAAATATAAATTTTTATAAATATTTTACTAGTGAACATGTAAATACATTTATCTATTATTGTATAATTTCATCGGCTTTTGTTTTATTATTACATGTAGCTATATTATTACATGGTTTTAGTATATTTATATTAGAAACATCAAGAGAATGTTGTTTAGTAACAAATGTAGGTTGTTATTGTTGTAAAAATAAAAATTTAAAGAAATGTTGTATGTGTTTTCAATCCTGTGCTCAGACAATCACACAGATTGTATGGGGTATAGTAGGAACAATTTCTTGTTTAGCTGTATATGCAACAACAATTATACTATTTAACGTATCAACTATATCAACTATGTCATCCTATATTCTAAGTAATAACTGTAATTATTTTAAAGATTTGGCATTGAAATTAAAAAAACAATCATTAGAATATTTAGAATTAGCAAAATTAAGTGTTCATAAAGCAGATAACACTATTTTAATGGTATTAACACAATATAATGCTTGGGTAGATATGAAAACCAAGTTTTTAGATAGTGGTGTTAATACAATAACTACTGGTATACAACAAACAACAGAAACGTATGAAAATAATGAATTTTATTTTGAGTCTCCTGAGCGATTTCAATATTCTAATAATTATGGTAGAAGATTATCCGAAACAAATGTTTCAGGTGAATTTAGTATATTAACTGAATTATCAAAGGGACAGTCAATATTAAATGTATTGAATAATACTATTTATGAAACAGAAAATCAAATTCAATATTATGATACTGTATTTAACCAATCTATTATTGTTTGTAAAGATTATGGTGATATGTTTGGTTCTTTTTATTATATAACTATCGGTATAGGAATATTATTGTTTTCACATTTAATAATGTCTGCAGTTCACTATAAATATTTTTCAGTTTGGATGTATGAAGCAAAATTAGTAAAATTGAACAAATAATTAAATAATTAAATAAAATTAATTATTATAATTAATAATAAACATGCGATCTTCTAAGCTGAAACCTATAATTGAGAAATTAGAAGAAGAATTTGAAAAAATACAAATTAAAAGAAATTATAAATTATTAACTGTTACACCTAAATTAGGTGCTGGATTTAAAAATTATAAACCAAAAAAAATACATTACTACAATGAAAATAAAAAAGCTTTTTTAGAAATTTAACATAAAAAATAAAAATAGTATAGTTATTTTTTATGTATTTTACAGTTTAAATTAGGATATTTGTTATATAATTGAAATATTGCTTGTTCTTTTGCCTTTGCTTCAATCATAATATCAATGTTAACATTAAATTTATTAGGTATTTCCATTAGATAATTTGGTATTGTTTCTATATAATCACTATGATGACCACAACGACCACTTCCTTGCTCACTTACATGAAATTTTGGTTTTATATTTCTTTTTTTCCAAGTATGAAGTATTAAAGGTATATAATCATCTGCTTTAAAGAAGAATTCATTGGGATGTAATTTTTTATAGCATTCAAAATGATGTGTATCAAATACCACAGGTATATTTACCTTTCTTGAAATAAGTAAACAATCTTTTATGGAGAAACATCTCTCACAATTTTCTAATACCAACCTTTTTTTAATGTGATTTGGGAGAGATAAGTAGTTTTTACACCATCTTTCCATGGCTGTTTTTTTATCATTATACATACCACCGCCATGTATTACCATAACAGAATCATTGCCCATACCCATTAAATCTAACACAGTAGCATGGTAGTCCAAATCACATATAGTATGTTTTAATGCTTTTTCGTTAGGTGAACCCAACACATTATATTGACCTGGATGAAACGTAATTCGCTGATTGTATTTTCTAGCTTTTTCACCTATTTGTTGAAGTAAATTTTTTGCAAAATCAAAGTTATAATCTTCTACCTTTGGATTACTTTTATGTGGAAACATCTCACTGCTAAGTCGAAACACTTTAATACCATTTTCCTCATTGTAATCAATTAATTTTAGTGTATCTTTTAAATTTTGTATTATTTTTTCTTTTAAAGCATCAATACCTTTTTCTTGTATGGTTCGAATAATCATTTTTCTTGAAGAAAATATAGGTGGTTTTTTTGCTCTTAATACGGTATTTAAACAACATAATCCTAATTGTATTGGTTTATTTTCACTCATTATTTATTATTTGTTTGTTAATTGTTTAATGAAGTATGGAAAAAGTATTTTATTTTATTCAATTTAATCTTGGAATAATATATAATGAAAATACAATCAATAAATTTGAAACGCATTGCTTTATTAGTAGTAATATATTTTGTTTATAAATTATTCAATGGTTATAATCCATACTTACCATCTCTCCCAGTTTATCCAAATAATCAAGAAGAGTTAAAATTAGTTGAAGAGGCTGTTAAAAATAGAACACAGCAAGATATTGCTTTTTTTCATAAAACAAATAAAAGTGTTGTGGAAGCATTTGTAGGATTTGTTCCTGAAACGCGAGAAGAACTTAGAAAAATAGAAATTAGCCAAAATTATATCATATTATTTTTTAAATATGTAATAAATAGACGTAGATCTTATCAAATGAATCCAAATTTAAATGTTATTAATATAAAAACAGCACAAACACCTTCCTATCCAGCTGGTCATGCTTATCAAGCATATTTAATCGCTAATAAATTATCAAAGCGATATCCCGAAAAAAAAGATATGTTATATGAGATTGCTAGAAAATGCGATGATTGTAGAATAAAGGGTGGTATACATTTTCCTTCTGATGGTGAGTTTTCTAAAAAGTTAGTAGCATTTTTTAATTAATTTATGTTTATTCACTCCACTTAATATGTGTTATATTTCTACAATAATCTTTATACATTTCTGATTCTTTTTCTAATTCAATTATTTGCTTTTTCATATTATTATTTCTTTTCTTAACATTGGTATATTGTGATTTTAATTTTTCTACTCTTGAAAGTAGTTTTTCAATCAAAATATACTGTTCTTGTATTAATTTTTGCTGATTTTTGATTTTACTAACAGATTTATTCATTTTCGCTAATTTCATATTTTCTATGATTTATATTAAAATAATACCCTATAATTATAAATCAATTTATTTATTTTTAATATTGATTTCAATTTATTTAAGAATACAAAATATAAAAATAATACATTAATAATGTTAATGAAGTGGATTAACATTAATATCATAATAGGATTTTTAAATATAATACGTGTTTTATCAAATTTAAATGGATATTATCCAGCATTAACCAGTAATACTTGTTGTAACCATAATGCTCCATGGGACGATCCATTTACATTGATGTGTACAAGTTGTTCGTATGATTTATTTTCTTTAGGTAAAAAAGTTGATTATAAATATTATAGTAATAATAATGCTTTATATGAAATATCATGTACTGCTAATAGTTTTAACTCAGTAATATGTAGTGGAAAAAATAATCAAAATGGTGGAACACCATCATATACCGCTTCTTGTAATATAAGTTGTATTAATATAGAAAAAAATAAAAATATAATAGCTAATATAACAAATATAACAAATATAACAAATATAACAAATATAACTAATATAACTAATATAACTAATATAACTAATATAACTAATATAACCAACCATAATAATGACACAAAAAGTAATGATGTATCAAATATACCATTAAAAGAAATAAAAACTGTGTATAAAACCGTTTATTTAAATACATGTATATGTAATGAAACTAATATGTCAGAAAAACCATGTAAAATAATACAAACGTATCCTTTTTGGGTAATAGTCACATTTTATGGAATGGCATCAATTGCGTTTGGGGTTATTTGTAGATTATGTTGGTTTTGTTGTTTAAAAAATATATTTAAAGAAGCGTTGGATAATTTTGTGGATGATTATATATTTTGTGGCTATAAAGAGCAATTGGATAATATGTGTTGTTGTTGTGGATTTATATGTAATATATGTAAAGAATGTCGAGAAAATGAATTTGACCCTCCTCCAATAGACAAAGAACATCCAACATTGGAACAAGAAGATTCCAATATTAAATTAAGCATAAATCCAATTCATACAGAAAAAACAGTAACAACGCCAAATGGCACTGAAATTCGTAGAAGAGTGGTAGAACTATAATAATATATTATATTTTAATATATTATTTTAATTAGTAAATATAATTTAATTAAACTTAGGCGCTGGTTCATTTAAACCTCTACCTGTTGAACGTTGTCCATGAACAACTACCCATTTACCATTTACCTTTTGTAGAACACTTGTAAATACAGCTACATCATCATTTTCAGTTCCTTTATAAGTAAATTTACCATGTGAAGTGTAACATACATGTGCCATATCACCTACTACGTGAAGTTTATTGATACTCTTTAATTCACTTGTTGTTACAGTAACATCCCCATTAGTCATCATTTCATCCCACGTTTTTTTATCCAATGGATTACCTGATGGACGAATAAATACACAATCATCACTCATATGTTTCATACCAACAGTATGATCTTTATGACACATATCTTTCACAACATCTTCAATTTGTTCACGGTCCGTTTTAAAAACAACTGGACGCAACGCACTAATTTCTGGAGGAGAAGCAATCAAACTATGAAGAAAATCAAAAGAGCCATCTTCATGACGATGTTGTACATAACTTTCATGGTCTTCTTTACTATCCCATTTTTGCCAAATAACAATCTTTTTATCATTGTCATGAGCTTCATAACAATCAATTGAACGGCAACCTTTCCATCCTCTAGTAACACTTAGACCATTTTCTCCATTACAGAATTCTACAAATTTTTCTTTACTTTCTTGGTCCTTGAAAGTAAATACAGCACAAGCAGTATGACCTGGGGTTTCAGACATTATAATTTATTATTTGTGAATTCTTTAAATACATTTAATAAATAATAAAAATATATTTATCATTGTTTATTATTCAACTTTAATTATAACACGGTCTTATCCATTTTACTACCTTACCCATGTATCTTGAATCTTGAAAACGACGTGGATGTTCTTTATCTTTACTATATGTTATTTCTGTTACTTCTATTTCTTTACCACATTCAGTTAGATAAATATTAGTATGTAATTTGTGATATTTACAATGCTGTAATCTGATTGGATCTAATATATTATTTTTTTGAATCGTGGAAAACCAAGCATGCCTTTCTTTTTTTTCGGTTATTGGCTGTTTAATAGAACTCATATTGTTTATGATGTTTTAATAGAAATTTTTATATTAATCAATTTATAAATAAGAATTAATTTAACCTTTTCTATGCCAACCATAACCAGCCCACCATCCTCCATTATTATTAGAATTAATATTCCAAGTAATGCTTGTTAGTTGTAAATTTGGTTGAGGAATCCATTCCCACCTACGTACACCAGTATATTCATGTCTAATAATATCGTTTGTATTTTGTAAAGGAGGGAATGCTGTCCATCTCGAATATACTTCTTCAAATAAACCATCGATATGATGTAATGTAGGTTCCATCTTTTTTTTATGTGGTATACTCCAATCAAATGTATATTCTTTAATTAATCCCCATATTTCATCTGGTAATTCCATTATCTTATTTAATGTAATAAAAATATTTATTATTACATTATATCAATTTTAACTTAAAACTCTACACCTTCACTCTCTAAATCACTTCTTAAATTATTCCAATTATTCAATACTTCATCACATAACTCATCACTAAATTTATATTCTTTCATTTTCTTTACAACAAATCCCATTTTACCAACTGTTCCAAATAACTCTTCTATAATTTCATATATAATACATTTATCCTTATTAAAAGCACCTATCAACCACTTTTCTCTCCCACCAATAATATCCAATCTTTTTCCAATATCTCCTTCATCAATACTTACCAATTTATCTCCTTCTTTTATTAAAACATTTCTCGTATTAAAATCACTTGCCCTAAAAATACCTCGAAATACTCCAATCTTAACAAATTCTTTTAACATTTTTCTATTACTCAACATTTCCTTTTTCTTTTTACCAACTTCAGTTCCAGGTTCAATCTTATCCATAACACAATATACGACTTTCTCTCCTCCATCTTTAATAATAACTTTTTGCCAATTCCCAACCCAACTTTTTTTACTTTTATCTACCTTTTCAATCCTAAAATTACTCAATACTCGTTTCATTCCAATCTTTTCTAATCCAAACAATTCTTTACATTCATCCAAAACACAATAATCTCTATTATAATTCATGCTTTTTCTACCTTCTTTCCAAATTTTACCTTCATATTCAAAACACATTACTTTATTTCCACAAGTTGTCTCAGTACATAACTTTATTTTATTAACATCAATCGTTCTAGAGTCAACAAATTCCAAATCTTTTTCCAAATCATTAAAATCCGGGACACCTCTCATTTTTTTTATTTTTTTATATTTTTCAGATCTTAATTTTGCTCTATCTGTCATTTTACTTTCTGTTTTTTCTTTTTTTATTTCTTTTTTTTCAATTTTATCTTGTATTTTTATTTCTTTTTTTTCAATTTTATCTTGTATTTTTATTTCCTTTTTTTCTTTTATTTCCTTTTTTTCTTTTTTATTATTTTCTTTTTTAACTAACATATCTTTAATACTTTTCTTTTTTTTACCTCGCCTACCTTTAGCAGGCAACTCTCCACTTTCTACCTTTTTAGCATGCTCTAATCCTAATTCAATATATAATTTCCGCATTTCTGGCCTACTATACTTACTATATTCATCTACTACAACACTTCCTTCTAATACAAAATCCCTCTTATTTTTACCTTTTTTCCTACCCTCGCTACAATGCATATCTATACAATAATCATCAATATCCAACTTAACTCTTTCATTCAACATATTAATAATTTCTTGATCACTAACATCATATTTACTATAATCTATTACTTTATCCCACTCCATTTCATCATAATAAATCATCATATAAATACTAGCAGTCATAAAGATAGGGCGTTCTCCTCTCTTACTATGAAATTCTCGTAGTCTATACTCTAACATTTTCATACAATTTTCATTATTTTTCTTTCTACCTACACTTAATAAATAATCCCAAACCATATAACTAGGACCTGTCCTTCTTATTCTTCTACCACATTTAACCTTATTTTCTTCCTTATTCATTAATTTAAGGGCATAATAACAGCAATCTTCACTTCCCTTTTCAAATAAATCAATAAATTTTCCAAATAAATCTAAACATTCCTTATCATCTCCTTCTTTAACATATCTTAATACCTTACCTTGATTAACTTGAGCATCTTCCAATTTTAAACCATACTTATCAATAGCCAACTTATAATAATTTTTAACATCACTACTTAATCTAATCATATTACAATCTGCCAATATTCTACAAATCTTCAACAAAATATTTAATCCAACCTTATCATTCTTCTCAAATTCTTCAATTAACTCATGCACCTTTAAATACCTATTCCAATCATCAAAACACATCTCCTCATCATTAAATATTTTTATCCTATTTAAAACATTAGACAATACACCAATAGCCCTACTATCAGCAAACCTAAACATATATAATTCAGTCATAACCCATTCCATTTTTTTTAACTCCTTTCTCCTTAAATACTTCTGAAGAGCACTCTTCAATACATCAATCTTGTATCCATAATAACTCTTATTATGCGGATTAAATAAGGAGCCTTTATAAAACAGGCGGTTAACATCATGATAATCATTTAGATAGGAAACAATAGCAGTATCAACAGTAGTCATATTAGTAGTGTTGTTATTATTCATATTCATTTTATAATACATGATAATAGCAGTGTAAAATAAAAAGCAATTTTATAAAAATATAGTGTTTAGTACAAAAATAGTTATATTGTTTATATGATAATAATATTTTCTAATTAAATAAATATTCAACAACTTTATTAATATAATATTTTTCATTTCTTTTACAAACTATCTCATAATTAGAATTGTCATTTATAACCGGTGATTTTTTTTCATCATAGTATACAATTGAATTATAATCTTCTGAACTCATAAGTTGATTTATGTATTTACTATAATAATCTGGACACAGTTTTTTATATTCATCTATATGTTTATTAGAACGTTTTATATTTTCCTTGAATGGAATAGGAATTTTATTTCCCAATGTGTCTATATCAATATTGCCTTTATAAACCGAACTAAAGGTAACCAAGTGTTCGACTGACATTTTTTTATCTTCTAAATCATGTTGTGATACAAATTTTCTATATAGCATACTAAATATCATTCCTTCTATCATATTAATTTGTCGTCTTTTTTTCCCTTTTTTATATGGTTTTGGTTTATTATTTTGATTGCACCAAATAGAGAACGCAAGTTCTATATCTATTTCCGTTATGTTTTCAAATATAAATCGTGGATCTTCTTCTTTTATTCTTCTACATAAGTTATCTATAAATGAGCCTCCAGCTTCATATTTCATTTTATCTTTATTTTTTAAAGATACAATTTTATCGTAATACTCTGAACCATCTTCTTCATTTTTTATCTTATTACAAATAGCATGATAACAAACTGCAATTGTTGTTTTTCTAATTATATCTTTATCACTTACGTTATTTTTAATCAAACTCAATATTGTAATACATAATATGTACAAGTTATTTTTTTTAAGTTTAATATCTGAGTTTTTATTAAATAATTGATGGTCGGCAGAACAAGTAAAACGTTCAAATACCTTACTAATTATAGTTGATATTTTGATGAGTATATTTATGAATTTGGGTATATTAATATTTTTAACACAATTTTCGTCTATTTCTTTAGAACCAGAATATATTTTCACTATTTTAAATATTAATGCTAATCCTTTATCATCTGAATATTTTAAAATAATACCATTTGAATATTCATTCATTAAATCTTGAATACCAACAAATAACTCAAAAGCATTAATATTATCAATATCTTTCTTAATGGTTTTATCAATTGATAAAATTTCACCTTCATCTCTAAGATTATAGTAATTTGTTATATACTTAATCAACTTATAGGAAGAAATAGTATTATCTTGCAAAACAATGGGAATAGGATATAAAGTTCCTGCTAACATTTGACTTGCTGTAAGTTGACCATCGTATTTATTCATCTCAATAAACTTATTATTATATTCTTTTCGTGTACCATTTTTGCACTCCGTGATAGTCATTTTTACAGCTTCCAAAAACGATGAAGATGAAGCATATGGGGAATCTATTATCAGATATTCTTGTATGTTGAATATAGCATCTTCTATTTCTTTGACTTGTTTATACTCAAAATTTTCACAAATCTTGTAAATATTTGGTAAACTTTTTTCTAATCGCTTATAATCATAGATTTGTTTATAATTAATTTTGAAAATATCTTCTTCTGGTATGTTGTATTTCCTTAAAATATCAATATAAGGTTTCAATTCAAATTCGAAAACCCATAATGGATATTTAATAAATTTCATAATAGCATTTAATCTATTGTTACCATCAATTATTATATATTTTACTTTATTATCTGAAATACTTACTCCAAATGTAAGACCATCACCACTATTCCGATATTTATATAGATATTTAATATACTCATTATACGAAGGGGGGGCATTTTTTTTATTTTTTACGTTATTACTATTTTTCACCCAATAGCTTTGTCTTTGAAATTCTGCTTTATCCATTAATGGTATAATATTTTCTAATTCTTTTACATTTTTAATGATACATTCCGTTATAATGTTGCTTTGTTGAAATTTACTCTGAGTGTTAATCATTTTCGCTTGGATTATTTAAATAAATAATTATTTAAATCAATTTAATATATCAATCAATAGTTTTTGATACAAGGAATCATGACTATGATACCACCAATTATCAAAACTAGCAACATAAGATAATTTGTATTCAACTGGAATTACTTTCTCTCCCAAAATGTCTTCATACATTACAACACCATAATCTCCTTTGTATTCTTTCAATGACACCATATAATCATAATCATGTTTAAACCAAAATACTTTACGAGTAAGGTCACTTTTTAATATTTTTTGAACTACAATACCCATATTGGTGCTTCTCTCCCATTCTCTATCAAATTCTATAAAATCACCTATAAAATATTCACTTTTTCTATTCATATAAAAATATTTTACTATTAGTATTAAATATTTTTATTTAATTATTATCTTGTATTTCTAATCTTTTTTTTCT
>Ga0228624_1000369_pt1 | contig 23779 bp, 19 predicted proteins | sample 29DmetaG_FD_182744 | JGI IMG/M metagenome (GOLD analysis project Ga0228624, IMG submission 182744) | Seawater microbial communities from Monterey Bay, California, United States - 29D | ecosystem: Environmental > Aquatic > Marine > Coastal | place: USA: California | collected 2016-10-10 | reverse complement strand
GAAATCGTTTGTTGTGCGCCCTGACAGTCGGGTTGCAGCAGGCTAAATTTAAAGACTGATCTAAGCATGTAGAGCCGCAGGCAGCGGACTGGCGGACGCGGGTTCAATTCCCGCCGCCTCCACCAAATAATAGCCCCGCAAGGGGCTTTAAAGTACCATAAAGCACTGATTTAAATAGGTTTTATAAAGCTCTCAAGGCGCAGAAAGATTCACCAGATATTGTAAAAATCCACGATTTATGTAACAATTGATGTAACAAAAAAGAGGAGAGCGCAGTCCTTTTGTTACATGCCAAAAGTTACTAAGCCACTGACTAATACAGAAATAAACAACGCACGAGGCAAAGCTAAAGAATACAACTTAGCTGATGGCCTCGGTCTCGCGTTGCGTGTTCGACCGGGTGGAGACAAGTACTGGATATTCAATTATCAGCGTCCGATCACTAAGGTCCGCGCCAACATAAGCCTGGGCATCTACCCCAAAGTGTCATTGTCCTCCGCAAGAGTTATTCGTTCTGAATACCGAGATCTATTAGCCCAGGGTATCGACCCGAAATTTCATCGTAAAGAACATCTGGCTGCGGAAAAAGCAGCAGCTGCGAACACGTTAGAAAAAGTGGCTGCAGACTGGCTGTGTGTAAAGAAGAGCAAGGTTAGCAGTGATCATGCTAATGATATCTGGCGCTCACTAGCCTTGCATATATTTCCTTACATGGGACAGAAACCAATTAACTCGATTACTGCCCCCTCGGTTATTAGTGTGCTAAAACCGATAGAAGCCAAGGGGAGCTATGAGACAGTCAAACGGTTATGCCAGCGACTGAATGAGATCATGGTGTTTGCCGTGAATACTGGAATCATTCTCGGCGCCAATCCTCTTTCAGGTATTAAAGACGCCTTCATAGCACCGGCTAAAAAGCATTTACCTACCTTACTACCACATCAGCTAGATGACCTAGTGAGACGAATCTATGGCGCCTCCATTCGTTATACGACCCGTAATTTGGTGCTGTGGCAACTACATACCATGGTAAGACCAAGCGAAGCTGCAGCCGCCGAATGGGCTGAAATTGATCTTGGTGCAAAGCTTTGGACCATACCAGCGTCACGGATGAAAAAGAAGCGCCAGCATATAGTACCGCTGTCTTCAGAGATGATAGAGATCCTCGATGAAATGCGAGTTATAAGCAGTCTTAGTCTGTTTATCTTCCCCTCTGAGGTAAAACCTCTGGAAAGCATGAATTCTCAAACAGCCAATATGGCTTTAAAGAGAATGGGTTACGAAGGTCAGTTGGTCTCACATGGGATGAGATCGTTGGCGAGTACAATTTTAAATGAACACGGCTTTGCACCAGACATTGTTGAGTCAGCATTAGCACATACTGACAAAAACACTGTAAGAGCCGCATATAACCGCGCTGAGTATGTTGATCGGCGTAGGGATATGATGGACTGGTGGTCTAAACGAGTTAGCCAATCACGCACCACAGACTTATCTGCTGGCGCACTTTCAATTACGGAGCAAGAAGCTCCGCAGTAACAGGACATTGATATGGCTTTAAGAATAATGCGGTTAAATGAAGTAAAGGCAGTAACGGGTCTTTCAAAGACGACGATCTACCGATTTGAGAAAGAGGGGCGATTTCCATCGAGGGTTAGTCTCGGCGAAAGGAGTGTGGGTTGGTTTGAAGATGATATCGAAGGTTTTTTGATTTCATTGAGGCAGACAGCCGATGGTACTGTTGCCTAATACATAAAAAAGGCCGACCGATGAGCGTGTAACGCGAATCGTAGGTCTTGGATCGTGGATCTAGGCTCGTGGTCCGCGGTTAGTGGACATAGTGAGCGTGATTTTGGGATCTGTGCGCTTAACAGGGGGTCTGTGCAGGGTCTGTGCGCATATCTGTGCACCTTTTGAAACTGCTGAAACGCAACAGTGGCAAGGGCTAGAGCAATCTGTGCGCACTGTGCACCTTTTTTTGAATCAAAGTTCGATTTAGAACTTAAAATCAATAAAGCGTTTAGATGTGAAAACGAACTTGAAAAAGCCTGCACAACGCGCACAACGCGCACAGATTGATTAAAAGTCATGTATATCAATGACTTACGCTGTGCACCTTTCGTGTATGAACCCTGCACAGATGTGCACAAGTGCGCACAGCCGGTCATAGTCGCCGAGCCACAGCATCGTGAGCCTTGAGCCGCGAATCGTGATCCGTGTGTCCTGCTCGTTTCATAAGGTTCCAAAATCAAATTCGAAAACAAGGTTCCAGATTGGTAAAAGGGGGAAGGTGGGTCTTGTCATTGGGGTGGGGTAGATATATTGAGCGGTAAGTAAGCCTCGAAAAATTTTCTGTAAAAATTCAGCCTACCTATGACGGTCAAGAGCACCTTGATAAACCACTCGAGTGGCCTCATCCATAACACACATCAATGTCTGCTCAAACGTACTCGTCAACAGTGCTTTTACTGCAATATCCGCGGCTAATGCCATTGGCCACTTATAAACGCCGGTCCCCATAGAAACGAAGGCAATACTCTTTGCGTCAGGCGCTTCACTGTGCAGTGCCAGTGCAGATTCGTTATATAGTTGCTACAAATTTAGTAAACGGCAAGCGGTCGTGTTTTGAAGGTGTAAAGCGCATCAAGTTAATGTATTTAAGTGTCGCCCCATGAATTTGATATTTGGTTAGTGAACTTGGATCAGAAAACGTAAACATACTGCTGTAAACAGTATGAATTGGATCGGATAACGCTTAAGAATTTTGAATGCCAACAAAAAAAACGTTCACAAAACGGGTTACTTTTTTTTCAAATATCTCCGCCCCCGCAGCTCCGTGTTTTAATCCTTTAGCACCCAAATTCAATAACTCTGCCGCGGCAGATTCCGAGAGACCTGCTGTCTTGGGACTTATTTCTCCTTCATTGACTCCATTCTTAAGTGTTGTCGCCAGCAATTCTTGAAACCTTCGGTGGAAGTCCTTAACAATATCTCCGCATAGCCTGTGATGCTCGTCATGAATCTCTTCTCCGTGCAAACTCTCAGTGGCTGTTTTAAAAAAGGGAGCGTGTCGAGCGATGAGGCCCTTCTCAATTCGCATTTTTAGACTAGGCGCGCTTGAGATAGGCAATGCTGCCGCCGACCACAACAATGACTAACAGTCCGATGAGTGCTTTTTCATTCTTTTTGTTCCTTTACCGACAATCCAGCACAAACCGATACCGCACATCACCGGCTTCAAGCCGCTTTAGCGCCGTATTCACTTCAGTCAGCGGCAGCGTTTCCGTCACCGCTTCAATATTATGTCGCGCGCAAAAATCGAGCATAGTCGATATCCGTGCCGGACTGCCGGTGGGCGAGCCGGATACTGACTTCTGACCCGGAATGAGAGCCTGGCCGGTTGACGGGCCGAAGTGACCCGGCGTTAATCCCACGGTGTGTAGCCGCCCTTTGGGTTTGAGTGCAGCGATAAAGCGGTTCCAGTTAAGGTCTACATTAATAGTGGAGATAATGAAATCGTATTGATTACGAATGGCCTTTAATACCGCATCATCGGTGATGTTTACAAAATCATCCGCGCCCATGCCCTTGGCTTCGTCTTCCTTGCTATCACTGGTCGAAAACGCGGTGACATGGCAACCCCAGGCATCAAGAAATTGAATCGCCAGATGGCCGAGCCCACCGATACCGATCACACCCACTTTATCGGTAGGTTTTACATCGAATTCCAACAGCGGATTGAATACAGTGATGCCCCCGCAAAACAGGGGTCCGGCTTTCTCTGCATCCACGCCGTCCGGAATCGGAATAACCCACTCCGCGCTGGCGCGCAGATGGTCAGCAAAACCGCCGTGACGACCGATAATAGTTGGCTGCGCAGTAGCGCAAATTTGCTGATCGCCGCTCATACAGGAATGGCATTGCATACAGCTGCCGGCAGTCCAGCCAACTCCCACCAATTGTCCGACTTCCAGATTCTTAACCTGGCTGCCAACTCTCACCACTCTACCGACGGCTTCGTGGCCGCCCACAACCGGGCCTGGCAACTCTCCGAAGCTGCCGGTCAACACCGACAAATCGGAATGACAGACGCCACAATATTCAACCCTGATATCGACGTCGGAGACACCCGGCTCGTCCAGCGTGTATTCAACGGGCTGTAATGGCGCATTGATTTCGCCACCCCATGCTTTTACGGTAATTTCGCTCATACAGAAGCCTCTTCTTGTTTAGCGTAGCGCGCGTTCATGTCGCTACTTAAATGCAATTGACCCACCCCAGGCAGGCGCTCGACCAGTTCTGCCCCCATCAGCTGCGCAGGCGTGTAACAGCCTCCAGCCCCTTCGTAATCCAGCAGAAACTCGGCGCTGTGCAGGATGCCGTCCATGGTGACGGTGTAGGCGTTGGGTGTTTTTACCCTGCAGCACACGCTATCGCCCTTGGCATTCCTGGCTTCTCCCCACACATACATGGGACGATTCGCCCGGCTTGCCTCGTCTGGGCCAGTCACGCGACGCATGATTCGCTTCTTTGCCATGCGCTGAACAGTGGCGGATTTCATGACCGCCTGTATGACAGGAAACAGCAGGTCAGTCGCCCGCCCGACACTACGTCGGGTGTATACCGAGATATTGGGAATTCCCGTCTGCCAGTAGGCAGTCGCCAGGTCCCCCCAGGGAATAACACCTGCCTGCACAGGGCCTTTACCGAAATCGATACTGCGCGAAGCATGGCTGGGAAGTACGTTAATAAGCTGGCCGTCCTTGCGTACCTGGATCCCCTGTGAAATCACCTCCACCATCGTTTTGGCGGTACCCGGACTCAGGGAAGCATCACCCTGAAATCCCAGATTTAGTTCGGTCGCATCGGGAAGCGCCTCTTTCAGTTTCGCGGCCACACAGTCGGTAGGGATGACATCAAAGCCTACACCCGGACACAACAGGGTACCCGAGGCAGCTGCTTCCTTGCTCAGGGACTGAGCCAACAGGAATACGTCTATCTCGCCAGTAATATCGGTGTAATGGGTGCCAGACCGGATACAGGCCTTCATCATCGGTTCAGCGGTTGCCGAGTAGGGCCCGGCGCAGTGACTAACGACTTTCACATCCTCGAGGTGTGGAATAACATGGTCCACGTCCATCAGGCTAAAAATACGACTCTCCAGGCCATAGGCCTGCGCCAGGGGTTCAATAGCCGCTGCATTGCGGCCGGCCAGTATAGGCCTGCGACCCTGAGTGACTGCCTTCTCTACAGCCAGTTGCGCGCTGAAGCCATTGGCGCCGTATATCATCCAGTTTGATGTCATGATTGGTAGCTCCCGATGTATTTGAGGATTCGAGATGCTGCTGCCGATGCCTTGCGCTCCATCGAACGCTTCAGCAAGCTAGAGACAGAATCCCATGTCGGCATCTCTATTCGGAAACACTAGGCTTCGCAGTCTCAAGCTTATCAACAACGCGGACAATGGCCTCGGCGATAACCTCGGGGACTTCTTCCTGCAGGAAGTGACCCGCTTTAGTTTCAGTTACCGGGGCGTTTGGAAAACTCCCCTTCATCACATCTACCGATGCTCCCAGTATCGGGTCACTGTTGCCCCAAACAATCTCGGCAGGAATATCGAGCGTGTCAACATAGGCTTCGATGACCCGCATGGCCGGCGTACTGGGGTGATCTGGTCCGTCCGTTACCATCCTCATGAGCGCAACTGGCGCCTTGGCATTACCACTTTCGAGGACCGGCCTAGCATAGAGAGATTTGACTGATTCATTCATTGAGTCTGGGTCTCCCTGCGCTCCATGGAGTTGATCGAAAACAGTGGTAAATACCTCCATTATCAGCTCACCAATGACAGGCGATTTGACGGCAGCATGTGCAGTCGACAGATCAGCTTTTTCGGTCGGTGCGATTAATGCGGTGTTCATTAATACGGCACCTTTCAACAGGTCCGGTGACATGGCCAGCGCTCCCATACCCACAGGGCCACCCCAATCCTGACCCACATAAACCAGTTCGGTCAGGTCGAGCTGCTCAAGAACACTGTTCATCCAACGGACATGGTTCACGAGTTTGTGTTCGCTCACTGGGATTTTGCTGGAGAAACCCAGGCCAACCATCGTTGGCATGATGAGCCGCATCCGTTCAGTCGGTAATCTGTCCGCGACCTTTCGATAGAGGAGACCAGAAGTCGGGTTACCGTGCTGCAGGTAGACTGGATAGCCAGTGCCGACCTCCAATACATGAATCTTGATGCCGGATTCCACTTCAACGAGATAGCTTTTGTAGCCCTCGGGAAGGACCTCGGTGACGTATTCGGGTAGTGGATAAGCTTCAAATTCGCCAGCATCGAGCGTTACCGTACCAGCACCCTCTGGTGTGATTAGTTCACCGTCCCGGGTGATCCAAATGACCAAGATAATAGCTAATGCCAGAATTGCGGCAGCGATCAGTAATAGTGTTTTGAGCATGAAGAATCCTCGATAAATTTAGTTTGACCAATAAATGAACTCATCATTGGCTTGATTGGCTTGACTATCATCACGGTCAAGATTAATGGGAACGCTAATCATTGCCGGCCACGCGGATGATGGCTGCTCCTTATTGTGTCGAGACAGAGCTGCCTGCAACTCGCGTAACTTTTCGGGGTGAGATTGCGCAAGATTGTTTTGTTCGGTTGGGTCATTCGCCAAGTCATAGAGCCAATTTTCCCCCGGCGGGTCGGAGATATTCAGCTTCCAGCCGTCAATAAGCGCACTTTGTGAAGCTCCCGAACGCCAGAAGAGCGCGCGGTTTTGGATGCTATCTGTGTTGCCATTAACGATGGGCAGGAGGTCAACACCGTCGATTTTGCGATCTGTCGGAAGGCTCGCTCCGGCGGCGTTGGCGATGGTCGTATAAAGATCAAAGTGATGGACCGCTTCGTTAACCGTGGTGCCTGGTTCGATTTGGTCTGGCCATCGCAAAAAATAGGGTACGTGGATACCACCCTCAAAAAAGCTCGATTTCCAGCCGCGATAGGGCTGATTAAGGTCTGGTAACCCCAGGTATCCGGCGCCACCATTGTCTGATGAAAAGATGACTATCGTGTTATCTTCGAGGCCATTGTCTTTGAGTGCTTTCAGTACCTCTCCTACACCCCTGTCTAGTCCACGAATCAAACCTGCGTAGACGCGCTCCCGGTGGAGTTCGATGTCTGATAAAGCATCATAGTCCTCTCGTGAGCTTTGAAGCGGTGAGTGTGGGGCCCAATGAGCGAGATAGAGGAAGAACGGGCGATCCCTGTTGTTTTCTATCACCCTGACGGCTTCCTTGGTGAAATACTCGGTTAGATGGCCGCTCGGTTGAAAGGGCGGCCCACCATTGAAACGAACTGCGTAACGCATAACTTTCCAGAAGAACTGATCAATAAAGTCGAAATCCTGTTTTGCGTTAACAACCTCTGGGGAATCTTTGGGCAGGTATAGACCGCTTGCCATGAGTAGACTTTCGTCAAAGCCCTGGCTGTTGGGATCCATTCCATTATTTTCGCCAACGTGCCACTTGCCGATATGTGCGGTGTGGTAATTTTTCTGCTTGAGTAACTCCGCAATCGTAATTTCTGTGGATGGCATGCCCATGTCTTCATAAGCTAGCGTTTTGTCAGCAGAGTGGGAGATGCTTTGAAGCGGACGAGTAGGATCATCGGGTGCGAGCCTACCGATCGTCATCATCCCTGAAGGAGTAGGTGTGAATTCGAATCCAAATCGAGTGCTGTAGCGGCCGGATAGCAGTGAGGCTCTGGATGGTGCGCAAGTTGCATTTGCCGCGTAACCGTTGGTAAATGTTACACCGTCCGCTGCGATGGAGTCGATATTGGGCGTCGGCACCTTGCCATCTGCGACACCACCTCCGTTGAAGGTGATGTCATTCCAACCGAGATCGTCGGCGAGAATCAGGATAACGTTGGGCGGGCGTTCTTCTTTTGGGCGAGGGTCTCTTCCTGACGCCCAGACAATTTTTTGGTTTTCTCCGGGCTGCATTTTGTTGTCAAAGTAGAGGCTAATGAGTTCAAGGACAATCGGTATCCGATATGCGTAAACCGCACTAGCGAGCAGGATTGTCACAATAACAATCGAAATACATTTTTGTATCCAGCTGGGCATTACTTAGACCTGAAATGAGCGCTAAAGGAAATTGCATGTTGTGCCGGCAAAATCGACTGTCTCAAAAGAACAGCTATCACCTCTGGAGAGCAAGGATTCGACGCAGAATCTGCCAGATCCACTGTACCCACTCGCATCAAGCCACCACAACTGATGGGGGTCGCCATACCCAACAATTCAGTCAATCTATTCTTCATTCTCTGCAATCCCTGGTTACGCTTAAGAATTTAGGGATTCTCTTACTTTCTACTGGGCGAAACCCTTAATGTTAACGCTGTCAACATTTATGGTATCATAGACCTTAAAATTGACAGCGTCAATATTAGCGTTGTTCACAGCTAGGATAAGAGTGGTCACTTGAAAGATGCCGTAGCCAAGGCGGGACTGGAAGTCGACGAGTTAGATTCCGCCATCATAGGTGGTGATCAGCTAAAAAAGTCGAACGCAATCGAGACTCTTTATCTGATTCAGGTCATTCAGGCGTGCCTACAGTGATTGTTAGAGGCGCACTTTTTTTGGCCAGGACCACATAGGTACGTAGCGTTGACAACTCGATCAATACGGCCTGAATAAATCCTGATTTACTATTGGAGAAACTACTAATGAAGAGTATTTGTAATCGACCTTGCAGCCTAGGCTATAGACTGATTGGAGCATTCGTTGTCCTTTTCGCTACAGCCCCGACAATCGCCGAGGAGCAGGATTCACTTGCAATCGCTGAAACCAACTTTATAGCCGCTGATAGAGACGGCGATGGCAAGCTTGATCAATCCGAATTTCGTTTCTTAATTGACGCCAATGCGGAAAATAACATTGGTCGTGCAGCCACCATCAGACGATTCAACGCCTATGACCGGGCTTTTCAACGGGTCGACCGAAATAGCGACGGTAGCGTTTTATGGACAGAAGTCGTGTTTATCGTCGAACAACAACAATGAAGCTACCTAGAGTGAATGGGCCTCTGTTGACGCCCCGGCTCGACCTGATTGGCCGCCTTGCTGTCGCTTGCAACAATAGATCAATCCATACTTTTGAACTAGACAGTGTCGCCACAAGATAATTCGTGTATAAAAGAATACAAAATATAGAGCGATATCAATAAAACTATGTCGCAGACATGGCATATCAGATAAGGTTTGGGGCTTATTAGAACCACATCTGCCCGGTCTATACGGTGGTTGGGGCGGTGCAGCGCGAGGTAATCGCCTATTCATGAATGCAGCTTTATGGATCATGCGTACCGATGCGCCACGGAGAGATCTACCGCCAGATTATGGTGGCTGGAGTAACACACATCGCCGTTTTATCCGCTGGCGCGACAAATACATATGTGAAAAGTTGCTGGAAATACTGATAGATGAGCCTGATGATCGATGCCAGTCATTGCAAGGTGCATCCTCATGCGGCAGTCAACCGACACTCGCTTCTACAGCGGATAGCCCAGGGTCAAACCAAGCATAAAAAAGATTCTCGGACTAGCCCCACTACCTATTGCAGATGTATTCGCAGTCAAGACCTATCTCGATAACAACCGACCCCACAATCCCAGAGTGTTTGACCCACCTAAAAAAATCCAGTGGCAGTCGGTAGGTGCACGTACTTCGGGGCAACATGGCTACGATATCATCGCTGAACGCACCAAGTGGAACGCCATACATGAAGGTTGTCCTGTCGCTTGCTCGAGACGTGTCAGTTATTAAATTTAGTCCAGAATCTGAAGGTGCGCTTTACTGTCAGCGAGACTTTATCACGATCTTTCAACAGACTGCCGATTCCCGCCTGCGCAGGACCAAAATAGGTGTTGCACTTGGCATTCACTATCCAGATTTCGTTTCTAAGGACCACACCGAGACTACCACTACCGCGCTCCTCGTCACCGCCAAAGGTGAAGGGGCTTTTCTCACCATCGATGGTGCAAGACACAGTCGTGGGCATACTCAAATCCAAATCGAACCCACCCGGTACTTGGCTCTCGCCCTGCTCGGTGTATACGTCCTTGTCCTGCTTCTCCACACGGAACACAACATTGAATTTGACCGTATTGTCCCAGCACACCGACCAGTCATCGGGCGTATCCAGCTGATAAGCGCGGGATGACGCACAGGCCAGGGTGGAAACAGATTACACGAGCAGTGTTTTTTCTACATAACTATCCTTCAATTGGCCTAATTATTGGCACGGCAAAAGGGCGCAGAAAAAGCCAAGCAATATTACAGTAAGGCGAAAATAAGTAGGCTACGGTGTATCATGAGCCCAGCTTCAACCCATCAAATTTCCCCTCTTCGCGCCATGCCTTGAGTAGCGAGAAAAAGGCAATTGGGCCATCGCCATACGGCATGCCCTGACGTATCCTATCGTTGGGCTTGCCCTCGTTGTTGTAAAAACTCGGCGTACAATCTTCACCACCGAGTGCCCCGCCATTCATTCCCTTGTCGAGAATAGTCTGCACCCATTGGCTCTCCGCGGACTCGGTAGCCTCAATCCTTTCAATATCGTGATCCTGCGCATGACGAATAACATGAGCAATATGGGTTGAAAGTTCATCCAGCATATGCGGATAGTTCACCGTAAACCCTCCCTGTGTCTGACTCATGATGAAACAATTGGGGAAGCCATGAACAAACATACCGTGCAGTGTGCGAGCGCCATCTTCCCATTTTTCGGACAGACTCTGACCACCCTCCCCATGGATTTCATAACCGGTGCGACTGGCATAGCTGGTCCCCACCTCATACCCCGTGCTATAAATTATGCAGTCCACTTCGTATTCCACGCCATCAACCACTAGGCCGGATTCAGTGATACGCTCTACACTCTGGCCGTCGGTGTCCACCAACGTCACGTTGTCGCGGTTGAATGTCTGTAAGTACTCATCGTGAAAACAAGGCCGCTTGCAGAACATGCGGTAGTAGGGTTTGAGCGATTCCGCCGTGTCGGAATCGCTTACTAGCTCATCAACGCGGGCGCGAATTTCGTTCATCTTCTCGAAATTGGCCGTCTCCATGATTTCCTTGATAGCCTTGCCACTTAGGTCCTGGCGACGGCTCTCCCTGAAGACGCGAATCATTTTGCCGATGAGATCCGTCCAGCCATCATTGACCAGATCTTCCGCCTGAGGGACACCAGATACCAACGCATTGAAGTTTTTCATACGCTGGCGCTGCCAGCCAGGCTTTAGTGACTCAGCCCATTCCATGTCAGTCTGCGCGTTGTTGCGGAGATCAACACCGGATGGAGTGCGTTGGAACACGTACAAGTGCCCGGCTGACTCACCGAGATGCGGAACACATTGCACTGCGGTGGCTCCAGTGCCTATCACTGCAATGCGCTTGTCCGCCAGCCTGTCGAGGCCGCCATTGGCATCACCGCCTGTGTAATCATAGTCCCAGCGGCTGGTATGAAAACTGTGCCCGGAAAAATTTTCAATACCCGGAATACCAGGGAGCTTCGGTTTGCTCAATGGCCCATTAGCCATGGCAATAAAACGAGCACGTAGGGTATCGCCATGATCGGTGCTGACTATCCAACGGTTAATCGTCGGATCCCAGCGGGTCTCGGTTACCTGAGTCTGGAAAAGTGCGTCTTCGTAGAGGTTGTAGTGCCTGCCAATGGCCTGGGCATGAGCAAGGATCTCTGCCCCCCGAGCGTACTTCTGTGTAGGAATATAGTTGAGCTCCTCCAGTAGGGGCATATAGATATAAGATTCCACGTCACACTGAGCCCCAGGATAGCGATTCCAGTACCAGGTGCCACCGAAATCACCGCCTTTCTCAACTATACAGATATCCTCGATTCCAGCTTCACGCAAGCGGGCGCCCGCCTGTAAACCGCCGAAGCCACCGCCGATCAGAACCACATTGACATCTCTCTCTAAGGGCTCCCGGCTAAATCTGGGCTCTGAATACGGATCATCAATAAAATTAGCATACTCACCGGACATTTCGATGTACTGCTCGCTAGCATCGTCACGCATTCTCTTTTCCCGCTCCAAGCGATACTTTTCGCGCATCGCATTGGCATCAAATTCCATCGCATCGTCGTTCACTATTCGTTTCCTCATTAGTTCATCTGATAAAAATATGCGCCAACAACGCTATCTGGCTGTCCGGTGAATTGACGCCTTTTTCATGCGGCTAGCCACATAGAATGGCGACAGGAAAAGCACCAACAACACCAGAACCAGGAAAGGTTCACGCACACCTGCGTATAACGTATTCAACACCAGCTGCTTACGGTGATCGTAGCCTTGCGGGACCGGCAGTACCTTGTTGGTCTGGGCATAACGCTCATAGGCCGAGAGCATCCGCTGGAATCGCTGCGGCAATTCGCGTGCTAGATCGTGACTCTCGCCGGGGTCTTCCAAGATGTTAAACAGCTGCCAACGATCGTCCCCCAGCGGGCTGCGATTGTAGACAATCTTGTAGTCGCCCTGAAAAAGTGCAGCGTGACCTGCCAGTTCATAGCCCACGGTATCCGCCGGGGCGTAAATACGCCCGGCTTGATTCAGCAATACAGGGGCCAGACTGCGACCAATCATCGGTTCTACCGGCCTGCCACCGTATCTATCACCTGGCGGAGTTACACCGGCAAATGACAGAATGGTCGGTGTGATGTCCGTGACGAATGAGAATGCACGGATGAGCACTCCTTGCCGCGGCAGCGCTTCACCCGCCACGATCAGGGGCACGCGCATGCCCCCCTCTCCTGCATAGAACTTGTAGTAGGCCAGTGGGCTGGCCGCAGCACTGGTGAAGCTCGGACTGATGCTGTTGTAGCTGCCTTTAAGGCCCAGCCTGTCGTAATCGGTGTTGTAGCCAAGCGAAGACGTCAATCGCCGTGCGGCAAACCCATCCGGGTCTGCAGGACCACCGGCCTCGGGGCCGTTGTCGGAGGTGAAGATAAACAGCGTATTGTCGTACTCACCACTTGCCTTGAGGTAGTCGATCAACCGGCCGATGTGGAAGTCCATCGCCTCCACCATGCCGGCGTAGACCGCCATGCGCTTGGCCTCATACCGCCGCCGTTCATCATCCAGCACCTGCCAGTCTCCCGTGGTCGCCATACGCACCGTACCGGCTCCTCCCGGCACAATGCCCAGTTCTACTGCACGAGACAGCCGTTGTTCCCGCAGCACGTCCCAACCGCTGTCGTACACTCCCATGTAGGGATCGATGAACTCCTGGGGCGCCTGCACGGGAATATGAACCGCCTGGAAAGGCAGGTAGGCGAAGAACGGCTGCTCATCATCGAGATTGCTGCCGATGAACTCGATGGTCTTGTCCACCAGGAAACGCGAGGAATAGAAGTCTTCCGGTAGTTCGTACTCCTCACCATCTGCATACCAGTTGGCCTTGTCGTACAGAGGGATGTAAGGACGCTGCTCCCAGTTATCAGCACCGGAATCAGCCAGTGCCACGGTGCGTTCAAATCCACGCTGGCTGGGCAGTTTGCCCGGCCCGGCACCCAGGTGCCACTTACCCGCCATGTAGGTGTGATAGCCGGCATCCTCCAGCAGGGTCGCGACTGTTACCACGTTGTTGCCCAGTACGCCCTGGTAGTGGGCATGGCGCCGTTGCTCCGGCGCCAGCATTTCAGGAATATTCGGCACACCGGCGAGATGAGCGTCTACGCCTGTCAGCAACATCGCCCGCGCGGGCGCACAATTGGCGGCCGTGTGGTAATTGGTGAAACTCACCCCCGATTGCGCCAGTGCCGACACGGTCGGTGTACTGATTTCGCTGCCGTAGGAGGCGATGTCGGTATACCCGAGATCATCGGCGAGGATTAAGACAATATTGGGACGCTTTGACGCCGCTGACTCCTCGACTGCGATGGGTTCCAGATCTACTGTAGAAATCCCCGCGGCCACAGCCTCACCAGCTAACAGTGTGCCGACCATTAAAAGGCTGCTCATTGAGTAAATTTTCAAGGTTTCAGGCACGGTTAATTCGGGCACGGCCAGTCAGGCCTGTTCGGGCAGGTGGCGGGACGCCACCAGTAGAATAACCGCCACGATCACTTCAGGGATCACCAGGTCCACTACCAAGGCGGCATCGTGTAGCAGCCAGGCTAGAACTCGTCCTACTGCGGTGAGCGACAAAAGAATGATCGGCGGGTAGTACCAATTGCGGCGACCGCTTACCAATGCCGTCAGCATGCAGATGCCGAGCAGCAGGAAAAACGCGAACATATTGCCCACCTGCGAGCTGAGACCCACGCCGTGCTCCAGGGTTAGTCCAAACTGCGGCGCTACTCCTGCGGGTGCTACCAACCAGCGTAGCCCAGTAACGAGAAAAAGTATCGCCGGCAGTGCTACCAGTAACTTGAGTAATCTGTTCATAGCAATTACTCCCGTTCCGCGAGTATCTGCATCATTCGGTGTGATGTCTCCAGTCCGGAGTTCTGATTCTGACCAGTCACAAACCGCTGCTCCTGATCGATCACTACATGAGTGGCCAGAAAATCGCGAAAAGCGGTCTGTTTCTCATACAGTGCACCCGCCTTAACCAGTTCCGTTTCAGGGTGCAGTGGCGTAATCTCGATACCTAATTCCTTTATCTGCTTGTCTGACACCCCAGTCATGCGGCGCCCAGTAATGAGCAGGCCTCCCTCCCGGTCCCTCGCGTTCACAAGCCCAAGCACACCGTGACACACGCCGCCAATAATCGCGGCCTTGTCACCGTAATAGGACTCAGTGACTTTCTCCGCCAGTACCGGACTCTGTGCCAAGTCGTAAGCGGCGCCCCATCCTCCCGCTATGTAAACAATGTCGTATTGGCTGATATCGACATCATTCATGGGGATGGAATTCGCCACCTTGGCCTGGGCGATGGCATCATTGAGGTAACGCTCATCTTCAGGCGACTTAATCACAAAACTCAACGACTGGGGGTCGATGGGAATTTCCCTGCCCTCTATGCTAGCTACATCTACTTCCATACCGCCGTCGCTGAAGGTGTAGTAGGCATGGGTTAGCTCAGAGAGAGCGACACCCGTCGCAGGCCCGTCCGTTTCCCCCGGGGCGGCCAATACGCCATGGCTAGTAGCGATAACTAGCGCACGCTTTCCGGGAAGTTCATAAGTTGCACCGTGGTATTCGGGGTGCAGACCGGCGCTATGCAAAATAGTTGGTATAGACAATATGAAAACACCAACAACGACAAAGAGCACAACAAAACCTGTTAGCAAATTCTTCATAAAAAATTCTCCGAAGTGATTAGAGGATCGCCGTAACCTCATAATTCGTGTTTCATAGGTGTCGGGGCTGCTAAAGCGACAGCTGCCTGTTTCACCTGAATTTCTGTCCTAAGGGCCCGTTGAAAGCCAAAATTTTGTGCGCCCCTTGCTGCTCTATTGAGGCAACGTGCTCGGATCTACATCCACACGTACCCATTCGATGGTGCGGCTCATAAAACCAACTTTGACCTCGAACTCCATTCGACCAGGCTCGGGGAGGCTTACCTCGACGTTCCTAAACTCCCCCAATAATTCGACATAAACCTGGCCGTGCCACAGATTCTCCTCTGCGTCAGCGGCCTCTAAATCCGTTAGGACTTTACGACCGACACGCTCGGGAAATTTATCGTTACGCACTACCGTCCCTGCGCCCTCATCCACTCTAATTTCAATCCAGGCAGGCTCCTCCCGATGCTTCCAGAAGCCACTGATATCGTCAGCAAGTAACAGAGGGCTTACCGACACAAATACAAAAGTGAGGAACCCTCGCGCAATCACAACGATCTCCCTCATCATCAATTTTTTGGCTCACGTTCACCAACCCCCGCAGGGCGCCGGAAGCCGGCCGCCGTAGCAGCTTCGACCGCTCCCTCAGCAACGATCGAGACCAAGCGATTGCCGATGACCCTCTCCGCATCCGCAACAATAGTCTGCACTAATTCCTTACAGGTGGGAATGTCATTGATAAGGCCACCGGACATGCCTACAGTGACCATACCGGCGTCTATATCACCGCTGGTCCAGGCTTTGTATTGGTTGCCGCCGGAAACAAGCTCGTGAACCTCACTGAAATCACCACCCGTCGATTCAATCTCAGCGACCTTGTCGGCCACTGAGTTGCGGTAGACGCGAGCGGTGTTCTTGAAACTGCGGAAAATCAGGCGGGTCTGGGTTTCGTCCATATCCACCACCGCTCGCTTGATGTCCGCATGCACGAGTGACTCTTGCGTCACCAAAAAGCGTGTGCCCATATTGATGCCATCGCAACCCAGTGCCAGAGCGGCGGCAAGCCCGCGGCCGTCGGCGATGCCACCAGAAGCTACCACGGGAATCTTGAGGGCCTGGGTTGCCGCCGGAAACAGGACCAGTCCACCCACGTCCTGCTCACCCGGATGGCCCGCGCACTCAAAGCCGTCAATGCTCACTACATCAACGCCTATGCGCTCTGCTTTAAGGGCATGACGTACGGCCACGCACTTATGAATGACCTTGATACCCGCGGCCTTGAAGCGGTCCATAAACGGCTCCGGGCTGCGCCCGGCGGTTTCAACAATCTTGACACCACTGTTGACAATCACATCGACATAATCGTCATAGTTAATCTCGCTGGCCACCACACCCACTGTCAGGTTTACTGCAAACGGTTTGTCCGTCAGCGAACGGCAACGGGCAATTTCGGCCTCCAGCTCCTCGGGTGTTGGCAGGGTAAGTGCGGTCATTACGCCCAGTGCACCAGCATTGGACACCGCCGCTGCCAGATCCGCCGTACCCACACGCATCATGCCGCCGCAAATGATGGGGGACGCGATACCCAACAATTCAGTCAATCTAGTCTTCATTCTCTGTATCCCCTGGTTACGTTTAAGAACTTACGGATTCCCCTGCTCGTTCTTCGCCGAATCCATCTAATATAGACACCGTCAATATTTGTGGTATTCTAGGCCGCTTTATTGACACTGTCAATGGCGGACCGAGAGGAATGCGAATCTGTGAGGAAACCCCTGCTCTTCAGGCGGGACACTTTCCAGCAGGAAATAAATTAGCCACCCCCGTGTGTATATCGACTAAATAGAGGACCCATCCCATGAGCGCAAAAATCCCACGCAGCAATGAAAACGACTACAGCCCTGAAATCATCGCCGAGCGCCAGGCCTTCCTCGAGGAAAAGTCAGGCACTCAGCTGAGCCATACGAAGCACTTCTCCTACGATCCGGAGAGTATGGAGGGCAACTGTGAGCACCTGTTTGGCGTGGCACAGCTGCCAATAGGCGTGGCGGGGCCATTGGTAGTCAATGGCGAGCATGCCCAGGGCGAGTTTTACGTTCCCATGGCCACGATTGAGGGCACCCTGATCGCCAGCTACAACCGCGGTATGCGCGTTATTCGAGAGAGTGGCGGTGTCACAACCACTGTGGTGAGCGAAGCCATGCAACGGGCACCTGTGTTCATGTTCAAGAATGCCCGAGACGGTCGCGATTTTTGCCAGTGGTTGAAGGACAACTTTGACGAGATCAAGGCCCAGGCCGAGTCCACAACCTCGGTAGGCAAGCTACTCGAGATCGAGCAGTACCCGGTTCACAATATGGTCTACACACGCTTCGACTACAGCACGGGCGATGCGGCGGGCCAGAACATGACCGGCGGTGCCACCTTTGTGGCCTGCGAGTGGATTCGCGCCAACTATCCCAAGCTGCGCACCTATGGACTGTCCGGCGGCATGGACAGCGAGAAGAAGACTTCCTTTGTAAACTCACTGAAGGGTCGTGGTCGCAAGGTCACTGCAGAAATCACTATTCCAAAGGAAGTGCTGGCCAGTGTATTGCGCACGACGCCTGAGCTGCTACGCAACTCCCATGGCATCAGTTCCCTGGCGGCTCTACTCACCGGCGCGTCAAATAATGCAGCCCATCCAGCCAACGGCCTGGCAGCACTGTATATGGCGACAGGCCAGGATATGGCAAACATTGGTGAAGCCAACCAGTGCAGTGTCTACAGCTACGTCACCAACAAAGGTGACCTTTACTACTCGATCACCCTGCCCGCGCTCATCATGGCCACCTACGGCGGTGGGACCGGATTGTCGACCCAGCGCGAATGCCTGGAACTGATGGGATGTTATGGCAAGGACAAAGCCTACAAACTGATCGAAATTGCTGCAGGCCTTGTCGTGGCCGGTGAACTCTCTCTAGTATCTGCTGCACGCACCGATAAAGCCAACGGCACCAATGAGTGGGTAGACGCCCACGAAAAACTCGGCCGCAACCGATAACTCAAAGTGGAGCAATCCAACAGTGAACACGCAAACCGACGAACGACTCTTTGACCTGACTCGCGATGATGACCAGCGGATGAATCAGGCCACCATGCAGCGCTTCGCGGCCAACGAGATACGCGTGGTCGCCAAGGACGCTGACGAAGCTGGCGTCACACCCAAAGGCTTTTACAGCAAGACCGCGGAGCTGGGGCTCACCCTGCTGCCAATACCGGAAGCACTGGGGGGCGCAGGTATGGCGCGCTCCCCCGTTTCCAATGCGCTTAATGCCGAGGATCTAGCTTGGGGTGACATGGCTCTGTCCCTGGGCGCCCTGACACCTCAGGCCTTTGTGAACACTCTGCTGGACCAGGGCTCGGACGCCCAACGGGAAAGATTCCTGCCGCGGTTCTGTGAGGGCACCTTTGTCTCGGCCACCACTGCTCTGATGGAGCCCCGCGCCACCTTCGATCCCATGGAACCGCAGTGCACTTCCAATGCCATCGATGGCTGCTACAGACTGAACGGCAGCAAATGCATGGTGCCGCTGGGTGAAAGCGCTGAGCTGAAGATGGTGATTGCACAGTTGGACGAAGAGGGCCCCGCCGCCTTTATTATCGAGGGCACTCCCGACGGTATGACTGTTAAGCGCGAGGAGCACATGGGCCTGCGCACACTGGAGCTTGCCACACTCACTTTCGATAACGTGCAACTGCCAGCTGAAGCTCTTCTTGGTGGTCGCAGCTTCGATCTACAGCGCTTTGTAAACCTGTCGCGCATCGGCCTTTGCGCCCTAGCAGTGGGGTGCTGCCAGGGTGTACTGGATTACGTGACGAAATACGTGAACGAGCGCGTAGCCTTTGGCGAGCCCATTAGCAACCGCCAGGCGGTGGCATTTATGGTGGCGGATATGGCCACCGAACTGGAAGCCATGCGACTGATGACTTGGCGCGCAGCGTCCCGGGCCGAACAGGGCCTGGATTTCCACGAGCAGGCCTACCTAGCAAAAGTCGCCTGCGCTGAACATGCAATGAAGATCGGAACAGACGGCGTGCAACTGCTGGGAGGCCACGGCTTCTGTCGCGAGCATCCGGTGGAATCCTGGTACCGCAACCTGCGGGCGATTGCAATTATGGATGGCGTAGCGAGCGTCTAAGGAGAACAACGATGATTCAGCTGGAAATTTCAGACAAGCACCAGGAAACCTACAACAACGCCCGAATGTTGGCAGAACACATGATGCGCCCCTACTCGCGCAAATACGACAAGGCGGAGCACCAATACCCCAAGGAGATGGAGGAAGTAGCCAAACTGATGGCCGGCTCCCGCAATACCTCCTCAAAGGGCAAAAAGCCTGAAAGCGCATCGGCGGCTGTGAAAAACAGCAACAACATGGGCGCGGTGATCGGCATGCAGGCGCTAGCCTGGGGTGATCTCGGCCTGTTCATGGCTTTCCCGGGCAGCGGTCTGGGTAACGCCGCCATCAATTCGGTGGGCACGCCGGAGCAGCGCAAAAAATACGCCAACGCTTACGCAGCCATGTGTATCACCGAACCCGGTACCGGCTCGGATTCCGCCAATATCAGTACCACCGCCGTACGCGAGGGCGACCAGTGGGTAATTAACGGGGAGAAAATCTACGTTTCTGATGGAGAGCGTTGCGACACTCTCGTGGTATGGGCCACCCTCGACAAATCTCTGGGCAAGGCCGCGATCAAGTCATTCATCGTGGAAAAGGGAACACCAGGCTGCGAGGTCACCCGCCTGGAGCACAAGATGGGCATCCGCGCTTCCGACACCGCCGCCATCAGTTTTAATGACTGCCGCGTCCCACTGAGTAACATCCTCGGCAGCCCCGAGATCGCCACCGACGAAGAAGGCCGCAAGAAAGCCTTTGGGGGCGTTATGCAAACTTTCGACAACACCCGCCCAGCTGTGGCTGCAATGGCAGTGGGTATCGCCCGGGCCGCCCTTGATATGGCCCGTGAAATACTTGCAGAGGAAGACATTCAACTGAATTTTGAAAAGAAGCCAAGCAATACATCGGCTATCGAGGCAGAGCTATACAGAATGGAATCGGAGTGGGAGGGCGCGCGACTTTTGACCCTGAAGGCGGCCTGGATGGCTGATAATGGCCAAGCGAACTCCAAGGAAGCATCGATGTGCAAGGCCAAGGCCGGAAGGATGGGTAACTACGTAACCCTGCGCTGCGTAGAGCTGTGCCAGAGCTTGGGTTACAGCGAGGCCCACCTGCTGGAAAAGTTTGCCCGGGATTCAAAGATTGTCGACATCTTCGAGGGTACGCAGCAGATCCAACAGCTAATTGTCGCGCGTCAAGTGCTGGGCAAATCCTCGAGCGAGCTGAAATAATCCGTGTTGATAATCGAATGGACTGCCCACCGGCAACCATTCCAAAATGGAGAATAATAATGTTTCATAAAAAAACTTTGTGCTCTCATGGCAGGCGTCGCATTGCCGCGATACTAGCACCACTCGCGATACTACTGGCGTCTTGCTCTGGGGAGACAGTGGAGCAGTCCGGCGACAGTTTCAGTACCGCAGCGGATGTACACAATGACCCTAGGGTCATCGCCGAAACTGCCGAAATCGATATTGTTATCGCCGAGATGGACGAGAGTGGCTTGTGGTCAAACAAACTGTTCGAAACAGAGACGGAACTGCTTATCCGTGGCGGGGCACAGGCAAGCGACAGCGCTACACAGGAGATCTCTGGCACTAAAGCGGTCGAGCGACAGGCCTACTTCGGAGACTTGCATGTACACACCACCTATTCCTTCGATGGCCATTCAATGGGGACGTTGGCGACCCCGCACGACGCCTACCGATTCGCCATGGGCGAGGCGATTGACCACCCCGGAGGCTTCACGATGCAGCTAACCCGGCCTCTGGATTTTTATGCCGTAACCGATCACGCCGAGTTCCTTGGTGTCTTCCCTGCAGCCTCAGATACAAGCACGGCGTTCGCGAAGAATGCCTTTTCCCAGCCCTATCATGACTTCAACGCACCGGATAAAAATGGCACGGACATACTCTCCATTCTGCGCAGGTTGGGGATTTACGGAACCTTCTTCCCCAATGCGAGTGAGATGATTACTGCCGGTGAGTTGGACAGGACCGAAACCGCTGAGGTGATCCGTAGTGCCTGGATGGATACTATCGACGCGGCTGACAGGTTCAATAAACCAGGAGAATTTACCACCTTTGTGGGCTTTGAATACACCCCAGCCTCCCCGGATTACGGTAATCTGCATCGCAACGTCATCTTCAAAAGCAGTGAACGGCTGCCACGGGAACCCTTTTCCCGGTTTCACTCGCAGAATCCAGAGAACCTGTGGCAGTGGATGGACGACCTCAGGGCAAAGGGTGTTGAAAGCCTTGCCATACCGCATAACTCCAATGGCTCTAACGGCCAGATGTTCAAGCTGGTGGACTGGGCCGGCAACCCGCTGGACGATGATTATGCGCGCCAGCGAATACGCAATGAACCTATTGTTGAGATTACCCAGATCAAGGGCACCTCAGAAACTCACCCACTGTTGTCGACACGGGATGAGTGGGCGGGCTTCGAGATCATGCCCTTTCGAGTGTCAACCAATGCATTAAGTAAAAATGAGGGGTCCTATGCACGTGAAGCCCTACGCAACGGACTGGCGCTTGAGCGCAGAGGCATTACCAACCCCTATGAGTTTGGTTTTATAGGCTCGAGTGACACCCATTCTGGCGCCAGCCAGCCCGACGAGTCCGCCTATGTCTCTAAAATGAGTTTGATTTCAGCCACTGCAGCTCAACGCGGTTCAGTACCACTAGAAGGATTGGAAGGAGAGTTTGCCTACTACCTGACAAAAGTTGGGATGGCCCTCAATCCCTCGAGAGGAGGTTCTTCCGGCATGTTCAAGCGGATCAATGGGAAGATTTACGACAGGGGACCCAACGCGCTTTATGGCGCTTCTGGCCTAGCTGCGGTCTGGGCCGAAGAGAATACGCGAGAGTCAATCTACCGCGCTTTTCGCCGCAAGGAGGTCTTTGCCACATCGGGGCCGCGCATTTTTTTGCGTTTTTTCGCCGGTTATAGCTTCGACAAGACAATGCTCGATAGTGCGGATGGCGTCCAGCGTGCCTATGCAGAAGGTGTCAGCATGGGTGGAAATCTTTTAGGCGCCGACGGTGACGGAGAAGCGCCCGGCTTCATCCTGATGGCATCTGCCGATCTCGAAAGTGCACCTCTGCAGCGCCTGCAGGTTATCAAGGGATGGATCGATGACGACGGTAATACCCACGAGGATGTGATTGACGTGGCCTGCGCCAACGGCGCTACTGTCAATCCTGACACTAAACGTTGTCCGGATAACGGGGCCAGGGTCGACCTGACCGACTGTTCGATTAACCCTGACACAGGGGCCTGGCAGCTGTCCGTCCTGTGGCATGATCCGGATTTCCAGCCCGAGCAGCGCGCGTTCTACTATGCCCGCGCCATTGAGAACCCAAGCTGCCGCTGGTCGACCTGGGATGCCTTGCGCGCTGGGGTCGAACCCCGACCCGATCTTGCCAGGACCCTGCAGGAGCGAGCCTGGTCCTCACCCATTCATTACCACGGGTACTGACGAGTTAACTCGGCCCGCCATATAACCGGAGAATTCCCATGCCCTACAACACCCTGCGCTACGAGGTCGAGGACCACATCCTGACCTTGACCCTAAACCGTCCCGGACAATTGAACGCCTTTACCGTTGAAATGGCGCAGGAACTGATTGATGCGTTCGATCGCGCCAGCAACGACGACAAGGTGCGCGTGGTCGTGGTGACCGGAGAGGGCAAGGCCTTCTGCGCAGGCATGGATCTGAGCGTTGGCGGCAACGTCTTCGGCCTGGATGAGAGCCAGCTGCCGGACATGGCTGATATGGAAGCACGCTGCGCGGGTGACGGTAAGATCGACAGCGTACGCGACACCGGCGGCCTGGTGGCGCTCGCCATCTACGAGTGCAACAAGCCGGTCATTGCTGCGATCAACGGCGCCGCCGTCGGCATCGGCGCCACCATGACCTGCGCCATGGATATCCGCCTGGCCTCCGAAAAGGCGCGCATCGGCTTCGTGTTCAACAAGATCGGCATCACCCCGGAGGCGTGCTCAAGCTGGTTCCTGCCGCGCATCGTCGGCATTTCCCAGGCCCTGGAATGGGTGTACACGGCAGAAATTCTCAGTGCCGACGATGCATTGGCCGGCGGCTACGTGAAAGCCATCGTGCCCCCCGAGCAACTGCTGGACGAGGCGTACACGCTGGCGCGGCGCATCGCCAAACACAGCCCCGTGGCCATCGCAATGTCGCGCCAGATGATGTACCGCAATGCCGCACAGCCTCACCCCATCGAGGCGCACAAGGTCGACTCGCTGGCAATCTTTTACGCCAGCCAAAAA
>Ga0228624_1000357_pt1 | contig 24341 bp, 14 predicted proteins | sample 29DmetaG_FD_182744 | JGI IMG/M metagenome (GOLD analysis project Ga0228624, IMG submission 182744) | Seawater microbial communities from Monterey Bay, California, United States - 29D | ecosystem: Environmental > Aquatic > Marine > Coastal | place: USA: California | collected 2016-10-10 | reverse complement strand
TAACCATTTTTATATTTTTTTTGATTAGTTACATTTAAATCTTGTAGTCCAACATATTTTTCAATAGGACCCATTTTAAGAACCTTTTTAAGACTAAAATCTTTTTTCATTAGTTTTTGAATAGCACTAAACATATTAACTTTTTTAGAACAAGTTTTAAATAATTTATGATTTTTAAGATAATCGGCAGTAGTTTTATTAATCATAATGCCTTCCGCTGGTTTAAATCCTTTATTTGTTATTACTATAGTTTCTTTTATTTTTTTAGTTTTAGGAGTAAGTATATCTACACTACCATAACTATTGTAGCGTCCTGGTTTTGTTATAGAACCGTCTTTTTTTATTACAACAACACTATTATTCCAATTGTATTTTTTATCAAAATCTTTTTCTAACTGTTTATATGTTTTTTTATTATCCTCGTAGATTTCGTCAAAAAAATACATAATTGTAGGATTTCCAGTAATAACATCAAATTCAGTCCATTGACCCATAATTATATATTTATTTTATTTTATAGATCAGTTGATTTAAATTCAGATTTATATTTATTCCATAACATTTTAAGCGCATCTTTTAATGAAGAATTTTCTAAATTACTGCTATCAAAGTCAATAAGAGTATTGTATAAATCGACCTCTTTATATTTTATCATTTCAGGTGGTGTATAACAAACACTTTCACCTAATTTATTCAATTTACTTATATATGCATGAATTATTTTACTTTTATATGATTCATATTCTTTATTTAAAATACATAATATGTTTTCTATAAGCATTGTTAGGTCTTTAAATATAATATTTGATTGTACATGTAGAAATTCTTTGTAGCTTTTATCTATTATATTTTCATCAGAGTCACTCATTATATAATATAATTAAAATTAACTTTAAATTATATTAAATCTAACGATATTTCTTTAATACTTCCTGTAAATTATGTATTTCACTTTCTTTTGTTCTTATCCAAAAACTATAAATATCTTCTTCGGGTATATCTAAACTTTTCATTATGGCTATAAATGCCTTTATATCAAATTTCTTGCCATTAGGTATAAGAGATGATGAGTTTAAGTTGTTAGTATCACTAATCTCAGCTTGTTTATTTAATACATAATCGGTAAGTCGTTTATTTAAGATAGATAATTTTTGTTCTTTAATTTTTTCCCAGATACTTTGAAGTTCTTCCGCATCAATTTTTTGTGTGCCGTCAAGATCCAGTCCATCAAATATCTCGTGGTAATACTGGTCTTTTGTTTTTTCTTTTTTTACATAGCAACTAATAAGTGCTCCCATATATTTTATACTTATATATAAAATTTTACATTGAAAATTAAATTTCTTATAATCATAATCTCCTAAATATCATTATTATACTTAAATATATCATGTGCGAAGTCAATAAGATTTTCATGAGTCATATATGTTGAGATAAAACATTTAAAGTCTTCTACTTGAAAAAATTGGGAGGCTTCGTCAACAACTGTATTACCATAGTATTTCATAGTATTTACTGCTTGTGTTAGATTTTCAATGGTTTGTGAATAAGGACAACTTTCATGAGTTACTTGAGCTTGATAATAATCAACTAATTTACCAAATTCTTTAATAAGTGAATCTTTGTAAAGATTTATTACAAAATCTTTGTCTGCAAGAACCCATTTATCGCCCTCAGTATTAACTTTATGAGCCCATAAATCATTTTCCTCAGAAATTAAGGCAAGGTCATTCATAAAAATATAATAAAATACACATGCGTATCCATAATAATCACTTGATCTTATAGCTTCTAATATAGCCCTTTTTACATCATCAGACATATCCAGATGGGGAATTGATGCTTCCTGATTATTCATATAATACTATAAATTTAAAAATCTCGATTTAAATTTAGGGTATTATAAATTGAGTAAATTTTTAGATACCAGGTGACCTATAAGTTTGTTTCCATTAGTATTCTTAAAGAATTTGGTTTCATATTTATTATTTATGTAAGTTGAAACGCAAAAAAAATTATTAGCCTTATCAAGAATAGTTGGGTAATTGTATTTTACAGATATATCTATTATTTTATTGATTTCGGGTATGTTATCAGTATTATTAAATAATTCAACAAGTGCCGTGTATTTTTTGTAGTTTTCAAATATTTTAAAGTATATGTAAAAAAAAACGCAATTTTCAATTACATTTCTAATATCTTGTTTTTCAAAGAATTTGTATTTTTCAGTAACTTTGTTCCACCGTTTTATTTGAACATCCAATATGTGACAATTGTATACACTCATTCGGTGTTCAACATAAAATCTACAAATTTGACCTATAGTTATTACTATTTGTTTTTCAATCTCCTGATAATTTTGATTTGATTGAAGAATATTTAAACAGCTACTTATATCTTCTAAATCAATAGGAATGTGTATATTAGTGCCACTATATGTATTATGAATAGCCGTTTTTAGTCCATACCATACCTCTTCTATATGTTTATCAGGAGCTTCATTAGAAATGCATCCTGGCATTATATATATATTCTTATATATCTTTATAGGAATATATGAAAAAAATAAAAATTTATTTTTAATTATTGTATCATGAATAACCAGCTAACTAACTCTTTAAGGATGTAGTTATAGGTGGCATTATTATCAGATAAGTACTTGGGAACATCCTCAAGTAATCTTGTAATTTTATTGTTTAGGTCAGGATAATCGCTATGATAATTTCTCCACATAGAATCAATAATTTTGTAACATTGTTGTTCATCAAATGAATCCCAATATAATAAATCAAAACCTTCAAGTTGTTCCCAAACTCCATAAGATGGGATTTTGTCATATAGGACTTTTAGACAACAATTTCTGAAAACATGTTCATCTCTTGGTCCAAAAACACTTTTAAATGATGGGTCCGAGGCCGGACAAAAATCATTTTCTGTGTAATAAGAGTTACCAACACAATTATCAGTTAAACTATTAATTTCATTAACTTCATATCCTATAGTTTCATTCGTTTTTTCATCGTTAGTTTTTGAATGAATATTGCTGTCATTTACATCTTCTTTTTTCTCATCTTCATCTTCTTCTACAGTTTTTTCTTTAATATCACAAATATCGAGTTTGATATTCGTTTCGTATTCTTTATCCTCCTGTTTTTCCTGCTCTCTTTCGATTCGTCGGATTTTGGCTTTTTCCATGCATTTTTCTGTAAGTGTCATTTCCTTTTTAGCAGCAGATTGATACTTATCTTCTCCTCTATCATTAAGCATTTTTAGCTCATCCAAATCAATATCATCATAGTCATAATCGGGATGAACTACTTTGATATCACCATCAACACATTTTTCAATCATAGAAAATACTCCGTTACGATAAGTAACTTTCTTTTCAAGAAGATTGTTTTTAAAGTTCATGTATTTAACCTGTTTCTTCAAATTATGAATTTCATAATTTTGTTCATTCAATAGATTTACATATGCCTGTAATTCAGCCTTTTGTAAATGTACCTCATTATCTCTCCACCATTTATCTTCTTCATCTTCAGTCTTTGGTTCTTCAACTTTTGATTGTTCTTGCGGTTTTAGATATGAATCAATTTCAGATTTAAGTCTAACATTTTCATTCTCAAGAATTTTATATTGGTCGCAAATACGTTCGTATTTTTTAGTAAGTCTGTCAAATTTTAACTTTAAATTTCTTTGTTTATTCCTTTTTTTAAATTTAATATCACCGTCTACAGAGTTAAAACTATCATTAGGAAGATCTTGTTGGTTTTCGGTCCAACATGTCACCTCATTATCCCAGAAACTGTCTGAAGATGAGTATTTAACACAGTTGTTATTTTTTTTATCATGGCGAATGTCGTTATAGGTTGTCATTGAAATTATATATGATATTATCTTTATAATGAAATATTATCAAATTTGTATGATATTAAGGATATAATACTTAAAACAATTAATTAAACAATGGGCAATTTATGTTCATATATTAGTAGATGTTGGGAAAAAATTACAGATAGATATTATCACATAGAAGAAGTAAAGGAAACTGACCTTCTTCAAGGAGCATTGGTTTGCGCATATCCTTTTTGTTATACAATAAATTCTATTTCAATTGATTCAAATAGGACATATTATAGGTTTAGAGGAAGATATTATTGTTGTAGAAATTGTGTTAATAGTCATAAAAAGATAGGATATTCATCCATAAATTATGAAGCCGCCCAGTATGCAGATTTATAGATTACATAATCATTCAGTATCAGAATCAATTGATAAATTTGAATCTATACTAGAAATATCACTAAAGATACTTTTATTGTCGTATGATTTTAGATCTCCTCCGTTTTGTAGCGCTACTTGAATATTAATTAAATTTTGGTCTTTATCTTCTTGAGAGATATAATTATTAGATGACGAAGATTGAATAATGTTGAAAAACTCAGTAGTGGTATTAGGAAGTTCTCCGCCAAATTGTTCTATATCTTTTTGGACAGCAACTGGAATCTCTGATGTTCTCCCATCATTGTTATAAAATACATCATCATCTCCCTCTGTAGGAGTAGGAATATCCATATTCTTTACAGAAGTATATGATGTAACGTCTAAGAAGTATAATACCTTGATTATTAATCCTAGATCAATTATATGAGCAGTAAACATTGAGATGATAGTTGTAATTAATGTTAATATTGCTAAAAATATTCTATCTTGTTTTATAGAGCGAATAATAATAATAATATCAAAAATAACTCCTACCACAGGTAAAGAAGCCAAAGCAAATAAATATAAATAAACCCAATCCATTTTCTTAGTAAAATCCTCGAAGGAATGCCAATCGAAATTATATAAGTTGGCCATATCAGAAAAGAATTTAGAAATCATAAGAGTGCCATATTTGGGGAAATTAGAAAATAATTTAGAAGCGATAACTCCCATATTAGTAAGACAAAATGTAACATTTTTATCAAGATTAGAATGTATCTTTTTTAATTCTTCAATTTCTTTTTCTTTTTGACTTCCTCCTATAATATTATCAAGATTTAACGCTTTAAGAATATCTTTTGATTCTTTTTTTGTAAGGCGTGCTTTTCTAAACTTGATTTTATTTAAAGTATCTATTTTCTCTTTAGTCGGTATATTTTGGAATGTTATGCTCACTATTTTCGAGAAAAATTCAGAAAAATCTTTTAAATCAACTACAATGCTTTTGAGATTATCTTTAATATATTTCTTTTTTTTGGGATCTTTTATTTTTTCGGATATTTTTTTTAGTAAAAATTCGTAATCTTTCATTATTATATATAAAGAATTATTTGCTGAAATCTAACGCTTTTTTTGTAAAAAATCATATTTAATGAATAAATATCTATTTAATATATAAATGGTTAGAACTATTTATGTATCAAAAAAAATGTCTGATAAAGCAATTGCTGATAAAGAAGGTGAGTATTTTGATGAAAAGCATTTTGACATTATAGTAGATGAGGACGTCGATGTTTATACCGATGACGGTAAATTATTACTTAAATTAAGAAAGAATGTTATTCCTAAAAGTCATACAGATATGGCATTAAAATCTTATAGAGATGCAGCTAAAAAAACACATGAAAACAGAGGGGCGGCAGCCGGTGTGTTAGATAGAGATAAAATGAATAACTATATAGGTGAATTTGTAGATGAGGGTAAATTTAGAACTAAATTTTATTCTAATACAAGTGGTAAATTAAGTAAACAAGCCACATCTAATCTTTCTGCTAGTAATATTATTGGATTTTATGATAAACCCGATAGAAATTTATTGGGTAAAGGACCTCCATGTAGATTAACAGCATTTAACAGAGATTATCCTCATTTGTTTGATAATTCAGTTCCTTTTATTGAAGAAGTAGATAAACTTTTTAAAGAATTAACTCCTGAAGCACACAAAGCTCAGTATCGTAAATGCCAATCTGTTCCCGATTTTGCGATCGGCGATACAGCATATTCCACAGTTACTATCAACTATTCTTGGAGAACAGCACTTCATAAAGATAAAGGTGATTTTGAAGAGGGCTTTGGTAATTTATTGGTAATTGAAGATGTAGATAACCCTAATACCTATAGAGGAGCATATACTGGGTTTCCGCAATATGGAGTTGCTGCTAATGTAAGAACGGGAGATTTTCTTGCCATGGATGTTCATGAATGGCATACAAATACAGAATTTTATCCAACAAATCCTAATGTAAAATTAGATCCTAATGATAAAAAAGTAAAAAATAATTGGCATTATAATAGATTATCTGTAGTATGTTACTTAAGAGATAACATGATTAGATGTAAAAATTTATCAATGATTAATTCTAATTCACCACAAAGTGGTGGTGGATTTTCTAAAACAAAAATGACTAAATTAGATAAAATAAGAAAAAAAATAATTGAAAAATTTCCACCCTCTTTATTAGAGGTATTAAGAAAGAATGATTTATTTGATTAATTAATATTAATATCACCATATTCATCAATATTTCCAATAGCTTTGTATTGTAGATCATAAATAATACCTTTTGAATAATCCATATAGTATTTTTTACTACCGACAGTTTCAAGTTCAAGGGCTTCTTTATCTATATCATCTTCTATTTCAGTTTCTGTTTCAACATGTTCTTGTTCATCTGGGTCTACATCATTATCCTCTATAATTTCTGTATTAAGATTAAGTTTAGGTAGACTATTTACTATATCAATGTTGGGTTCCTCTCCATCAATCATGAGATATTTTCTGAATTCTTCATCAATATCTACATCATATGTGAGTTCCTTTTTAAATAAATCTGAATTGGGATAAAGTTCATTAATTTTATTTTCTATACTTTTCTTGGGTATCTTGATTTTAAGTTTTTTACTTTGAGAGGACGTTTGGTTAGAAAGACTCATTTGTTATTACCTTTCAACAATTAAATTAAATATCAAATTTAAATATTTAATTAAAAAATAATTAAATATATAATATTTATATGGATAACCAACAGTTATTATTACAAAATATAAAACAGATTCCATATGATTATAATGAGGAAAAACAAGAACTAAATAAAATTTTAGGTCAAGCAAGAGAACTTAATCAAATACAGGCTGAACTCGCAAGTATAATTGATATTCAAGATGAAGACATTCAAACTATTAATACTAGCACTGAAGAGGTAGCTGAGTTGGCTGTCAAAGCTAATTATCATCTTGAATCCGCATCAGGAAAAAAATTTAAGATAAGTCCTTTAATGATCGGGGGAGCTGTAGGAGCACTATTTACTCTCCCAGTAACATTAGGAACTGCAGCCGGCGGAGCTATAGTAGGATATGCGGCAGCAGCAGGAGGTGTATTGGGTGCTGTTGCTGGTAAAAAACTTGCCTAAGAACTACCAGATGGCAAAGTTTGGAGTGATTCTCTATAAATTGTTTTTACACTATTTAATGCCTCAAGTAAAGCTTTGGAACTTTCTACAGCTTCTGCTTTTTTAACTTTTTCAAGTCTTGCTCTTTCTTCTTCATACTCACGTCTCTTTTGACTTTCTATACCTTTTGATAACCATTTATTAATTACAAGATTAAGACTTAATATAGTCTCAACATCATGTTCTTGATTATCATACACTTTATCTAAAAGCTCAAGAAGTGGCTTGCTCTTAAATGTAAGTTCATCCAGAGCAACAAAATGAGAATTAACCATTATACCATTTCCTCTTCTTTCTTTAGAATTAGTTTGATTGTCTTTACAATATTCAAGATCTGAAGCATTGAAATATTTTTTCTTTTTTTGTTCATTGTATCCAGATGATACTTTGAATTTAACATAAGTTCCTACAGGAAATTTCTCAATATTTTCAAGCGATCTATTAATTACTTTAGGAGCAAAGATAATAAGATATGGTCGGGGAGTTTCTTTTTTTGAAATTTTTTTATTTTCTTCTTGTATTTCACTTAGGAACTTCTTTCCTTCGCCTTTATGAAACTTATCATAAACTTGTAAGTCGTTTATGTTAGCACCTATAACCTTTTCATCCTTTTTGGATGTGATATGCTTTGATATTTTACCAGTAAAATAAATAAATTCCTGCTCGCAGTCTAAAAGAACATTGCTTGTAGATGACATTGATACTTAGTAATAACAAAATTATTTTTAAATAAAAACATGAATTACTTAATAATAATTAATTTTCTCTAATTAAATAGTAAATTTTTACTATTTATAAATAATATATTTTCAGTTTCTGACATAATTATCAGTATAATTATAGCAACTTAAGCAATGATTTTAATCATATAAAAAATTAGATTTAGTCTAAACTCGTCTTTTCAATGTAAAGAATAGTTTGAATATTAAAAAGTTTTAATTTCTCTTTCACTTTATCCATATTATATAGAACGATCTCACCTGTGGCGTTCTTTTCAATACCACTAGAAGCATCAAAATAAATGTATCTGATTGGTGTATCTGATTGGCGTATTAATGATGTGTAATGTATTCCATTATATAAAATTATTGATAATGTTTTATAACCACTTTTTGGGTCTACAATTAACTCGTGAAAATCATTGAGCGCGACAAAGTATGGGTCGTTGGTGAACCATTTTTGTGATCTTTTTTCGCCGGGTACTTGATATATAATCATTTCTATTCCATTATTAACCTCATTAACTAAATTCGATTTAAAATTGTTAATAGTATCTCTATTAACATATAACTTATCTTGTATCAATCTTTTTCCCACGGGAGCACCCGGAAGTCCGCTTAGGAGACTTATTTGATCTTTAGTTGTGCCCTCTATTATTTCATCATATAATACGAACAGGTTGGTTCCAATTAACAGCAGTTTAGGTAAAAAAATATTATCTAATTACGCGAATATAATAAAATAATATATATGAAAATTCCATATATGTTTATTCCTCTCTAATATAATGATAAATTACGGAATGTGTTAATATTGCCCCCCCCTTATATGCTAATAACTCTTCGTATGAACCGATTTTAGTAATACTTCTACCATTCAAGTCATCAAAGTTAAAAAAAATACCTTTGCAATTAAATACTGTCATATAATGACCCCCACCACCGGCGTCATCTCCCTGCCAATATACCAACCCGTGTAAATTGTATTTAGTGCCGTCAATAAATAACGAATTAAATTCTGATATTTTAAAATTCAATTTTAATTGAACTGTCACATTTTTCGTTTGGTTATAGTATCCTACTATTCTGCCAACGGTTATAAATATGTCCGAGCTATTATTATCTAACTCTGTCAGTTCTACAGACAGAGTTTTTTTAAATCCATGCTTTTCTTCTTCAATATTTTCCAAAGATAACCTTTTAGGAGGATCTTCCGTATCGTCTTTTTGAAAATAGAACGTATCATCGCCATTAGTAGTATATTTACTATCATGAAAATGATATGTTGGCTCTGCACCAAGCTCTTTAAAATTGGTGATTTCGGTTATACGCATCATGTCCATTATAGATAATTCACGAGTTTTAATAATTTCGTCAACTTCTTCCCGGTCATCCGTTTTAAATGATAATCCAATCATTTCATTATAATACTTGTATTCATCAGCTATTTCCGCCGAGTTTAGGGGACTAAGTTTTAACGCATTTAATTCTGTACCGAATCTGAACAAGTGTTGTAAATGGTTTCCAGATATAATGAATTGTTGAACCTGGTTATCATATTCGGCAGGTTTTTCAACAATGGCGTCGTATTTAGCTATACCATCACCATCCTTAAAAGTAAATTTCGGTAAATTGGTATAACCATGATCATCTGCAAATTTAATTACAGAGGCCGTGTAAGGGTTTTTATCTGAAAAATGATAAAATTTAGATTTATTTGTTCGCGAAGAACTTATTTGTCCGTTAATTTGTTTTGGTATTTTAACTTGTAATATTTCTAAAAGGTCGAATAAGAATTCGTCAGAATCTTGGGTGTCTGGACTATCCCACTTTTCTGTAAGAATTCCACCGCAGTTAGATAACAGGCGTCTGAGTTCATTTAAATCACCTGCCGTACCTCTCGAGAAATTAGTAAAAACCTTTTTAAATTCTATGAAAATTTCCTTTAAGATAGGCATACTATCTGATTTATCAAGAGGGGTAAATTGCCCAGTATCTGATTTAGTGAAACAACGTTTTGAATTTAAATCGTCCATTTCAAATTTATATTCCATAAGATGTTTAGATAAAGCTGCTTCTGGAAATTGTAACATTCGTGTAAATAAAAGGTATATTGGACTGTCCATATAACAACTATTACGAAACCATTTTAATTTACCATAATTTTCACACTCATCACCATCGTCATCCTCTTCCTCTTCCCCTTCATCGTCATCATCGTCATCCTCTGACTCATCCTCTTCCTCTTCCTCTTCCCCGTCATCGTCATCATCGTCATCCTTTGACTCATCCGCTGCCTCTTCTACTTTCTTCTCTGATTGTCCATGTTCCTCTGGCTCATCGTCAAAACAGCTTTCGTCTGGCTCTTTATCTATAGGATGGCATTTAATATCATGCTCTCTCAAATCTTGTAATGTTTTAAATTCTTTTCCAGATGGATTTCCGTTTGAGATTCTCGGACATACCCACATATTTCCAGAATGATATGCTCTTGTATGTAAAAATAAAGCCTGCAATGATGTAAATTCTTTATCAGCAAGAGGACAATTTATTCTAGGACATTTAAATATAGCTTTACTTACTGGTTCTCTACGACTCCATAAACTTTCAACTTCGGATGAAGTATCTAATCTAGATTCAAAAATAGCATAAGGTTTTATAACTTTATTTAATTCATATTTATATGGTCTTTTTTCAATTATAAGTGACTCAATAATATTATCTGGAATAATTTTTTCAAGATATTCATTTGCCATAATTTGTATTGGTTTTAGATCTTCATTTGATAAATCTTCTGTTAAATGTGGGTGTAATTCTTTATATTGGTATAATTTTTTTAATATAAGGTGCTTAAATTTTTTAATAATTTTTATATTGTCCTTAATTTGTTCCATTAAATTTCGAGTTTTTCCTCCATCGCCACTGGAAAACTGTTGTTTATCTAAAACAAATTTCGTAAAATATTTATCTTTTTCTATTTTATTATGTAGGTAAGTATCTACTCCCCTTGAATAATTAAGTGGTGTTTTTTTGGTTAACTTAGGATTTTGAATTTCCATATTATATTTTACTGATGCATTTTCGGGTTGGTTTAAAAATCGTTTAGTATCATTATAAAACCCCTTATATTCTTTTGATGGTTCTCCTGAAAATCCTTTACCAAAGCATATTTTTGTGCTAGGAGCATTATCATGAGTTTTATCTATTTTTTTTTGAATATTTTCATCTTCATCTCTTATGTTTGTTAAAATAGTTTTTATATTGTAGTCTCCATTTTCTTTATCAATATGGAATACAAGAGGCTGAGCTATTGTTTGATAATAACTATATTCTTTAGATTGATGATGTTTATATGTATCATATTTTAAATTATATTTGTCTAATATAGATAATTCAAATTGTTTATCAATATCTCCGACACTTTTCATACATATAAATTTTCCTATATCTTCGTAGTCATTGTATTTAAGACTATTTATTTCTTTCCTTGTCTTTCTATTATGACCAATACAATATTGTTTAAAAATATATAGTTTATCACGTTCAAGTATTTGGACAAAATTATAAAAATTAGAACCATTAAAATTCTCATTTATCTCATATTTTTTAAGTTGTCTGGCTATATTATTTTTTAATTTATTAAATCTTTTTTCTAAATTAGAAATAAGTTGCTTTTGTTTTTCATCAGGAGGTCCATGATTATTCGAGAGTTTGCGATTTAATAATTTTAAATCGATCTTTGTTAATGAGTTAATAGCAATAATGTTATATAGTAAATAATAAAATAATACATCATATTCAAGAATCCTAACATAACTACGAAGAACAAATGTATTATTTTTCTCTGATATCATGCGTGTTATATCAGTTAAATTATTAATATTTTCAAATGTAGCATTTGGGTCTACAGCAGATTTAGGAATAACAGAATATTTAGAGGGCTGTTTTTTATATTTTTCTAGATTAGGATGAATATCAATTATTCCTAAATCAAGTAAATTTTTTTTGTGAGCAGGTAGTTCGGATTTTTCCTCTCTCTCTTTTCCTTTGTCTTCGCTTTCTGTTTCTTCGCCTTCGCTTTCTGCTTTTTTCTTTTCCTGTTTTTTTAGCTCTTTTTCTAACGTTAATTCTTCTTCAGCTTTTTTTTTTATAGCTTTTTTATTCTTAATTTCTTGTCTAACATCATTAACATATGGTTGTTGTAAAATAAATTTTTCATATTCGAGTTTATCATCCATGGTACTATAAAATAATATATTAATATCATTTTATAATCCTTTTCTAAGAATTAGTTACCACGTTTCTTTATTTTTGCTAGTGTGGCAATTCTATTTTTGTCATAATCCTTTAGATCTTTTCCAGTTTCTTCATCATATGACGATGCTTGGTCAGCCATAGCATATTTTATTTGATCTGGTAAAATATCGATTACTTTAACTTTTTGTTTTATTTGTTTAATTTTTTGTTGTATATTTGGTTTACCTCTAATTTCAGATGTAATAATATTTTGGGATTTTACAATAGCAAATCTTTCATTAGTATCAATTAATGTTGGCCGAATGGATATGCCGCCCGCCCACCCGCTTTTAAATATATCCGTCGCCCAATCAATATTAGAGTTAAATTTATTATGGTCGTTAAATGATTTTAGTAAATCATTAATATTAATATCTAATTTTGTAAATGTACTTGGTTTTTGAATAATTATAGGATTATCAAGAGCTGACACTGAAGAGAAATAAGTGTCCATATACATTTGTGGTTGGGATAAATCTCTAGATATTCTTTTACCTAATGATCTAAAAAATGTTATAATACTATTAAAAATAATGGGTATTGCTGCGTATCCAAACAATAGAATGCCTTTTTTCACCCAACCAGCGGCGGGCGTATAGACAAGAATGCTCAACGCCGAAGCTGCCGTTAAGCTATTTATCCAAAAAAGTATTGCTCCGGTCATTACTATACCAGATACTGTCGTAAAATTTATGACAATTTTTTTAAGAATCGACACAAATGAGCTTAATATAAATCCAGGAATTTTTGTAAATATAAAGTCCAATAATATGACAATAGTGTATTCTTCTGATTCAGAATCCAGATCCGGAACTTCTTTGAATTTGCCAAAAAGCTCTCTACTATATTCTCTATCCAAATCAGATAATTTCTGTCTTGAGGTTCTGTTAATCTTAAGGAACACAAGTTGATTTTGCAAATTAGAAATATGATTAAAATCACTATTATCAGATTTTAGAATATACGTATTTTCAATACCTACATGTGTAGCAAGGAGTGAATAATATTCTAGATAGTTAAATTTAATACCGGCTATTGATCTAAGTTGATTATCAAATGAGCCGCTATTTTTTTCTTTTGCTGAATTAAACAAATTAAACACCTTTTTTTTTACAGTAACAAATGTATCCATTATTGCTGACTCCTTTCCATATATTTGTTTATAATTTGGGTCTAATAAATCAATTTCTGATCTTATATAAATATTCTTTACAAACATTTCACTCTCTTCTTTACTAAGAAACTTTTTAATCCTGGAATTTAAATTTTCATTGCTTTCATTGGCAATACCAGTTAAAATATCAGGATCCGATATATTTATTATATTCATTAAAATATCATCATCATTTGAAACGCATATTATTCTTGATAATACTCCTGTCATATAGAGTAATTTATCATTGTTTGGTGTATCAGTATGACCATTTTCTAATATTTTTTTTAATATTTTTCCAAATAATACATGAATATCAGCTTCTATACGGATTTTATTTAAAGTTTTGCCAGTGTGATAAGAGCTATTTTCTAAGTATTTTTTAAAAGCAGCTTTAAGAATATTAATATGTGTATCTCTAGTTGGGTCTGTTCTAAGCCAGCGGTATTGAGGATATATCTCGTTTAAAAAATCTCCTAAGGTAATTATATCGTTTGACTTTTGGATTTCTGATAGTGTTTTAAAAAATGTTTGTTTGTCATTATCTGGTTGTTTGTCACATATTAAACTCATTAAAAGTAATAATGTTTTTTTATTATTATCCAACGTTATAGTTAGTAAAGTGTCGTCAGATGATGTATTTATAGTATCATTTGTTGGGATTTCTGATACATAATTAGTAATTATATCATGAGGGTTTGGACTAAATAAATTGAAGTGTGGGATAATATAATTTAATAATAATTTAGATGGTTCTTTGTTTGAGTTATTATCAAGTAATTGATTTACTTTATTATTTATAGTTTCAGTTCTTTCTTCATTTTTAAGGAACAAATTTTCTAATTCTTCATTTAGGGTTTTATAATATTCTATAAGTTTTTCGTAAATTGGCTGGATGATGCGCATACCTGTGTCTATATTATTACATAAAAAGGCGTTTGTATCATTTTGATCAGAAGTATTAATTTTAGGAGTTTCGTAGATAAACTTAAATAAATTTTTTAATTCATTATCAGCACTATCTTGAATATTTGAATTAAAAATACACACTAAATTATTTAAAATTCCATAAGTTGTATTAAATGTTTCGAGTATCTCTTGATTTTCTAATTTTAATTGTAATTCTTGATCATCTCCAATTGATACGGCGGAGACTTCAATAGATACCCCTTCTTTAGTTATAAACTTATAAAGACATATTAATATAATAAAATTTAATTTTTCTATTTTTTCAGGTTTATTATCATCTCTACCTATTTGAAGTAAATTTAATTGGTCAATGTAATCACCTAAAGTAGTTCCTACTTTAACTTGTGCGCGTGATGTATCACCTTTGTTATTAATGCAAACATCTGCTAAAGCATGTAAATATGGAATATTGTTAATAGTATTAATTTGTTGCAATATAGTGTTTCCATCCATGGCACTTACTCTGTCTTTCCATGATGTAGTATCGCCTCTGATACCAAAATTCGGTTTGGTATCTAATTTATATTCATTATCTTTCGTCATTAATGCATCTTTTTCATCAGTTGTTATTTTGCCATATGGATATAAAATTTTGACCAAGCTAAGTTTTTTTATAATTTCACTATTTAAAATATGATCAGTGTAATATTTATTCACTCTGTAACCAAAATAGTAGGGAAGTGATGCCTCTTTTACTAATTTTTGTCTAAGTCCTGTTGTTATATCGTTAGGTGCTGAATCCGCAAGTAGTTTTGAAATTTGTTTTTCATATGTTATATTGCTATTGTTGGTTAATGTAAAACCTTTTTTTACTTTTATGATAGTATCAACCTTTCTATGTTTAAAATGGTTTGCTACATTTTTGTATAATTCACGTATTTTGTCCAATGTTGCATTTGCAAAATATCCCGCAGTCCCCGCCGCCGCAGCTGGCGTTCCCGCCACCGTCAATCCCGCAGCTATAAATGCAAATTTCATAACTTCCTGCGGTACCTGATATTTTTTAAAATTTTGAATATCTCCTGCTGTAAGTTTCAATTGAATAGTGGCTTTTTTAATTCTTTGTTCATTTGTCAAATTCATAGAATTCAGTGTTTTAAAGTATTTATCAAGACTACAATCACAACCATTGGAAGATCCAAATTTTAAATCACTACCAAGTAGTATTTTCGATGCTAAATCAGCATCATTTCTTATAAATAATTCATCGATAAGATTATCATCGCCATATTTTATATCTGTGTGTTTTGATAATAAGATTTTATAACTATAAAATCGTTGAACATCATTACCAATAATATGATCTATGTATAAATCTTTTGGTATTGTATCAATGTAAAAATGATTATAAAATTCTAAAAGTTTTTCTGATATATTACCGCCGACTTGAGTATTTGAATATTTGGAAATAATATTGATATTTCCTCCTCCGACATGGATTCCAGGTTGTCTTAAATATTCTGATAATTTATTTAGAATGTCATCCTTTATTTGATCTCTCAAGCTTTGAAGGGCGGGGATGGTGGTGGTGTCGGCGGTTCTTACTAATGCTATTTGTGTCTTCTTCTTCGCCTGTTTAAAACGTGTTTTGAAAACAACTTTTATATTATTATCAGCCTTTTGATCCAATTCGCCAATTATTCTTTCTAAATCGCTATAGTTGCCACCTTCATTACCAAGGGTTAGGGTTTGTCCATTGAGATTTTGTACAGCCTGATATATTTTTAAACAGTATATTATCAAAAATAAGTTCTTTTTTACTTCCAAATTAGAATCCTCACTTTTCGCCTTGGTGTTTAGTTCATCAGTAAAATTTTTAATGTCTTTTAATTCCATAGTAAGAATATTGTCTATAACTTTTGTTATATCTTCAGGAGAAGCAGGAGCAGGAGCAGGAGCAGGAGCAGGAGCAGGAGCAGCAGCAGCAGCAGCAGCAGCAGCGGCAACTTCCTTTTCCACCTGTGCCCTCGCAGCCGTAGCAGAGTCGACTTTATTGCAATCAACTAAACAATTATTATAAGAATTCTTATTTATTTTTATTGTTTCTTCTGCTTTTTTCTTTGTTTTAAATAGGGTATCCTTAGTGACAACAAATGCAGCAGCAGCACCAGCAACAGCAGCAGCACCAGCACCAGCACCAGCACCAGCAACAGCAGCAACAGCAGCAACAGATACAGAATTGCTAACTATTCTTTTTAACCAATCAGACAAAGCGTTTCTGGCGACATCTACCGCATCATTTTCTAATTCCCAATTTGTTGTAACTATGCCTTGAGGTGGGTTTTTTAAATCTAAAGCGCGGCCACCACGAGCACTATCATATAACAGCTTATCTAATTTGTCGAAATATTCACTTTCTATCTTATTTGTTGTATCAGAATCTTTAGGGTAATTAAATGTGGATAAATAGTAATTCTTTAATTGATAATATGGTTCGCCCTCGATCGCACTTTTAATATTTGAAATAAGTTCAGTATTGTAAAAAATATTGTTTTTAACAGCTTCCGTTGCTGTAAAATTTTGAGCTCTAAGCATAACTTTATTAACATCTGAGTTAGAAAATCTCTTACCTTTTGCTGTCATTAAATCGGCAATTGATTTAAGCATTGATTTATTGCTTGGATCGGTAAAATTATATTTAAATAAGTTTAATGGTTCTAAACTTGTAAGATCTTTTATGTCATCATCTGGTTTACAAGATGATTTACAATAATCAGTTTTCTGTTGTTCTTTTTGTCTTTCTAATTCACGTTTAGCTTCTTCCATTTCTTTACCTTTAATATTATTGTGTTTACTACATGCGGTCATATCTCTGCTCGATAATTTTATGAATTTATTAAATTCCAAATTCATTTGAGCTTGTACTTGAATAACATCGGGTAAATCTAATAATACTTGTGTATCAAGTCTTCTTAATACAGCATTATCTAATTTCCATGGATAATTAGTAGCACAAATTACAGCTACATTGTCGAAACTATCAATACCATCCATCATTTGTAAAAGCGTATTTACACTATTAGCAACTAAACCAGTTTGATCTTGGCTTCTATCGCCAGCAATTGAGTCTACTTCATCAATAAAAATAACGGAAATATATTTTATTTTGTTATCATTTTTTGCTTGACATTCACATGCTGCTCTTGAAGCACATACAAATGCCTCTTTAATTCTTTTTTCAGTTTCTCCTACATATTTACCCTTAAGTTCGGCACCAGTTGGAGTAAAAAATAATACTTTTACTGAATCATCCGCTAACTGTAATTCATTAACAGATGCTTTCGCAAGTAATGTTTTTCCTGTTCCTGGAGGTCCGTAAAGCAAAAATCCTTTACCTATTTTAGGGTATAAGTTAGGATAAATAAGCGGTTTAACAAGTGTATCCTGAATCATACTTTTTTCTTTTTGAAGTCCTACGATATCTCTGTAATAAATACAATCTCCTTTACCCTTAAAAACTAATGGATGAATATTTTGGCATTTTTCTGCCCAATCATCTTCTTCTTCATCTCCATCATTACCTGATGATGATTTTTTCATTTGTTTTAGTTTACCCTGAAGAGTTTCAACTTGAGATAAAACTGTATTTAAAAGATTTGTTAGCTTATTTTCTACACTTCCTGAAAGTTTAATAAAGTTTGTTTCATTACTTAATTTTGAGGGGTCATAGCTTTCATCATCTTCATCAGCACTGCCTTCCGCAACACCCTTTTCACAAACATCAGTTTCACTATCATTTAAGTTGAGAACGGTATGGATAATTGATGCGCAAGATGAGTAGGATACAAGAGCTCCTTCTACCTCTCCTATTGATGCATAATATTCGCCATTAGTATACAATTGAGTAATATTATTTGCTATACCAGGAGTTATTTTCATTATATACAATAAATATAGAAATTATTTAAAAAAACTGTATTTATTATATATATATAGATGGCTGCTTTACAAACCGGACCTTTAGATAATCCTGACAATATATTTCAAGATGACTTGTATTCAGCATTTGATTCATCATATATTGATCATGATGATATTTTTTCTTCTATTGACGATGAAAATAAATATTTTGATAAAAATAATGAAGAATATAGTGAAATTCTTGATACCATAATTAGGACAATTGATATAGATCTCAATAAAATTGAAAAAATGGATAGTTATTCATCAATCGAAATTCTTAAATTATTACTAAGTAATGATGCTCCAAATATTCCAGACGATGATAATTCAAAAAAAATAGCTCAAATGAATAAAGTGAAAATAAATAGTAGGGCTTTTCATGGAACCTATCAACAGAAACGTAGATTACTTAATCAAAAATATATTGATGAGTATAGATATAAAAAACTTCTTAAAAAACAAAATTTTGATAGAAAATTAAGAGTTTTGGCAATGAAGGTTATTATTATAGGTGGTAAATTATGCTTTAAAACAATCATGTCAAGTAATTTGGGTGTTGTTTTAATTCCTTATTTTTTTGGGGACAACGCATTCAGTCTTCTTAATAAAAGTAAGGTAGATTATTTATTATTAGTTCTTGAAACTTTGGGAATAGTTCCATCTCATCAGATTGCTCAATTAGCAAGTGGATTTGATTCAACAACTGAATTATTTATGAGGTACATTGATAATGATAAAATTAAACATATTATAGCAGGTTATGCTTTTGTTTCCTCAAAAATACCTTGGTCAGGTATAGGACCAGAACAGTCTGTAAATCCAGATATATTAAGACCTTTGTCAGGTATAGGACCGAATCAGTCTGTAAATCCAGATATACCAGATATATTTTTAAGAGATTTAAAACATAAATATTTTGTATCGGGAACCATAGATTTTAAAAAACTTAACGATCCTAACAATATTCATGATAAAGAACTATTTGAAAAAATTTGGACAGAATTTATTAAAATTCCCAAACAAAGTAGAGAAAAAGAAAATTGGACTATATTTGATTTAATATTTGAAACCGCAACAGATAGTGTAAAAACAAAAACACAAGAGATAAATTTAGATACTAAAAAAGGTGTATCACCGAATGATAAAATAGAAATAATGAAAAAAATAATTAAAGGCGAATCGTTAGTGGGACAATTATCATCTTATCTAGATGACGATGACAGTTTATCTAAGAAATTTGATAAACAGTTTGGAGATGCAGTACAAAAAGAAATTGACGCTAGTAAACCAACAATTAGTATTGATTATAATATAAGCTCTGAAGAGCATTTTAAAGATACAATGAAACAAATTTATGATGATGTCCCATCTATGTCTAGTAGCAGAAAAGGTTCAGATATAGGTGGAGGTTTAGTAGGATTAGCACATAATTTATTTAGTATATCTCAATACCAATCTTCTATTACAGGAATAGTTCATACTGGATTAAATTCAGATGTTTATAATTTACTAGGTGATGCGGCATTTATATATACCGATTCAACAATTCCTGAAAATGAGGAAGAAATATTTATTAAAACACAATTAAAACAAAACCTTAAAGCAATGACATTGTCACCTTATTTAAAAGAAATTATCGATGACAATTGGAAAAATTTTAAAATAGCTTTATCTATTACAGGGACAGATATTCATTTAGGTTATGTAGATAATAAAGCTAATCCTGATAATGGAATATTTCAATGGATGAATATAAGTGCTGGTTCAGTAGGAAGTTATATTCTAGAACTTGTAATAGACAAGGCTATATATATACCTCCTCCTCCAGAAGACATAGTAATTGAGAAAGATAAAAAATTACAAGATTTAGAGGATAAAATAAATTTCAGAATGAATCTATATAACAAAGGTTTAAGTGATATAGAGGTATCGGAGGAATTCGATGAAAAATTCAATAGTTCTGAAGTATATACGTCGGTTTTAGGAAAATCATTAAACAAATTTTATAAAACAGGGTCTTTTAAGTCAATTGAAAGTATATTTACATACAGTATAGCATCAGGAACCGCATTATTTTCTACTAATTTAATAACGTCACTTTTTTTTGATCCAAATTGGGTTAAGTTTAGAGAAGATTTAACAACCGGAACGCTTTCTACTGTGACAGCTATAGGAAAAAATGAAAAAAGATTTTTAGAAGGCAAGACAGTCTTATTTTCTTTATTTAATTTTTTTATAAATGTTACTGAAAAACAACTTGAGCCAATGAAAAAGATGGCGGGAGTTTTGCCCCATGCATTATATAATCCAATTAAAATGGTGGAAGTTTTAAAAATAATAGGAGAAATGGGTTCAATTTACTTAAAGGAATCAGTTAAGTCAGGAGTAAAAGGATTAGATGAAGCAAAGGAATTACTTTTTAATAAAAAATTGAATGAAATATACAAACTATTAGGTTATCCAGTTGATGACTCAACAATTATGGGTTATCCTAAAAGAAAATTAATTAATACAATATTTTCTATTTTAATGAAACTACAAAATGAATTGGTTAAAATTATGTCAGATTGTATTACATTTGTAAGAAATAATTTCCCAGATTTAACTGATGGTAAGAGAAATTATGTAATAAATATATTATTTAATAATAGAATTGTTAAATCATTAGTTAATTATACAGATTTTTTAGCTAAAGCAATAAGTCAATATCTTGTTAACGAAAATATAAGCAGTCTGTTTTCTAAATTTGAATATGGTATATTAGATTTTAATAGTAGTGAATTTGTTAAAAATTTTAATAAGCAAAGTTTTGAAGATATAGTTCTATATATAAATAAAAGCCTCCCTAATGTGCTGGCATATTTTTTATCATTTACAGGAAACACTAATAGAAACACTGAATTTAATATATGGACACACTTAGCTTCTGATTATATTCAAAATAGAGAAAATCAGGAATTAAATTCACTTAAACCTGACGCAAATCCGTTGATAGGGTCTTATTTAACCGAACAAGTTGGTAAAGAATTTAATCCATTTTGGAAATTTAATATATCCAACATTTTGTTAGCACCATTTTCAGATGCATTACAAATAAATATACGCAATCTCCTAAGATCTATACCAGGGGGTGAATTTATAACAAGCGATATAGATATCCTTCGATATGTAAATTATATTATAACTATGGGTTCATATAAATCACAAGATTATAGAAAAGATACAAGCTCTCAATTAAAACAATTTACACCTGGTAAAAAGAAATGTCAAATAGTAGCTTCTAATGGCGGGAAAGTTTTATGTGTGAACATGGAGAATAATGATAAATTTTACGAAAATGAGCAAAATAGAGTAGAATTTTCCAGACTTATATTTGACTTTTTAGACTCATCACTCACTGATAATAGATTATCATTATCAACAAGCCAACGTGATATAATTACACATGACTTAAAAATACTTAATGGAGAAGGCGATCCTTCTGAAATAAATTTTAAAGACTTAAAAATATTAAATCATAATAATTGTTCTACGTTAGTATTGTCTTCTTATAGTAAAAAAGTTTGTATGGATCTTAAAGATAAGTTTATTGCTCATTTACAACGTGTAAGAGAATCAAGGCCTTATGATTCAGTTGGTATATTTATAGAGCAAGTGCTTCAAAGACATACTAATATTGATTCTAGTTATGATATTGAATTTAATGATTTTTTTGAAAAAGATGTTCCCATACATAAAACAAAAGATTTTGAAAGCGAAAAAAATACATTAACGAAAAAGAAAAGAGAACAGAATACATCAAAAAATATTGCTGATTACTACTTTTTATTACAATATGGAGTCCAGAATGGTAATAATAGTGAATTATTTGATGGAAAGGAAAACATTGTTATTAATGATGAATTTTTTACAGAAGCAACAGGTGTAGATGGAGTGTCAAAAGCAGATAGTGAAAAAGAAATTATAGATGCTCAGAACATTGATTATATTAAAAAATTTATATCTGGTGTTTGCGACTATAGTAAACGGCAAACAGATGCCAGTGGTTTTAAAAGAAATATACACATTAAACTTAGTAGATTTAATGAAGATAAAATTAAAAAACATTTAACTTTATCAGAATTAGGCTGCCAAGGCGCGCGCATCAACTTTATAAAGAACGGAGAACGGCAACCCGATAATGCATTTACATTAAAAAGAGATATGGGAGACAAAGTAAGTATTGATAGCTTATCTCCAATTAATTTAGCAAAATATTTCTATAGGGCTGTTGTTGTCCCCGGCGATGAAAAAAGTCTTTCTGAAGAAAGTGGTGGGGTAACTCATACAATTCATCATAGAAGAATAGTAACTTATTATGATTTTTGGGGAAATAAAAAAATATCATTATTAGATTTACCCGTGAATAATGTAGAACAACTAACATTTACTTCATCTACAATATCTAATGATTCAGATTTTGCCCTCCCTAACAATAATCCTATAACACAAATCACACAACTTCAATTATTACGACAAAAATTAGTCAGATTACGTAAAGATACAAGACTTACTAATTATCAAAAAAAATTAATAACTCAAAAAATTAATCAATATGATATTGAATTTAAATCATTAGTAGATAAAATTAATGGAAGAAAAAAAGATTTGATGGATCATTTTCAATTTGCTGAAAGTTCTGATGGTAACTTTGTTGGTCCCTATAACTCTCTTTCAAGAATATTATTAGATAGCGATAACAATAAACAGATATTTGATGATAAAGAGTTATTTAAGGATCAAGACAATAAAACTACAATTGCAAAATGTATAAATGACTGCTTAACTACTAATAATTTTACTCAATTTAAAGTTAATGAGGATTGTTCTAATCTTACAACTATGTCTTTTATATCAATTTTATTAAACCCAATATTTATTTCTTGTTTAAACGACCTTTCATGTGATCCAAAAGAAAAAAAAATAATTAATAAGAAAATATGTGAATTAGGTAATTTAATAAATAGAGATTTTTTCTGTATCAACAACGATAAAATAAAGGTTCTCATAAATAACGATTGTATTGGTGAGTTTGATGAAAATGTATTTTATTTGATATCAAACAAAATAACTCAATTTATTTTTAATAAAAACCTTAAAAATCTTAAACTAGAAGATAATTATGAAATCACAGATGATGAATTACGTTTTAAACAAGCTTATTTGTGTTCAATTCCACAAAACGAAAATCAAAAGCTTAATAAGTACGAACAATTATTTAATACTAAAAAATCTAGTTGTGATTCTTATTCTAAAATTTTAGTATACTCGGGAAATAATTCATTATTAGTAAATTTATCAATAGAAATATTACATTCTAATAATAAAATAACACAATATCAGAGACATTATTTTGAAAAACTTAATAATGTAAATTTGAGTTATACAACAGAAGATTGGGTTAAAAAATATATTGAAGATATAAATAATGCTCTTGGTTTCAATAATAATAATTTACAAAGATCATATATATTAACTTATTTAGTAAAACTATTTGTTGAACCAGAGCAGCAGAAAAAATTATTAGGTATTGATGATAGTGAAAGTATAGAATTATTACCTATGAATAAGGAACATTTTCTTCAATGGAATAACGATAACTCGGATAAATGGAGTAAAAATATGGACTGCGTTCATCAATATATTATAAGTTATGTAAAATTACATCATGGTATAATTAGCGAGCAAAATGTTAAAAAATTAAATAAACTAATAGAAGATAGAAAAATAATCGCTGGAAGTAAACCAGACGCAGAACCTAATCTGGATAACTTACATAATAATTATTCTCGAATATTGTTAGTGTTTAAAGATATCTTTGGAGAAATG
>Ga0228624_1000351_pt1 | contig 24515 bp, 31 predicted proteins | sample 29DmetaG_FD_182744 | JGI IMG/M metagenome (GOLD analysis project Ga0228624, IMG submission 182744) | Seawater microbial communities from Monterey Bay, California, United States - 29D | ecosystem: Environmental > Aquatic > Marine > Coastal | place: USA: California | collected 2016-10-10 | reverse complement strand
TGTCCAAATGAATTTAGTGTAAAAAATACACTAATTAATAATAATAAAATTTTTTTCATAATAAATCCTTAATAATTGCCTCACATACTTTCTTTAAAGCAATTGAGGCTGTTTGTTGGTTAAATGTTCCGTCTTGTGCAACTACAAGAGTACTAGTAGAAATCGTTTTACTCGTTCCTCGTTGAGTAGTACGTTTTTTAACTTTTCCCTTGACTTCTAATTCACCAATCGCAATAATTTGCGTTAATGAAACATCTTTATGAAACACCGCAATTGATGTTCCTATATTTTTTATATCAAAAAAGACCAATCTTACATTTATTTGCGTAGATGCTTGGTCTGATAAATCATAATCTAAATCCATTAATAATTCTTCGAGGATATTCTTGACACCAACTGCTAGGTTTCGGTTACCTGCAAACTGTCCCATTCGGATTTCGTTGGTCACTTCACCGACTTTAATGAGGTTGTCATCACTTGTATGTATCTCATTAGAACCTGTCGGTAATAAAACAAAGATACATAAAATGAATATTTTAAATACATTTAATGTAGCGTACTTCAAAGTAATCTCCTATATTATTAATAGATTACTGTAACTAATTTAAAAAACGATTTACTAAAACTACTCTTATTTGTAGAACTGCCCTCTATGGGGATTGTTAAGTAGAACTGCCCTTTTATGGGGATTGTTGGGTATAACTTGTTTTATATAAGTAATTTCTTACAACAATAAATATAGGTATTGGATTCTAAAGGGTAGGTTTATTGTATTATTTTTAATTCTGGTAGGAAATTATCGTGGGATATTTTTTTAAATTCCTCTCTTCTATCGTAAACTGAGAGAGAATTTAGGTAATGATAATGTCCTCTATATTTGTAGTTTTCACAAACTACGAGGTTTTTTATTTTGAATTGATGAATTTCTTCATTTTGTTCTCTAACGAGCTTTTCACTACCCACCATTAAAAAGGTATCTTCATAACCATAGTGAGCAAATGAATCTGGTACTCCGATTCTATTTAGAAGTTTTCCACTTATACAAGTGAACCATCCTCCTGCAAATTTAAATCTTGATTGAGGGGAGTTTGAATTATTTACAGGTACAATACTAATATCTCCTTTGATACCACTATCTTTATAAGGGTCATTTGTTTTTTGATATTCAAGTGGTTTATCTAAGAATTGTTCATTTACAATACAATCCCAAGTATTATCCCAAACTCTAACAATTTCTGGTGTAATGATTGTTTGTAAATAATCTTTATTTGTACCTTTTATACTTTGTTCGATATAGAACAACGTTCTTTCATCAAATATAATATCTGTATCTAACCAAATAAAGTAATCTGCTTCTCTATGTTTTTCTAAAGAATATCTTCTCTGAGATACACATCCTTTTATTTCTGTTGAAGTTTGAATATTCTTCGTACACCAATCTGTTATTGATAATAATTTTAATAATTTATCTTCAAAAAACTTCTTTGGTAAAGATGATTTATTCCAATTTACCATATCATCTGCCAAACACATCGTTACATCTAAACACCAATCTATTTTTTTATCTATATAATAAGATGCCTTCTTTAGTTGAGTTAGTGTATTTTCTAAATCATCTATTTCATAAGGTAAACAAAAAATTGATATTACTACTTTCATTTGTATTTGTTATAAATAAATTCTTTAAATGCTGGTATTCTATCGTACTGATGTACTAAACAGAAAGGTTCTCCATTTTGATTCTTTACTATATAGTTTTCATCTACGATTGGTGTTGGTTCTAATAGAACATCTTTAAACTCATCTTTCTTTACCAACACAGTTCCTAATTGGGTAACAAATCCCTCTTCCTGTTTTACTGTTTGAACACAATCACTAATATGATGTAAGTTAATTAACACATTATAAGCTGCTTGGTCTGATAACTGGCCTTGGTTTGAACTTGTCATACTCCATCTGTAAATATCGATGAATAAATCTCTAAGATAACAAGCATCACCAACGATAGTTCCTGCACAATAAGATGTTTTATTTTGTAACCATTCCCACTCCATAGGAAAAGAAGTTCCTGCATTTACACACGCCCATGGGTCATTTTTAAATGTAATACATTCTGAGAATGATAATATATCATCTTCCATATTATGCTCAATCCAATCAGTTGGGTCTTTTTGAAATATCACATCCTTAACATCAGTCCAAATAACTGTACCTTTTATTTCTGAACCTAATAGTTTATATAAATCTCTAAACCTCTGTAAGATTATGTGTTGTTGAAGTTCTCCACCAAATAAATCCCACCCTTTTGATTTAAGATAATCAATAGTTTCTTGTGGTACATCATATACCAACATTACTTTTCTACCTTTAAAACCTGTCTGTTCAATTGATTCTACATAAGGTCTTATATCATCTGCCTTATATTTTGTAATACAACCTAATATTGTGTAAGTATCATCATCCATTATAGTGTAATTAAGTTTGGGTCTTTACAACCAGTTAATATTTCAAATCCCTCAAAGTTTGGTACTTCCCATAGTTCACATAAATCATGATTTTGTGTAACTTCATATCCACCTAACATAAAAATGTATTGGAATAAAAAATCTTCCCAACCAAATATTTTATTTATTTTACAGAAATCATCATATACATCTGTAAACTTATCTAATATTCTTTCGTAACTATCCATATAATGTTCTCTATTAAAAATAGTTCCTCCACCACTTGCATAACCAGGACAATCTCCAATACCACCAATCTCTTTAGAATAATCTAAAAACTGTTTTGGTATTAGATTTGGTCTCATTCTAACTGGTGATGGTGCAGTTGGGTGAATTGCTATTGAAAAATCTGTATCTAAGATTGAGATGTTCTTTAATACAAAATCATCTTCTTCAAACAACATCATATACTTTGAATCAGTTTTAGTACAAGCATCATATACTCCTCTTAACCATTCTACTGCTTTTTCTTTTGACCAATAATCATATCCTATATCTCTATCACCAAAGTTTCCACAATATCCTAACTGAAAATTATTACGAGTAACTGTTGCATTTAGTTCTTTACCTACTTTAGTATAACCATCTACATCACCTTCATAATCTACATTAATAAACAAATCAGCATCAGGATAATACTTTCTTAGAGTTTGCATAGATTTCTTTCCTGCTTCTATCTCTTTCCATGCCCACCAATATCCACTTATTAATTTATTCATATATTATGTCTTTCTTGTTAATATGTATAACTCATTCTGTATTGCGGTTCTGAATTCATCGTCAACCCATTGTACTTTATCTTCTCCAACTTGATTTACCATGGGTAAATACCAATTATGCATTGCTATATTTTTACCTTGTGGTGGATTTTCTTCCATTTCAATTATAGAATCAACAACATTATCTAACATTTTATATGGAAATACCAAAAAAGTATCATTAACTAATGGTAAATCTTTAAGTTCTGGTTCTCTCCATAAGAAATTCATTTTATCAAAATCAAAATTATATTCTTCAAATGGATTTTTAAGAAACTTAATATCGTATCTAGTTGATATAATTAAATCTAAATCTTGATTCTTTAATTGTTCTAAACTATTTAGATAACTAACTGACATAACTTTGTATCCTTCAGAAACTTTTGTCCCACCACCTAATTTATTATAATCTGGTTTTACGAATTGCGATTTCATACAAGGTCTGTAATCGTTTATTATCTTATCTTGTTTTTCATTTTCGTAACTATATAAATAAAATTGGACATTATATCCCTTTTCTCTAAATGGTTCTACAATGTAAGTATGAAAGTTTTCTATTGCATCTTCATAGTTTCGTAAACGTCCACCAGTTATTGCATTGTTATAAGATACTCCTACTAAGTTAATTCCTATTTTCATTTTATATCTTTTGGCCACCAAACTTTATTATCTCTTAATAAATCAAATTTTATTTTATCTGATTTTTCTGAGATATTTATTAATCCTATTCTTTCTAAGTACTTAGTTAGATTTTCTTCTGCACTATCCATCATACCTTTACTTCTATTAAATTCAACTATGTTTTCAAATATAGTAGGAAATACTTTATCAGAATTACTTTGATTTGATATGTAAAAATTATCATCGTGAACATGACTGTTTTTCCAATGATGATTTGATGTGAATATTTTATTTAAATCAAACTCAGATATATTTAAATTATCTCCACCAATATCGTATCTACTTCTTATAATACAATCATAATCAATGTTTGAAGATTTGATATTTTCATAAGTAGATTGCCAAGAATAATACATAGGAAAACTTCTAAAATTACTGAATACATCAAAATCTGTAAGAGGTCTTGATTTATCATCTCTTGGTGTTTTTATACCTTCTCTGTATTTTGTGAACTTAAATGGTTTCTCAATATTAACATAAGTTGCATTTGGATAAACTTGATGTACAATATCACTATCTTCATTATTAGTTACTTCATCTGGTTTAGATTCCCAAGCATGAAGATATAAATCCACATCATTATTATCAATAATATATTTCCAAAAACCATCATATCCTTCTTGAACTTTTCTAGCAAGTCCTGTCAACATTAATGCTACTTTCATTTTTCGTATATCATTTTCAAATACTTTCTATCTCTTAACGTTTCGTATTCACCTGTTTCTACAAATCCTAATTCTTCATATAGTTTCTTAGCATGATTATCTTCAAAAACCCAAAGGTCTGCATAATCAGTATCTTCTAAATATTTTTGATATGCCAATCTTGCATATCCTTTTCTACGAAAATTAGGATGAATATCAATACCAATTGTATCACCATCTATTCTCATGTATCCGATTCTAGTTAAATTATGGTTTATAATAAGTAACCACTCTGGTTGTTCTTTTTTAAACCATTGTGTAGAATCTTCTAATGTAAATAAAGAATCATTTCCTAATTGAGAACGAGTTGATTCATCATTTCTAACTTCAATTAAAAATGGCAAATCACTTTCCAATAATGATAATAAGGTTACTTCCATTTTTTAATACAATCTACAATATATTCTCTTTCTTCGTTAGTAACCCACCAACCAACAGGTATGGATACTATGTTACCAATTGTTTTATCTAAGTTAGGTAGTTCTGATTTAAATTCAGCCATACAACTATGTTTATCATTTCTTTCGTGTACTTGAGATACTGTAATGTTACACTCTTTCATATACTCATAGAAAGATGGTCTATCATCTACCAACATTGTATAAATCCAAAATGCAGATTCAAATCCTTCTTCTCTTTCCAATAAGGTAACTCCATTTACATCGTTTAGATTATCATCATAATATTGTGCATTATCTTTGTGTTTAGAAATTATGGTATCTACTGATTTAAAGTTTTCCATACCGATTGCTGCACATAAATCATTCATGTGGAACTTGAATCCCCATTCTTCTATATCGGCTTCACATCTGAAATCAGTTCTTCCTTTTGGGTTTCTATCAATACCATACCATCTTAGTAATTTAGCTCTTTCATATAGTTCTTCATGTGGACAATATAATATACCACCATCTACTGATGTGATATGTTTAATTGCTTGTAATGAGTTCATTACGAAGTTTCCATGATTACCTAAATACTCTCCTTTGTATTTTGTACCAATTGAATGTGCACCATCTTCTATCAAAGCAGGAGCCCACCCATGTTCTTTTCTAAATCTAAGTCTGATATCTCTTATTTTTTCCAAATCTAATGGATACCCACCCCAATGAACTCCCATAATAACTTTTGTTTTTGGAGTTAATTTTCTTTCTAAATCTTCCAAATCCATATTAAGAGTTTTTGGGTCTATATCTACCCATTTGATTTTAAGGTTATTCGCTACGATTGGCCAATTTGAAGCAGTACAAGTTAGAGCAGTTGCTAAAACTTCATCACCATCTTGAATACCTGGCCAGTTGTGAGATACAAATGCAATTCCTTGAAATACATCTTCATTCCAATCTTCTTTAGGTTTCTTCAAAAGATGTAATGCTAAATGTAATGCTGATGTTCCTGCATTTGTAGTTACTACTTTTTTATTACCAAAGTAATTTCCAATTTGTTTTTCAAATTCATCTACTTTTGGTCCTTGTCCTATATATCCACTATCTAATACTTCACATGCCGCATCTTTTGCTGATGGGTTCATGTAAACTTTAAATAATGGAATTGATTGTTCTGGTTTATTCATCTTTTAGTATATCAGGATTTTGTTTAATTGTTTGTTTTGTAATTAGATTTTTAATTTTAGTTGTTGACCATTCGTGTGAACGAGTAGTGTAAATAACTTCAATAGGTAATTCATCTCCTGTAAATGATTTCCCAATATAATCTTCACCTAATATTCTTATATCAGGTTTCCAATGTATAATTAAATCTAATAATTCTTCCTCTGTTTTGTAAGTATAAACTGCATCAATGTATTTAATAGCCATTAGAGTTTTATACCTTTCATATAAAGGAACTACTGGTTTGTATTTATTATTTCTATATTCAGATGGGTCTGCGTGTAGAAATACAAAAAACGTATCACAATGTTTCTTTGCTTCTTCAAAAGTATAAATGTAACCAGGATGTAGTAAATCAAAGTTACCTGCTGTAAATCCTATTTTACTCATTCTTTAAAATTTATTATATTATCTGAACAGATTCCTTTACATAAACTAACATCATCTCGATGCCATTCTGGAATTACTGCTATACTATTTTTTACTGGTTGTTTTCCTGGATAAACCCACAAATCTCCTTTTGAAGTTATCGTACAATCATCATCATTATGGAAAAAATAATGTAAATCAACTTTGTTATGAATCTGTAATTCTCTTAACATATCAATTGTTATTAAATCTTTACAATGTATCCATAAAGAATCTTTTCTATCAGTTAACCATTTTAAATTAATTTCATATTTTGCATAATCATGTCCTAACCAAAATTCATGTTGATGATATCGTAAATCTACTTCAACATCGTAACCTTGTTCAATAGCAGAATCTATGTAACTTGGAGTGTTTTCAAACTTCTCAACCTTACCATTTATATTTCCTCTATGTGCTATTAATATCATATCTACTTACAAATATACGAAATTATTTATAATTTTCCAAATATTCTTTCAAATCTTCTGGTGTTCCCAATCCCCACATCTTAGGAATATCAAATGTACGAATCTCTTTTCCATCAGCAATTGCTTGATTGAAAACAGGACAAACATAGAATTCTCCATTTACTCTAACATCTTGTTCAATCATTTCTTCTGCATATTTTACAAAATCAGAACCATTCTTCCAATAGTAATATCCAACTGTTGCAATATCTGATATAGGATTCTTTTCAGCAACTTCAGTTACTAATCCTTGTTCATCTATCTTAGCAAAACTCCACTTTGGGTGTGTTGCTCTAAATGATACAATCCCACCATCTGCATTTGTTTCGTTCATTTTATATAAGAACTCATTTGAATCCCATTCTACGAACTGGTCTGAGTTAGCGAAGAATAAAGGATTTTCCGAATCTATATATTCTTTAGCAAGTAATGCAGTACAAGCTGCACCCTCTGTAATACCATCTACTTCAACAATTTTACAATTTGGTGTGATTAAATTTAACAAAGTATCTAAGTTATATTTTTCTCTATGTTCTTTCTGTACTACATAGATAAAGTTTGCTTTGATATTTAGATTTTCTACCACTACTTGAATCATAGGTTTTCCTTTTACTTCAATAAGTGGTTTTGGAAAAGTATATCCTGCTTGTTGGAATCTACTTCCTGCTCCTGCCATTGGAATTAAAACATTTAAAGTTTCATCTCTCCATGCTGGTGTTGATTGTTGTTCTCCCATTTCTATTTGTTTTAATTTGTTATTTATGTTTTTTAAATTAGTTTGTTTTGTATTCTTAACTCTAAGTATGTGTGATTTAGAACGAGCTGCTGCAAGTAATCCATAAGGAGAATCTTCTACTATCAAAGTTTCCTCTGGCAAACATTTCATCTTTGAAATTGCATTCCAATACATTTCAGGATGTGGTTTACTATTTTCAACATCTTCGTTTGAAATAATGTAATCCATAAATTCCATAATACCCAACTTTGAAAGTACAGTTAGAACTGTTTTTCTAATTGAGTTTGAACATACTGCTATTTTATATCCTCGTTCAACTAAACTATCCATTAATTCAATAAGAACATCACTTGGTTCTAATTGTTTTAGTTTTTCTAAAGTTAGTTTTTGTTTATGAATCCAAATATCTGTATGAGATGATGTAGGTAATCCTTTTCTTTCGGTTAACATATCTAACTTCTGATTGGTTTTTAATCCATCGTAAGTAGATAAGTGTTCGTTCCAACTAATTGCATATTCCTTACCCAATGCATCATTAAGTGCATCATAATGAATGTTCTTTGCTTCTACAAGAACCCCATCTAAATCGAATATAACTAATTTAATTTTATCTGCCATGTTTACCCTCATCTATATGTTTGAATAATCCCTCACCATGTGCAACTTTGTAAGTTTGTTTAGCCCACCACTTTGAGATGTTACCTTCTAATGCAATCCCCTCACCTGCGAATTGTTTTACTGTTTCTAAATAAAAATCTTTTTTATATAAACAAGGATTGTTTGTCCAATTACCATAACGAGATGTTGTAGTAAAGTACTCACCTTCTTTTCCAATATGTTGGGGAAACTTTTCAAATGAATCACACCAATGAACTGAATCTAAAAGATGTGGTGATGTTACTTCAATTTCTTTATCATAATAATCTAACTCTCTACCTTGATATTGAAATGAAAAATGTGGATGACCAGGATTAGCTCTGTGTCTATATCTGATACAAGAATATCCATTATCCAATAACTCAATTCCACTCTTTATTCTATCTATTGTTATTTGAGCATCTTCAATTAATTTCCAATCGTGTTCTAAAACCATCACATTATCAGTTTTAGCTTGTTCAGTTAATTGTATAAATCCCTGTCCTATTCCTATATTATCATTTAATCCAATGTAAGGAATATTAAAATGTTCTGCTATTTGTTTATCTTGTTCTGAAACTTCTTGAAATAAAATACATACATCATTTACTTGATGAAGAAATTTTCTATCAAAGTAAGTTTGTAAAGTGTTAACTAAAGTTTGTCCACTTTTCCAAGATAATATACCAATACTTAATGGGAGTTTTTCCATTCGTTATATTTTTCTATTAAAAATTCTACTCTTTGTTTTTGAGTGTGATTTTCTAAAACCTTATTATATCCATTTTTTGCAATACGTTCTCTTTCAACTCCATCTTCATGGTACTTATTCATTTTGTTAATACAATCTACTATATCATCATAATAAACTATATCTTCTCCCTCAATAAATAATTCATGTAGTTTTTTGTTTTCATGTAACCTATCACATAGAACCATTTTACCACATGCCATTGATTCAAAAATTCTACGAGTTACTTCACCCCATCTTGAATTCTGAATTACCATCATTCCTTTATTAAGAAACTCAGTATGTTGTTTGGAATCAAATCCATTTTGATTTCCAACTTGACCATCACTATGATTCGTTAATGTATCTAAAAATTCCGAACTACCCATTCCTCGTGTGGTTACTGCAACATATTCAGCTGGTATATCCATAGGAAATTGAACTCGTGTATCTGCAAAGTGTGTCCACCAATCTGCATCTTGATTTCTTTTTCTATATTCTGTTGTTGATTCAAAATCAGGTGAAAGAGTTAAATGAAATCTTTCTGATTTTGGATAGTTTCTTTCAAAGTTCTGTGGGTCATCTCCACTTTCTTGTACCCAAAAGGTATTTGGTAAATGAACTTTATCTAATAATGGTGAATCAAATCTTCCCCAATCCATAAATAAAACTACATCAGTATCAGGTTGTTCTGATAACCATTTGTTTATTTGAGTATCATTCCAATTTCTTAATCTATTAGAACCAATAGAAACTATTTCAACATCCCAACCCAATGAACCAAATTCAGTTGCAAGTGCAAGTGGTGTTGACCATTCTTCGTTTTCGTATGCATATATAAATGTTACTTTCATGATACTGCTCTTCCTTTCATTTGTTCCCAATCTCTATTTTTTCTAACATTGTTGTTAGTTTCTTGTGTTGCACATAATACATTGTTAGTTGTTCCAAACTTTTCAGATAAATGTAAAAGTGCAGATAAATCTTTTGGGAAACAATGTCCACCAAATCCAAAATCCCCATCATGACCAGGTACGTTCCAATGTGAAGTTCCCAATCTATCATCTAAAGTTGCATACTCAATTACTTTATCGTAATCTGCTCCTACTACTTGACATAGTTGATAAATTTCATTTGCAAAAGATACCTTTGTTGCTAAGAATGTATTGGTTAAATACTTAACCATCTCAGCATGAGTTGAATCTGTTTTGATTATATGTGCCTTTGGAAATGCTTTTGAAAATATAGTTTTCAATTCAGTTGTTGTTGGTCTTGGACCACCTAAAATAATTCTATCTTGATTTTCAAAATCTTCTACCGCATTTCTTTCAGTTAAAAACTCTGGATTAAATACTATATCTAATGATTCATATTTTTCATTCCAATGTTCTGTTGTACCTGGTGGAACAGTTGATTTAACTACTATTGTTCTTAGTTGTTCTAAATTATCTACAAGTAAATCTAGTTCACTCAATACTTTTTCACATATAGATAAATCACACTCACCGCTCTTTTTCATAGGAGTAGGTAAACATAAAAATATAGTATCACAAATCATTACCAAATTACTTAAGGTTGCAGTAGATTTAGTTTCATCTAAATCATTTGTTACAACATCGTAATACTTTTTAAACTTTTGATAAACTGCATTACCAACAAAACCCTGTCCTATAATTCCTATCATAAGGATTGAATATAATCATTTAATCTATCTTCTGGCTTCCAATTTAATCTTGACAATGTATCATTATTTTCTCTAAGAGTTTTTCGATAATTACCCAATTGGTCTGGTAAATAAGTTGATTCTATTTCTGTAAATTTTGTTTGGAACATCTCGAACATTTCATTGATTGAATAGTTTACACCACAACCAAGTTCCCATGCATCTTCATGTTTTTCATTTCCAAAACCTACCTTATATAATCCATCAACAATATCCGTAACATGAGTAAAATCTCTTCTCTGTTCACCATCACCTACAATTGTAATCTTTTCATTATCTCTTACTTGTCTTCTCCATATACCAATTACTGCAGCCCAATCTCCTTCTATTACTTCATTTGGTCCATATACATTATAAAATCTACATATCTCTACATCTAACTTATAAGTTTTTCTATATAATTTACAAACTTCTTCACCTAAATATTTGTACATAGCATAAGGTGAGATAGATGGGTCATGCCATTTTGAAGATGAACCCGCATATACTACTTTAATTCCTTTTGCTCTTGCCCATTCACATACTGCCTCAGTTCCCTTTGCATTAACTCTGAATGTTTCTGTTGGATTTTCAAATGAAGGTTGTATTCTACTTAATGCAGCTAAATGATACACTAAATCAAAATCTCCTGAAATGTATTCAATAGTTTCAATATCTGCATTTATATATTTAACAAACCCTTCAACATGATTATCTTTTGTACCTGTTTCATAATTATCTAAAGAGACAACACGATGTCCCTCTGATAATAATCTTTTTATAAGGTTGGTTCCTATAAAACCAGCTCCTCCAGTTACTAATATCTTTTTCATTTTACTATTCCTATTAGTTGATGTTCATTAAATAGAAGATATTTTTCATCATCTATTTTAATTTCATTTGTACCTTGTCCTTTTTCATACAATACAATATCACCTTTTTTTACTGTCATAGGGATTCGCTCTCCACTTTGAGAAAATATACCTGTACCAATTTCTATAACTTCACCATTCACTTTTTGTGATTGTGTCATTGATTCGGAAATAATGATACCACTTTTTGTTTTAGTTTCTTCTTGTTTGATAGGTTTAATTAAAACTCTATCCCCTAATGGTTTAAATTGTTTCATAAAATTCGTTTTGTTTTTCTTGTTTATTTATTTGTTTGTGATGATACAAACTCCATTGTTCCTCTGCAGGAAAATTAGAAAATGTATTATATCCTGTAATTGTTTCATGTACTTTGTTCATCCAAGTTACATCTGGTGTGTTTTTGTAAATTCTTGTTTGATAATCAGGAAAATTTACCCAACCCTTTTCATTTACATTCCATTTCCATTTATCAATATGTGGTTGTGTTAACCCTTTTACCGTATTTACTCTTGGTACGAATACAATATCGACTGGGTTTTCATCAAGTACTTGTCCTACATATTCTACTAAAAATTCATGTGGAATTTCATCGGCATCTATTTGAAAGATATAATCTTTACTACAATGAGATTTAAGATTATTTTTAAATGTTGCAAAATCTTTATTAAGTGGGAATCCAATTACTTTATGATTTTCATGCATTGAATTCATTAACTTTAAGTAATCCATAACTCCATCTGTAACAGATGATTCATCATATTGAATTACTATCTCATCTTCCTTTCTAATATTAGTTTGTAAAAAGTTTAATAACTTTGTTATTTCTTCTAATTCATTACAAACTGTAATTGCGTAACTAATTGTCATTCGGTGAATCTATTTCTGATTGTTCTTCTTTTAATATTTCTCTTTTTTGCGATGTAGTTGTTTTTTCTCCAAAAAGATTTTCTAATATATCTTGTTCAAATCTAATTTCATATACATTCTGTATTTTATCTAAAAAATAAGTTCTGTAATTATTAAAGTCTTTACGATACACATTCTTATTATTTTTAATATATCCATCAAAAAGTGAATTACCAGTTCTATCAAATTTCTTTAACATTAATTCTAATCGTAAATCTGAACTTAGTGGTAATCTTTTATCTCTTAATTTACCAATCAATTGTGTAAAGTGTAGTGGATTGATTGGATTTATTTTTATACAATGTATTTTTTTATCAAGAATTCCTATTACAAAAACATATCTTGATTCCTCAGCTGATTTAGTTGGAGGATTACCACCTTTATATGTAGTTATACGATAGATATTCCTTGGTCTAATCTCACTACGAGGTATTCTTTTCTCAGGTTTTAAAAATTTAGTATATTGTCTTGTAAAATTTGCCATTATAGTTTTTTAATAGTTGGTAATTTTAATTCAACATGCTTTGGTTGTGGTTGAATCTTAACATATTTATCAAGTATTTCACCTAATTTACTTGTCATTTTATTTAATGTGAAATTCTTATTAATATTTGTTTTCAATCCTTCTGATTGTTTTAGATATTTTTTATAATTTTTATATACATCAAAAATCTTACTTGCAGCTTTTGAATAATCTACATAAAACCATTTCGAATCTTTTAGTAAAAATTTATTTTGTGCTGATTGATGAACCTCTTTTAGTTCACCCTCTAAGTAAACTGTATGTTCTTTAGGTAAGAAATCCTTAAATCCACTCCAATTAGAAACTACTATTGGTTTACCTGTTGTAGCAAATTCTGCAAGTGGTCTACCATATCCTTCTCCCTTGGTAAACATTATCATTGCATTTACTTTTTTACTATGGTATAGTGAGTTTAGTTCTGATTCGGATAAATCTCCAAATACTAAATGAATAGGAGGGCATTTATCACCAAACTCTTTTGTTATATCTTTAATCTTTTTAGAAATTTCTTCTCTATCCATTACGGAAAATCCTGCTGATGAGGTTTTTAGTATAAGACCAGGTTGTTGATTTTTTGGTAATGATTTAAAAACTGTACAAAATGTTTTAATCATCATACCTGTATCTTTTCTATCATGACCTAAATCTCCTTGTAACCAATGACCAACATATAAGAAATTAAAATCTGTATCAACAGATTCAAGAATATCCGTACCTTTAGTATCACTATTAAAAATTTCGATATTTACTCCTTCGAATAAAACTTCAACTGGCTTTTGTACTTTTAATTCTCCTACTTTTTGGTTAGTATTTTTATCCATTTGTGTATAAGAAGTTCTAATCAATACCTCTTTTGTAAATTCAGATGGAGTAATTATCAAATCCATTTGATTTGAACCTTGTAAAAATTCTTGAGGAGCTAATGTTGTTTCTACTCCTGCAGTAATTCCAATATTATATTTACCAACTTTTTTAAATTCATTAGCAACTGATACTTGTATAAAAATATCTGGTTGTGTATTTAATTGAGTTACGATATTTTGTAATATCTTTTGTCCAAACTCAGTTTGTGGATTGATTTGGTCTTGTGGGGTATTTCCCCATCGTGTTGGTACAACTTTAACATCGTACTTATCTAATTCAAATAATGATTTCAAGATATCTCTTGAATGGTCACCATAACCACTTCTAGTTGCTATTGGTGCCTGAAATACTAATATTGGTTTATTCATTGTCTAATTCTCTTAATCGGTTTTCTTCTTCGTTTCTCAAACATCTTTCGATTGATATTTGAGTTAGTTTTGTTATTTCTTCTAACTTTTCTGATTCATGGGGTGAGTTATAGCATTCAAATCTTATAGTTTCAATTTCGTTATCAGATAATACCAATACATGATAATCCGTTGATAGTTCTTTTCTATCGTAAATTGCTTTTCTTGATATATCAAATTGTTTAGGATTCCAATAACCTGGTAATCTAACTATAAAGATTGGTTTACTCATTACCTAAGTTTATAAACGTTAAACTTTTTCTTTGGTTTGAAATTTTTGATTGTTTTTAAAATACCATCTGCCATTTGTTTATTTTGGTTTTTAGCATTTAATCCCATTTCACCTAAAAATTCTTTTCTACCTTTTAATCCAGCTTTAGTTCTTTCTTTAGGTGTTTTATCATACCAATATTTAATTGCATCTGCAACATCATACACATCTACTTTATCATCTATGATATATGGAGTTGGAATAGAACCAACCATAGTTTGAACTCTTGGCCAAACTGGTTTTACCCACTCACCATGAGTTACTTTATCTTCCCAATCTCTATAATTGTGAAGTGAACCAATTTCCTTATAATCTTCTGCAGTTAGATATTTACCATCTACCTTGAATCCACATTGGTCTTGTAATCCACCTGTAACGTTTACGATACTTGGGGTTCCTGCCATTACTGATTCAGCAGTTACTAATCCAAATCCTTCGTTACCTGCAATATTTATTGTACAATCTGCAATATTATAAATGTAATTAAGTTCTTTTTGATTTATTCTTTCTGTTGAAAATTTAATATCTAAACCAGGTGCTATTTTATCAGCTACTGCAAACAAATCTGTTCCATTTTTATCTTTAGGTGCAGTATGCATTATTAAACAAACTTCATTTTTATCTTCTTCTGGTAATCCATCAACAAATTTCTTGAATGCCCAAATAACATCTGATGGTTGTTTTCGTTTGATATTTCTATTCATCCAAAATAGAACAAACTTATAATCTTTACCACCTGTAACTTGTTTTCTAAAATCACTTGGAACTTCTGTTGGTTTGTATGTATTAGAATTGATTCCATGTGGTACATAATCAACTTGCCAATCTTCAAGAGTTTTTATTGTTTCTGATTCTATATTACCAACTCTACTTACGATACCATAAGTTTGTCTTGAGATACAACCTAACCAATCACAACTTTCGTAGTAATTTCTGTTGTAATCAGGGTCTGGTAAATCATCCCATATATGATAAAATAAGATTGGAATATTTTGTCTAACTTCTGCCTCCATATCATACAACCATCTCCAATATCTTGGGTCTGTGAAGTGTAATATTGCATCAGGTTGGTGTCTCATTATCAACTCTCTTAGAATATTAGCATCTCCATACCCAGTCCAAGGAATGATTTTAAGAGAAGCATCTTTGATGCCTGTTGTTTTACGAACATCGTTTCCTAAATCTATTTCTTTACCTTTTTCAGGGTGGTTTACTGCGGCTCCTAATTGAACCCAATGAAACTTATCTAATGTTCCTAATACTATTTCTTTAGAAACTGTTGCAATACCTGATGACATTCTTAAATCATCAGATAATAGTAGAATTGTTTTCTTTTTTGTCATTAACCTTTATTTTAAAAATTTTAGATGTTTCCGAATCTTCTCTTAGATTGCCAGATAACTCTTTTTGTACTACCCACCATTTTCTTTTTAGAAACTAACTCATTGAAATTGTTTCTCAGTGAATTTAATTGTGGACCACTTGCATTTGAACTCATTTTGTTTTTTTCTTTTTTTAGAAAGCGGAACCGCTTTCTTTTAAATTTTGATAATCATTAATCTCTGCTCTAAATGAATCATCTTCAATGTATTTATCTACTGAACGATTTACTAATTTTTGTAATGTAATGTTCGAATCGAATGAAATTCTTTTAAACTTTGAATAAATATCTTTAATAATTTTTACTGTTGTTAATTTTGTATTTGCCATAACTCTCCTTTTTAATTGTTATTACATATAAATATATGAATATATATAAAACAGGAGTTAGATGATACTTTTTTTCAATGCATCTTTTTCTAAAAATATAGTACAACTCCACCTTTCACCTGATTCTATTGGAGTAACCCAATGTACTTGAGCATTTCCGAAAATAGATACATTACCAATTTCTTGATTAATAAATATATCCTTTTCATCATTAACCCATAATTCACCACCACTATATTCATCAAGTGAGCCAAATTGTATTAAAATTGTATAATATCGCTTTCTAGCAAATTCAGTACCATCTCCTTTTGTAACATCATCTATATGTGGTTTAAATTCAAATCCTTTTGGATATTTTTGAACAATAAACTCCCAACCTAAATTTACAATCGGTAAATTTAACTCAGTAACCCAATTTAATATTCTTTTATTTATCCAATCATAGTTGTTTGAAGAATTCCAAGATAGATGTTCTGCTAAATTATGACCTCCATTTGGATTATGTTTTCCATCATTTATATCAGGATGATATGTACCAATAACTCTATCTTCTAGTTTAGTAACATATCCACGAATTTTGTGAATCTCTTCTTTAGTAAATAAAACCTTTTGATGTAACATCTATTTTATTTTAAGTCCATGCAGAACACAATCCTCGTTGTTTGAACTCACACCAATCACAAGGTTTACCTTTATTAGTAGGAAACTCGGTTTGTATTATCTCACCATTCTCACCAAATACTGAATCAACAAAGAACATAAAGTTTTTCCAAGCCATATTCATAGATGGAGTACCATTTGCAGGAACGAACTTAGATATTCTTGGGATAGGAAAATCCAATCCTTCTGCAATCTTTCGTTTAAGTATCTGATATTCTACTTTAATCTTGTTTAGAGGTATGTTATACTTTTCAGAATAAAACTTCTTATATAGTAACATTTGTGATGTTTTAACCTTATCATTCTTTTGATACTTACTCCAACCTCTTGTAGCAGTTTTTAAATCAATGATAATGTATTCATCTTTAACTTTATCTTTTAAAAGTACATCAATAAAACCAATGAAGTTAACACCAGGTTTAATCTCAGCATTCAATCTCTGTTCTATTGCTATGAGTTCAAATCCACTTTTAGTGTATAACTTATCTAATTTACTTGTGAAGTATTTTAAGATTTTCTTACCATCTTCAAAGAACTCACCAAGTTCTGCTTGGGTACATGGGTCATCTTCACCCATCTTATCTTTGTACTTCATGAAATGTTCTACAAGTTTAGAATGTAACATCTCTTCTAGGTTTAGTTGTAATGCCTGTTTTTTAGTAACATTATACATTACATCTAAGAAATGTTGTACTACTTCGTGCATTGCAGAACCAAAAATAAGATGAATATTAGCATTACTAATACCCAACTTATCTATATAATTTAATTTGTATTGTTGTTGGCATGAACTATACATACCATACTGTGAATAACTTACTCTTGCCATACTTTTATGTTTTATTTACTATGTAAATATACGAAAAATAAATGAGAAATCCTAATTATTGTGAGGTTATTTTTACAGGAGATATATCTTCAAAGTTACCACCTTGTAATTCTTCAATTCCTTTTATATAATCATACCTCATTAACTCAGATACCTCTGCATCATTTACTACCATATTTGAACTCATAAATTCTATGATTCCATTTAGTTCATTTTGAGTTTTTTCAGTATATTTTTCTTTATTTTTATTTATAAAAGTTGTGATTTTTTCTTTTTCCTCATCTGATATTTGAGATAATGAAAATTCTAGTGGAGACCATGCGTAATAGAAATCAATTTGTTCTGGTGAAGTTATGTGGTTTTTTTCTAACATATAATCTATAAAATCAAATATATGATATACATTCATTATAGTAGTTGTATATTGAAACCCATACATTAAACCCACTCCACCTTTGTAAACAGCTTTTGGTTCTGCATACTTTTTTATTATTTCTAAATTATCATCAAACCTTTTAGTATTAAAACCCGTTCTCTGATATTCTCCTACCTCATTAACACCATCACATGATATAGATAAATAAACTCTACTAAATCCTTGCCACAAATCAATTAAACTTTGTTCATCGTATTTTATTACTGATAAATTAGTATTATAATGTATTGATAAATTTCTTACTTTCTTTTGTTTCCCATTAATTAACATCTGATACGGTTTCATTGTATCATATAGATGTCTTAAAATCTTATAATGTTCTGGCATTATTAGAGGTTCTCCACCTGCAAAGTAGAAACTTTTAATGTTACTTAAATGAGGGATTAAATCTTCAACAATGGTTTCGGTAACTTTTAGTACTCTTGATTTTTTTTCAATACCATCATTTGGTTTTAATTTTTTAAAATCATCATACCAATTAGATGAAAAATCATGATTACACATTCTACATTTAAAATTACATAAATTAGAAAATCTAATATCAATGTGTTGAAAATCGGAAGGAACTGAATAATCTTCTTCTAATTTTGGTTGTATCCAAAGTGGATTATTATTAAAATCTATTCTTGGGGAATGACCTGTACTATCTTCTCTTTTATAACATACATCACAAACTTTGTTTCGTTTACCATTTATCATATCTTTTCTTAACTCTTTCATTTGAGATGAGTTAAAAGCAGATTCTATACTCATTTTTTTCAGATTAACTGATTCTTCAAAACCTCCTGCAATACAACAAGGTTTTAATTCACCATCTGGTTGAGAGTATAAATGTAAAAAAGGTAACTTACAATAGGTTGAACTCATACCTTTAATTTTAATTTTGTAATTTGTTTTTTATCAATACCATATTTCTCACACATATATTTGATATTTTCTCTACCTTCTTTTGTTGAATAAAGGATTTCACAATAATCAAACGCTTCTAATGAAGAACATTGAAAATCTTGAATAATCAGTTCTAATAAAAAACTTTCATATTTAGTTTCTCGCTTTCCTTTAGTATATTTTAAATAATACCTACCTTTTGGAATTAATCCAATTAAGGCAAGATATAACTGCTTAGGTTCTAATGTTTGAGTATATGGTTGTATCTCAGAAAGAACTTGTATCCAATCGGAATTCATAGAAAGAAAACGATGTACCATATAGTTACTCCAAGTTTTCTTATCACTATCTTCAAGTTTATCCCAATACTTTGGGTCTTGAAATTGTGTTACTGCCTTTATGTGGTCAAATAAAGATTTAGCCATTTTATGATATAATTGGTTTTAACTCATCAGGTAATAAATCTGAGTTTATTTCACCACAATCCCCACATAGATATAATTCTACTGGTATGATTGCATCTTTAGGTTGTCCTGTTGCTATCTTTGATAACTTCAGAAATTTAGTTCCTTGTATGAATACACTTCCATCACATTCACCACTTGTACAAACCATTTCTTTAGCTTGTTTTAAGTCTACTTTTGGTTGTTGATGTGGTTGATTACCACCATTCATTCCTACTATTTTTGCCATAATTTATTTATTTAATCGAACCATTGGTCACGATTTGTTTTAATTTTTGTTATACCAGTTTTTCTAAGAACTTCTCGTTTTTTTTCTTTATGTTCTTGTACTCTTGGATTTTTTTTTCTTTTCTTATACTCTGACATTCCATCAAGATATTCAAGAAAAGAATCGAAATCTTCTTTTCCTAATATTTCTAATGCTTCTTCAGTAAGTGGATTATCATGGTCGTACTTCATAATTTATATAGTTACAGTATTCCTATTATTTGAATTATACAAGACATAAAAGTAATTTCTTTATCTACTACTAATGCATCTTTGTGTTGTGATTCTGATAAGATTAATATTATATTAGATGTATTTGAACCACCATACTCATCTACCTTTTCATATAAGAATGTATAAAGTTCTGTGAAATCTTGTGTACGAGAATCAGCAACTGCTTGTCTAATATTTTTCCACTTGTTAGGTTTGGAATCATTTCCCTTAATAATCTCAACTACCTTTGATTTTAAATCAGAATCAATTACAGAGGTTGTATCAAGTTTTAGCTGTCCTTTAGATGAATTTAACTGACAAGTATTAATAATCTTTCTAATATCAGGATATGAACTATCAATGATAGGTACAAGGTCTTTTGGTTGAAAACTTACAACTTCTTTACCTAAAATCTGTGAGATTTGGATTGCAACATCTTTTTTAGTTGGAGGTACAATCTGAAACTCTTGTGTTCTACTTCTAATTGGTGAGATTACTTTCTCAACATAATTACAAGTTAGGATAAATCTACAATGTCTTGAAAACGTTTCCATTAAGTTTCTTAGGATTGCCTGTGCGTTTGGTGTCATATAATCAAACTCATCAAGTATGATTATTTTCATATCTTTGAAACCAACAGTTGAAGCAAATCCCTTTACTTTATTACGAACTGTATCTACATTGTTTTCATCAGATGCATTTATAATGATATGGTCACAATCAATTGAATTTACAATTAACTTAGCTAGAGTTGTTTTACCTGTTCCAGCTTTACCGAAGAATAAAAGATGAGGGATTTCTCCACTTTCAAGATAATCCTTTACCTTATCCTTTAAATGTTCATTACCAACGTATTCTGTTAGTTTAGACGGTCTATACTTCTCTACCCATAGAGAGTTGTTTACCTTCTTAGTTGTGTTATTATCCTCGAAAAATGCCATTTTAGAATGTAGAGTTTTTTACTTCTTTACAAAATGATGTTAATCTTTCTAATTTTTCTATTAGAGATTCTTTCTTGTTTCTGTCTATTTGACCAGAGTTCATTTCTCCTATAATGTCTTGTAATGATGATGCTACTATTAGTAACCCATCTTCTTTTGAATTTAGAAAATTATCTGAGATTCTAAACTTTTTTGCGATTTCTTGTAAGTTTGCCATTTTATCTATTTTTATTTGTTATACAAATATACGAAATTTATTTGGTATTTCCTAATAATTTCATAACTTTTTTTACTGTTTTACCATCAACCTTAATTGTATGGTAAGGAATTTTGTTTTCTTCTAATATTTTTTTACACAATTTATCAATTTCTAGTGATTGCTGATAATCTTGGAATCGTTCATCATCATTGTGTATTGTTTCACCTCGTTCTAATAAGATATTGATACTATCATATTTTCTATGTAAATCAATAACTAAATTATGGAAAGGTTCTCCATAAAATTCAGCAGGATATCCTTTTGTATAATATCTATGATAAATTGTAGAAAACATAATTGGTGAATCAATCACTATATAATCTACTTTACCATAACATTCTGCTATTCCTCTATGTTGGTTTGCAAATACATAAAGTTGGTCTGATATTGCTGGTATGTTTTGGTCCCAAGCTAATTTCTTTGGGAATTCATAAGGATTGTTACAACTTATATGTTTCTTTTTGAGTTTGTAAGTGATACCATTTGCTATTGAGGATTTCCCAATACCAGGTCCACCGAAGAGGTTTATTAATTTACTCATTTTTTAATTTTTATGAAACTTGTGATAATAAAAAAGGGGGAAATTAATCCCCCTTATTTTATAAGTTTTAGAATCTTACTTTTAGAGAAGCATTGAAAGTACGTCCGAATCCGAACCATACTGAGTTTCTTGTATCTACACCATTCCATGTTTCTGAAGCATCTCCAGCATGAATATTAGTATTAGATTCTGCTATGTAGTAAGTATCAAACAAGTTATTTACATTAACTCTAAACGAACTACTATTTCCGAATAAATCAAATCTGTAAGTTGCTCCTAAATCAGCCAATCCATAAGATGGTAATTTTAAAGCTCCCTTGTTACCAGGTTGAGTAAATTCTGAATCTGTAATTGAATAATCAGCATATAATCCATCAACAAATCTATATCCTAAATCAACTCTTAGTTTATCGAATACTTGGTAATCCGCCTCGAAGTAAGATGTGAACTGAGCAGCATCTCCTACCTTAGCATCTTTTAGGTATAATGTACCTGTACCGATTGATTGTTGATTATCATCAAATAATTCTGCATCGAAATCTTTAGTATATTTCCAATCACCGATTGATAACATACCTTTTAATCTCAACTTATCTGTTGGGTTATAAGAAGTTTCAATTTCAATACCTTTGTGTGATACATCGATATCTTTAAATTGAGCTGAACCATCTACACCTTGTTGGTTAGATAAACTTCTTTGAACGAATCTATTACCCCATACTGTTGAATATGCATTAACATTAACTTTAAAGTTACTACCAATGAAACCATATCCTAATTCGAATGATTTAATTTCTTCGTTTTGTAAATCTTCGTTGATTGCATTTCCATAGTTAGGGAATACAGCACCGAATTGTGGTTGTCTTGAAATCACACCAGCATTAAAGAATACGTTTTGTTTCTCATCAATATTGTAGTTTGCACCACCTTTGATGTATCCACCATCTACATTCTTAGTATCTGATTCTGGATTACCTGGTTGGTCAAAGTAATCAATTCTTTGGAAAGATTGATTAGAACCACCTACTTGTAATACAGCTGAAATAGTTTCGTTGTTATATTCAACTAAACCATTTAATCCTTGCCATCCAACTTTACCAACATTATAATAATCTATCTTCGGTCCTCTGATACCTGTATCATTGAACGGAGAAGCTTCGATTGTAGTGTTGATAATCTGACCAGCAGAATTCTTATTACCCGTTGAGTAATATCCATCTAATCCCATTAGGTTATTTATAGTTCTATAATGATAACCTGTGTAGTTTCTTAAATCTACTCCTATTGAGTATTTCCAATCACCACTTTCATATTCTAAGTTAGAAATTGCTCCAACCCAGTCATGAGAGTTCATAGATGCTCTTCTTACAAGTGCACTTCTATTAACACCATCATCTTGGAATCCATTAGAACCAATTAACTGACCATCAAATGGTAAACCACCACTATATGGGTCTGTGTTTGATTGGTTAAATGCAACAACTGCATCAAAATCAATAAATCCTTCAGGAGTTCTTGAACCTCTACCATTTTCTAAGTAGTGTTCTGTAAGGTCTTTTCTGAAAGGTAAGATATCAGTTTCCGAGTTGTAGTAATTTCTACCTCTTGGTCCTGTTCCACCACCTCTACCAGCTGAACCATATAATGATGTAGCTAGTTTAAGGTTATCGTTGATTTCCCAATCCCAATTTAATGTTGCTAATGGTTTGTTATAGAAGTTTCTTCTCATTGAGAATTCTTCACCATTTAAAACACCACCATTGGAATTCCATCTTCTATCGATTCCTTCACTACCAAAGTTTTGGTAATCTCTAATAGAAACCCATACATCTCTTTGATGATGCCATTGTCCAGCACCTAAGAAAGAAAAGTTAACAGAATGGTCTGAATCTTCAGGTGCATATCCTAACGCAAAGAAGTAAGTGTAACCCTCTCCTTTTGTGTTATAGATATAACCATCACCTTGCCACTTAGAAAGTAACACAGATGTAGCCCACCCATTATCATTTAATCCTGTTGATACTGCTGCAGTAGTTTTAAAGTATCCATCGTTACCAACTGATTGTTGTATAGATGAGCCCTTTTTAGCTTCTGCAGCCTTTGTAAAAATAGAAACAGTACCACCTACTGATGGTACTGCTAATCTTGAAGCACCAAGGCCTCTTTGTAATTGGATTCCACTCGCAACATCTGTTAAACCTTGCCAGTTAGACCAATATACCCATCCATTTTCCATATCATTTACTGGTTGCCCATTGATAAGGAATGATGTGTTTCTTTGGTCGAATCCTCTTAAAGAGATTCTTGAATCACCATAACCACCACCTTGTTTGGTAGCGTAAACTCCTGGAGTTTTGTTCATGATTTCAGGAAACTCTTGGTTACCTACTTTTAAAGCAATTTCTGCAGGTGATATTGTAGATACAGCAACCGGAGTTGTTCTTACCTTTGCAATATCAATTACACCAGAAGTTACTACTACTTCACCTAGTTGATTCAAATCAGGATATAATCCTATAATATCC